>ERZ1643247.1354-NODE-1354-length-22870-cov-11.205084_pt1 | contig 22870 bp, 26 predicted proteins | sample MGYA00579264_ERZ1643247 | MGnify/ENA primary metagenome ERZ1643247 (study PRJEB29033, sample SAMEA4952262) | chicken gut metagenome | biome: Broiler Chicken; feature: Gastrointestinal Tract; material: Caecum | place: Ireland | collected 2018 | study: Broiler... | reverse complement strand
GCTTTCTGTGTCAGAAGGGGTCGGTCACTTCCCCTGGCCGGTGGGGATGCCGCACAGGTGGGTGGGCGCGGCGTCGTGGGCGCGGTCGGTGGCGTTGTAGGACCAGAACCGCCAGCCGCCGGCCAGGTTGGAGCAGCGGTAGCCGTGCTGGCTCAGGATGCGGCAGGCCAGGTAGCTGCGCAGGCCGCTGAAGCAGTTGACGTAGATCTTCTTGGACGGATCCAGCTCGCCCAGCCGGTTCCGCAGCTCATCCAGGGGGATGTTCACCGCGTCGGGGCGGAGCAGGCCCTGACGCCGCACCTCGCCGGGGGTGCGCACATCCAGGAGCACCACCGACCCGTCGGCGGGCAGGCCGGCCACCTCGTCCCAGTGGTGCTGCTCCACCCGGCCGGCGCGGAGGTTCTCGATCACATAGCCCGCCATGTTCACCGGATCCTTGGCGGAGCCGTAGGGGGGCGCGTAGGCCAGATCCAGCTCAGTGAGGTCGGCGGCGGTGAGGCCCGCCCGGATTGCGGTGGCCAGCACGTCCATCCGCTTGTCCACCCCGTCGAAGCCCACGATCTGGGCCCCCAGGATGCGGCCGGTGGCGGGATCGTAGAGGGTCTTGACGGTCATGTTGTGGGCCCCGGGGTAGTAGGTGGCGTGGGAGGCGGAGTAGGTGACGGCCTTGCCGTAGTCCACCCCGGCGGCGCGGGCCGTCTTTTCATTCAGGCCGGTGGAGGCCGCCGTCATGTCGAAGAGCTTGATCACCGACGTGCCCTGGGAGCCGGTGAAGGTGCTGGGGATGCCGCAGATATGGTCGGCGGCGATGCGGCCCTGCTTGTTGGCCGGGCCGGCCAGGGCGATGTGGCTTTTCGCCCCGGACACGAAGTGGCGCACCTCCACCGCGTCGCCCACGGCGTAGATGTCGGGGCAGCTGGTGCGCATATGCTCATCCACCGCGATGGTGCCCTTGACGCCCAGGGCTAGCCCGGCGCTCCGGGCCAGCTCCGACTCGGGCATCACCCCGATGCCCAGCAGCACCAGGTCGGCGGGGACGGCCTCTCCGCCCTCCAGGGTGACGGACAGGCCCTCTCCATCCGGCACAAAGCCGGTGACGTGGGCGCCCAGGCGGAGCTCCACCCCGCAGCCCCGGAGATAGGCGTGCACCTCCGCCGCCATGTCGGCATCCAGCGGGGGCAGCACCTGGTTCCCCTTCTGGAGCAGGGTGGTGGCAACCCCGGCGTGGAGCAGGTTTTCCGCCGCCTCCAGTCCGATGAAGCCGCCGCCCACCACCACGGCCCGGCGGACGGGGTGGGTATCCAGATAGTCCCGGATGCGGAAGGTGTCCTCCACGGTGCGCAGGGTGAACACCCGGGGATCGTCCTCCCCGGGCAGGCCGGGCTTGACGGGCCGGGCGCCGGGGGAGAGGATCAGCTTGTCGTAACTCTCGGTATAGGTGCTGCCGTCGGCCAGACTGCGCACCTCCACCGTGTGCTCCGCCGGGTTGATTTCCAGGGCCTCGTGGCCCACCCGCACGTCGATGCCGAACCGGCGGCGGAAGCCCTCCGGGGTCTGGAGAGTCAGCTCATCCCGGTCGGTGATCACCCCGCCCACGAAGTAGGGCAGGCCGCAGTTGGCGTAGGACACGTAGCCGGTGCGCTCCAGGATGATGATCTCCGCCTCCTCGTCCAGGCGGCGCAGGCGGGCCGCGGCAGTGGCCCCGCCGGCCACGCCGCCGATGATGACAACCTTCATATCCGTTTCCTCCTTATGATTCCAGCGGCCCGCGGTAGCCCATCAGGCCGCCCAGATCCGTGACGGTGCGGCCCGCCCCTTCCAAAATCCTCCGGGCCTGGGCGCTGCGTGCGCCGCTGTGACAGTAGACAAACAGGGGAACTCCGGCGGGCGCCGAGGCGGCGCTCAGCCGGTTCAGGGGCAGGTTTTGGGCGCCGGGGATGTGTCCGGCGCGGTATTCCTCCGGCGTGCGTACGTCCAGCAGGACGGCCCCCGGCGTGCTCTTCCAAGTCTCCAGGCCCTCCGCCAGGCTTGGGCGGCGGGCAAACCAATCAAACAGTCCCATGATGCAGGCTCCTTTCCCGTGTGGGTTCTCTTGTATGATGAGAGGATACCACACAGGGAACCGGACTTCTGTGACAAAATCACTCTAGCTCCGCTGCCAGGGCCTCCAGCCGGGGGAGATCCAGCAGCTCTATCCCGCCCCGGCTCAGCTTCACCAGCCCGTCGGCCTGGAAATCCTTGAGCAGGCGGGTGACCACCTCCCGGGCGGAGCCCAGGTGCCGGGCCAGCCGGTCGTGGGTGAGGCGGAGGGTGGAGGACTCCGCCAGGCGGCTCTCCTCCACCAGCAGGGCGGCCAGGCGCACGTCCAGCTTCTTGCTCAGCAGCTGATCCATCCGCCGCATGACCTCGGAGAACCGGTCGGCCATGAGCTCATTGGTGAAGTTGGCAACCGCCGCGCTCTCCTCCATCAGGCCCTGGTACACCTGGGCCGGGAGAAAGAGGGCAACCGTGTCCCGCTCCGCCTCCACCAGCACGTCGAATTGGATCCCCCGCAGCACGCAGGAGGCGGAGAACAGGCACATGTCCCGGGGAAAGAGGCGGTAGAGGGTGAGCTCCCGCCCCTCGTCGGTGAGCAGGTAGGCCCGCAGCTGCCCCTCCACCGGCAGGATCAGTCCGGCGCACTCCGCCCCGCCGCCATAGACCATGGCCCCCCGGTCGAAGTGCCGGAGGGCGGCGCTGCCGGTCAGGCGCCTCTGCTGCGCCCCGGTCAGCTTATCCCAGAAGGGCAGATATTCCTCCAGCTTCACTCCAATGCCTCCCCCTCGTTGGCCTCCTGGGCCACGCAGGTATCCGCCGGCGGGGCCTCCGGAAAGCGGACCTCCAGCACCGCCTGGGGCCAGTTCAGACGGATGGCGGCGTGCCGCCCCTTCGCCCCGGCGGCCGCCTCCAGGGCGGCGGCCAGCTCCCCCAGCACCTCCCGGGTCAGGGGGCCGCCCCGCCAGTGGAACACCAGGGGCTGCTTCTTCCGGATGGCCTGGGCGGCCCGCTTGGCCGCGTCCTCCACCTTGGTGAAGGACCGCCCCGCCTCCTTATAATAAAAGCGGTTCCCGTCGGCGCAGGGCGGGACGGGGTAGACCAGGGCCTCGTGATCCCGGAAGATCCGCCTGTCGTCCAGATTGAAGTAGTCATAGCGCACCAGCCCGTCCCCGCCCAGGGAATTGTCGAAGGTGACGTCCAGGTGGTAGTACTGACCGCCCAGCCGCACCACGTTCCAGGCGTGGCGGTACTTGATCCCCTTCTCCGGGTTGTTCTCCGCAAGGGCCACGATGCACCACAGGCCCAGCCGGTCGCACAGGGCCTTCACCGACTTGGCGATGCCCTCGCACACCCCAACCCCCTGGCCCAGAGGGCCCAGGATCTGGTGGGAGTAGGGCTTTTTCAGCTTGTCATAGCGGACGTTCCGGCAGATGAAGTCGTGGACATACTGCTCCTTTTCCGCCTCGCCCTTGTCCAGAACCGGGCGGCACAGCCGGTCGATGCGGGCGGCCAGGGCCCTCTGGTGGCCGCGGATCTTTCCCTTGTCGAAGAGGTACTGGGGGAGGAACTCCACCGTGGCGGCCGCCGGGTGCACCCGGCAGGAGAAGCCGGTGACGTAGAAGAGCTCCGGGCAGTCCAGCCGCAGCCGGGCCAGCACATCCCCCAGGGCCTTTCCCTCCAGCCGGGGGACGGGGAAGGCGGGGCGCAGCTCCGCCAGGCCGGTTTTCATGGCGTGGTAGGCGGCCTGGCCCTCCTTGCCCAGATGGCGGAGATACCAGGGCTCGCTCACGGCGCCTCTCCCTCCAGCAGGCGGAGGAGCATCTGCGCCACCCCGTCCTCGTCGTTGGAGGCGGTCACCACATCGGCGGCGGCCCTGGCCTCGGGGGCGGCGTTGCCCATGGCTACCCCCAGCCCCGCCGCGCGCAGCATGGAGCAGTCGTTGCGCTCATCCCCGAAGGCCACGGCACAATCGGCCGGTATGCCCAGATGCCCGCACAGAAACTCCAGGGCCGCCCCCTTGGTGGCGTCCCGGTGGGTGATCTCCACGTTGCCGGGCAGGGAGCAGGCCACGGTGATCTCCGGGAACTCCGTCGGCAGGGTGTTCAGCACCTCCCGCTGGACGGCGGGATCCCGGAAGTAGCTCTGGATCTTCTGCACCGGCCTTCCCCGGCGGCGGATGTAGCCGGGCAGATCCTCCATGGGCCTGCGGGAGGCGCGGACGATCTCCCGGGCGGGGGGATCCAGGATCCAGTGCTCCAGCTCTTGCAGATACCTGGCCTCCATCCAGCCCTGGCTGTCCTCCATGTAGCAGTCCAGGGTGCCGGAGAAGTCCTGCAGCCGTTCCATGACGCGCACAGCGGTCTCCGGCGCCAGCTCCGCCCGGCGGAGGGCCCTGTCCTCCAGCCGGTCATACACCAGCGCGCCGTTCATCAGCACGGCATAGCGGAGGAAGGGCAGCTCCCGCACCACGGCGGGCATGCCGCTGAAAAACCGCCCGGTGGCGGGGACAAACTCCATCCCCTGCCGGACTGCCCGCTCCAGAGCCGCCCGGGTGGCGGGAGCGAGAGCCTTGTCCGACCGGAGGAGCGTTCCGTCCAGATCGCAGAATAGGATTTGATAGTTCAAGGGCCGGGCCTCCTGACTGTGGTGGAATATACCGCCTTCATCATACCATGACGGCGGTCAAATTACCAGTCCCGGCCGCGGTTTTCGGGAAAAGCCGTATCCTGCATCGTCCACAGATTTCAGCCGGGGATACAGGGGAAAGCCGAAACGGAACCGTCAGGGCACACACCGTGATGCTGAAAATCAGCGGTGCATAAGCCAGGGGCGGGGCGGGAAGCGGCGCATGCCGACTCCCGCCCCGCCCCTGGCTGCAGGGACTCTGCATGATGAGCCGTCCGGCGGGCTCACACCCGCTCCGCCAGACCAGCCAGGCGGCACAGGATGGCCGCCGTCTCGGCCCGGGTGATCAGGGAACTGCCGTTGAAGTTTCCTTCCTGATCACCCTGGGTGATTCCGGCCCGATACCAGCGGTAGACCACATCTCCATAGGCGGCACTCTCCGCCAGATCAGGGACGGCGGCCGTGCTGTGGATGGGGACCTTCTGGCTGTCCGGCACCGCCCGATCCAGCAGCTCCACCATCTCAAAGCGGGTGGCGGTAAACAGGCCGCTGCCCACACAGTAGTCGTAGGCTGCCTGATACCAGGGCTCCCCGGAGAGGGAGGCGGGGACGGCCTCCCCGTGATCCTCCGCAAAGAGCCGGGCGGTGAGGATGACCACCTCGGCCAGGCTCAGGGACTGAGCGGGGCTGAACCGGCCGCTTCCGGTGCCGTTCATCAAGCCGGCCTCCGCCGCCGCGCTGGCATAGGAGGCATACCAGACGCTGTCGGGCACATCGGAGAAGTCCGACTCCGGGTGCTGATCCGTCTCCTGAGGCGGAGCGGTCTGCGCGGGCTGCTCCGGCTCCTGGGCTGTCGGAGGCTCCGCCGCCGCGCCGTCTGGCAGCATCACACCGGAGAGCACCTGGGTGAAGGAGGAGACGGTCTCCGTATCAGCAGGGAGGAGGGCCTGACAATTGCTGTTGGAGCCGACGGCCCAAAGGGTGTCGTCCGATTTGAGCACAAGCGTGGTCAGCATACAGCTGGACACGTCGGCTGCACCGGAGATCTCCACCCGCCTGGGGATGTCCTGATACGGGAGGGACTGAACATTCCCGGTGCCGTAAAGGTCGAACTTGTACATCTGGTTGCCGCCGGAATAACCCAGCTGTCCGACGGAGTTGAATCCCCAGCTGTACAGGCTTCCGTCCGCCGTCATGGCAAAGGCGGAGCCATTGCTCATGGAGTTCGCATTTTCCGCCCACACGTTCACCATGCTGTCCAGGATTTTTGTGGGAGCCAGGCCGGTGCTGGACGAGCCGTCTCCCCGGATGCCGAAGGAACCGCGGTCTCCCCAGCTTCAGAGGGTGCCGTCGCTGCGGATGGCCGTGAATCCGGAGACGTAGGTCACCTGATCCAGCACCCGCTCCAGGGGGAACTGCCCTGCCTCCGGATACATGCTGGTGGTATAGACCACCCCATCATTCTTCAGGATGACACAGGTCTGGCCGTCAAAGCTGACCTGCTTTGCATTGTCCGTGATGTAGTAGCCAAAGTTCCCCGCCAGCTGGTCTTCATAGCTTTCAGCCTCTGCGGATCAGACGGTGCCGTCCTCCTTCAGGGCAAGGGGGCCGCTGATCTGCCGAACCCCGTCCAGGACTTTGACCAGCTCGTTCGGAAAGGCATGGCCCTTTCCGTGGCCCCAGCTCCACAGGGTGCCGTCGCGCTTCAGGGCCAGGAAGTTGACGTCGTACTGGGAAACCGCGACAAAGCCGCTGCCCAGAACCTCCGGCTCCTCATTCCACTCCTCTTTGCCGGTGCCCCACGTGACCAGGGAGCCGTCCTCCATAACCGCCGCGCCCATAGCTATGGTGTGATTCCCACCGGCGGAGGACTGAACCTCCGGCCCATCAGAGGGCTCCGGCGTCGAAGTGGGCGTAGGCTCCGGAATCTCCTCCGGCTGTTCCGCGCCGCCTGCCGTGGGGTGGGCGGTGACGCCGGTGTTGTCCAGAGTATAGAAGGTGGGGGCGGATCCGTCGGTAACATACCACACCACCTGGCCATTGTATTCAATCGGCTGGCAATCGGACAGGGGGGTATTGGCCGACGTCTGGACGGTGGACACCGTGCCGTCGGCGCTGTACCGGGCATACTGGAGTGTGCCGTTGTTGTAGAAGTAGCCGTTGTCCTCTTTCGCCGCCATGTCCCACAGAATGTAGCCTCCGTCCAGGCCCGTGGGCACCAGCCGGAGCTGGGAGCCGAATTCGGTGGAGCTGGCGCTGAAATTTGCAATCTGGCGGACGGTGGTGCCGCGCTCGGAGAAATCGCTCTTGTCGGTATAGGACAGATAGATATTGCTTATATCCCTGCCGATGCGGGAGGACGCGCCCTTGCCGATATCACTGAAGGCCGTCAGATAACCGGTGCTGGTCTCCGCCAGGCCGGTAACCTGGGCGCCGGTGACATTCTCGCCGACACCGCCGGGCCAGGCGCGGACGACCACATCCTCCGACACGACGCCCCAATAAGAGCCGCTGGAGGTGATGAATTTGTCATTGCCGGCTTTGGCGCTGTAGCGTATGAGCGCCGCCCCCGGGGGTAGGCGTCGCTGTGATCCAGGGTGACGATATTGGCATCCTGATCCACCAGGATAAACTGGTTGAACGAGTGGGACACATAGCCCGCGGAGATGTTGGCCACGCCGGAAAAGGAGTCGGTAATCTCCATGTCCGCCTCCCGGACGGAGAAGGACAGGTTGGCCTGGTGATTGAGGCCGTCACTGGAGGTATACATCGTATGGCAGGAGTGGATGTACAGGTAGCCGCCGTATTCGTCCATGCGCAGGGAGCCGGCTTCAAAGGGGACGGTGGTGTTGGCCCCGCGCAGGCTGGCCTGCCCCAGACGCTGCCAGGCCCTGAAATGCTTCACCACCCGGATCGCCTCAGTATTGTCGTTCTCCGAGGGGTTCTCCTGGCCGAAGACGAAGAAGTTGCAGTCTTCCCCGGCGAAGAACCCGCCCCAGAGGGGCAGCTCAAGGGGGATGGTCTGGGTGCCCAGCAGCTGGAAGCTGCTGTTGTAGGTCTCCACCACAATCTGCTCTGGCCGGACGACTTTGATGGTGCCGTCGCTCTGGTAGATCTTCCGGCCTGTGTCATGCTCCACCCGCACCAGGTTTTCCCCGTCCTGATACGTTCACATAGTAAAGCGCAATGTAGTCGATACCGTCCCGCTTGACCTGCTCCCAGGGTATCCACCCGCTGTCAAAGATGAAAAGCTCTTCGCCGCTCTTCGGATCGCGGGCTACTACCAGTCCGGGGGCCTCATCGCCATCTACAATATAGGGCTGCGGCGCTCCCTTCACCGTGAGCAATTCTCCGTAATACCAAACCTCCAGCAGCTCATGGCCGGCGGTGGAGCACAGTGTCACGGTGGGCAGGCGCTTCTGCGTCCATTCCTTCACATAGCCCTCCAGCTAGGTGGGATATTTTTCAATCATCGTTTCGTCCTCCTTTAAGGGCAATCCTCATCCGCAATCTGTTCCTGCACCTCTTTGGACAGGTCATTCCACAGAATATCGTATGTAAATTCCCGGATCTCCGGGTAGCACTCCCGCGCGGTCTGTTCTGCCGTCTCCCGGTCCAGGTAGTGCATCTCCTGGTGGAAGAACCAGTTGAGCTTTTCCATGAGTCGCCACAGGCGGATCCGTTCCTCATGGGTCATAGGATATTTCCTCCTACTTGATTGCCAGCACGAGGCTCCAGACGCTCACTACAATCAGCACAATCCCAAGCAGGAAGAAGATCGCCCGCCGGGAGCTGCGGCCATAGCGGTGGGAATCCAGCTTTCCGGTAGGGTCGCAGAGCCCGTTCCAGTTCATGATTGCCCCAATCAGGAACACCACCCCCGCCGCCAGCGTGACAAAGTACCAGTGTTCCTGCAAAAAAAGCGGCAATTTGCCCACCGTTCATTTCGGGTTCCTCCTCACGCAAATACCTGCCGGTATTTCTCTTTCAGCTCTTTCGGCGCCGCCTTGATGACCTTGCCGCCGCCATTTTGTGCAGCTTGCCCCCAAATGCCCCAGAGCACATCTTGCCAGAGAAAGTCCTGGGATCTTTTGTCCTGGCAATTTTCTTTCGGCAGGTAGTCCTCTAAATGACCCTTGATCTCCAGCAGAGTGTTCAGGCTCTCCTCATTGGCAATCAGAGTACGGAATTCCTTAGGGCTTGTTTGAAACATGTCAACATGCCCAATCGGCGGGCCTTTTGCCCCCTGGACGGCGCAATTTTTCCTTGAAATCCGTCAGGATTCCTGCGAAAAAATTGCTTGCCAGCGGCCCAAAATCCCTCGCCGCTGGACACATCGCCAATTTTCAAACAAGCCCTAGCGAGTGGTTTTGGAGCTGGAAACGTGACTTGAACATGCGACCTGCTGATTACGAACCGTATTAGGAGTGACAAATTGGCCCCGTTGAGCGCTTTTGTGGCCTGTTTAGCCCGGAGCCGCGTCTGCTTGGGCACGGTTTCCTCCGTTGGCTCCATCCGCTCCGTTTCCCGTGTGGGTCACAGTGTGGGTCACCGGATTTCCCGTTCAGGATCTGCGTCGCTATAAACAAAAAGAGGGCATCGCGTTGTAATGTCCAGCGAAAAGGGGGCGCTGTATGTTCATCTATGGTGCAGCCCACTTACGGCAAGCCAGGATTTCGGGGGGATACAGTTTACCAGCCTTTGGGTGGGGCAAGCAGAGCACTTGGATTGCCGCAGGCGGTAGCCTAGAAACCCGTACCCACTCCGGGAGAGGCGGCAGATGCGCACACAGGAGGGCCCCTGTCGCGGCCGTGCGTTCCCTGTGGTGAGTACCAATATTATAGAAAAACGTATCCCAGAGGGCTGGCAAACAGCGTCCCAAACCCTTCGCCACAAGGGAACCTTGGGGTAAGCGCTTGCCAACAGAACAGTTAGTTAACTTCTGGGGGACTAGAAATGTTAGGTGACTCCAATGCCAGATAACGTCCTTTTAGGAATGACTGCGAAAAGAATCCCGCTCAACGAGCCTGGCTGATATTAGAATACTGGAGGCGGGATGCCGTCCGCGGAGCACATCCAACAGGACATGGGTTGCTGTGGCGCAAATTGTTTCCATGTTGGTATCTATGCTGGTTAGCTCTGGTGTAGCACATTGGGCGAACCGGGAATTATTGAACCCGATAATTGGTATTTTGATGTTGCGGGCCTGCAGCGCTTTTTGCGCGCCCACGGCCAGAATATCATCAGCGGCGATTAACGCATCGAAGGCAAGGCCAGTATCAATGAAGTCGAGCATCATCTGATACGAAAGCGACAGCTCATCGTCATCCTCAGGTATTTGAAGAATGAGCTCAGGACGGTCGGGCAGGCCGTGGCATTGTAGTCCGTCCTTATAGCCCAAAATTTTCTGGTAACCGCTGAAGGAGCAGGTATCGTTCAAATAGAGGATATTTTTGCAGCCTTCCTGATATAAGGTCCCGATGAGTTGGCGAATGGCGGTCCGCTCATCACTAAGAATACAGTATACGTTCTCGAGTTCGACTAGTCCGTTGATAATAAGTATGGGAATTTCGGCTGCAATGGGGACAAAATGCTCATAGTGCTCTACCTCTTCCACCGTAGAACCGATGAGAATGATGGCGTCTACTCGCCGATTGTGCAGGAAATTAAGGTATTTGGTCTTATTCTCACTGACGCTGTCCGTACAACATAGCAGAATATCATAACCGGCTTCACGGAACATGCGCTCCAAAATTGAAACTGGTTTCACATGGTTGATATCTGAAATGATGGGACAGAGAATTCCAATAGTCCTAGAGGCTGAGGCATTGAGCTTACGAGCGAAGATATTTGGAACATATTTTTCCTGCTTTATTACATCTATTACCTTGTTTTTGCTCTGAACACTCACATTTTTACTGTTATTGATTACCCGAGAGACTGTAGCAACAGAGACACCGGCCTTTTCTGCTATATCGTAGATATTCATTCAATATTTCCTCCCTATATATCTATTTTTATATCTATTTTACCACAAAATATAAGGAAAGTCATCTGGAATCCAAAAGAAATTGAGAAGTGGAGGTAGAATTATTCTGAGCAGTTACAGTGGAAAATTAAGAAAAATGCGAGAAATTTGGGATAAAAATGATTTGCTATCTAAAATTAAACATAGAGAAAGAGAAAATAGTAAAAAAGCACTTGACTTATGCAACTTGTACAGTTATAATTCGATTGTAAGTAGTTACAAATATAAAAATAGTCAATGGGAAGGAGGGCGCTTATGCTGATTGAGGTAAATGGACTGAAGAAGTCGTTCGGCAGTGTAGAGGTGCTGAAGGGCATTGATGTGTCGATTCAGAAGGGCGAGGTCGTGGTCGTAATTGGGCCGTCCGGCTCCGGTAAGAGCACATTTCTCCGGTGCCTCAACCTCTTGGAGCGACCTACAGGAGGAGAGATCATTTTTGATGGTGTCAATCTTACGTCCAGGGATGCCAGTGTCCAAAAGACCTGTCAGCGCATGGGTATGGTATTCCAGCGGTTTAACCTGTTTTCCAATTTGACGATTCTGGATAATATTATGCTGGCACCTGTTGTCGTTAAAAAAATCCCTAAAGCTGAAGCGGAGCGGAAAGCGCTGGAGCTGTTGGACATGGTCGGCCTGACGGATAAGCGGGATTCCTATCCGGATCAGCTGTCTGGCGGCCAGAGCCAGCGCGTAGCAATCGCCCGAGCGCTGGCCATGGAGCCGGAAGTAATGTTGTTTGACGAGGCCACCAGTGCGTTAGACCCGGAGATGGTGGGGGACGTGCTCAACTTAATGCGGGATATGGCCAAGCAGGGGATGACCATGGTGGTGGTTACCCATGAGATGGGCTTTGCCCGCGAGGTGGGAGACCGGGTTCTGTTTATCGATGGTGGCTATATTGTGGAGGAGAATACCCCGGAGAAGCTGTTCGGCTCCCCGCAGAACGAGCGGACCAAAAATTTCCTGAGCAAAGTACTGTAACAGAAAATCAGAAGAAAGGACTGTTCAAAGATGTCAGTAGTCAAATTCCACAAGGCGTCTGAGTACAAGAAGGAGTTCGATGCACAGGGCTTGGCGCGGCAGAGCGTATTGACGGGGGAGTACAGGGACGTGGAACTGTACAAGTGTACCCTAGCCCCCGGGGCCAAGTGGGAACCAGAACTCTACAATCCTCAGGAGGAGGTTCAAATAATCCTTTTTACGGAGGGTACTGGTTACGTGGCTACGCCTCACCAAGCGTTTAATATTGATGAAGTGGCGGTGTTTGTGCCCCGGTTTGATGAGGAGAAGTTCTTTGTTCAGGCAGACGGAGAACTGAATTTCCTCCAGATTGTAGCCGCTATGTCTGATTATGACCGTGAGAATATGGCCGATTCCCATATTTCCCTGCCTCGCTTCCGGCCTGTCTCTCAGGCATGGACTTATGAGGAGAACTTCAAGACCAGGGATATCAAATCCTATACGCTTATTGAACACCGTATGTTCGGTCGCCTGTCCATGGGCGCAGTGTACGGAAAGGGCCCTAATGTGGTCGGGCAGCACATTCATAACGAACTGGAGCAGTGGTATTATGCTTTGCCCGGAGCTAAATTTACATATCAGGTGAACGGAGAAGAGATCCCCTTTGAGGCGGGTGACCTCTCCTATACCCCCCACGGGAACTACCATGGCACGGCGGCAGAGGACGGCCAGAGGTTTGATTACGTCTGGTTCGAGCTGTGCGAGGACGGGTACCCCGGCCAACTGAAGTAACACTATGGAGGACGAGCAGATTGTGGGATGCAACGGGTTCTATGCCCGCCATACCTTGAAGCGGTTCTTGGACGCCCAGAGCCGTTTGAAGCGCAGCCGGCTGGCTCTGTATCCCTTGCCCGCCCATCTGTGGTTGGACCACATCCGCTGCGTCGGCCTGGAGACGCTGGATGTAGCGCTGGAGCGGCGGGACATTTCGGTGTCCTCCTTCCACCCACAAAGCTTCCAGTATTCCCTCTTTGAGGGAACGAAGACCTCTCAAGGGCGGTGGACCGCAGCTTACTACCGACGTTGTGTGGATACGGCGGCCGCATTGGGCTGTTCGACTCTGTGTATAGAGCCGGCGGGCAGCCTCTTGGATCGGTCGCCCCAGGAGCAGTGGCGGAATCTGGTGGAACAGGTGGCCGGGCTGTGCGCGTATGCCAGGCAGCATGGTGTCCAGGTCTGTGTGCAGACTGTCACCCGGGCGGAGAGCGGGTTGCTCCGGACGCTGGAAGAGCTGCTCCGCCTGCTGGAGGAGGTGCCAGATGCATGTGCCGTGCTAGACACCGTCCCGGCCAGCCAGGCCGGGGAGTCCATTTCTCTGTGGTTTTCCGCTCTGGGGGAGAAAATCCGCCATGTGCGTTTCCGGGATGGCCGGACAGACGGCGGAAGGATTTGGGGCGAGGGTGTCTACCCATTCCACAGCTATGGGGCGCAGCTTCTGGAAGTGCCCTATACGGGCACGGTCAGCCTGTGTGGTGTGACGGATCGGTACCAGGACAGGCCAGAGGAGGCAGACACAATTAACTTAGCGCGGGCACAAGGTCTACTGTATACGGCGAGTGGGGGATGAATATGGAGTTGCTCTGCCGGGAACAGATTGTAGGGATGAACCAACACTACCAGCGGTACTCCCTGGACTACTTTATGGATGCCCAACAGCGTATTGGCATCCATAATATTGAACTGTGGTGCGGTGCCCAGCATTTCTGGCTGGATGACCAGCGATACGCTGACGTTCGGGTTCTGCAGAAAAAGCTGCGGCTACACGGACTGCAAGTGGTTTCCCTCACCTGTCCCAGCTTCCGGTATGCCTATCAGTATGCTCCGTTTTCTTCCCAGGTACGAGAAGCCTGTCTTGGGTATTTTTGCAAGGGCTTGGCCGTGGCAGAGGAGCTGGGCTGTCGGATTATGACAGTCAACTCGGGCTGGGGCTGTGCCGGACGTTCGAGAGAGTACGCATGGAAGGCATCCAGAGATCTCCTGCGTACGCTGGCTGAGGAGGCAGAGCGTCGTGGCGTCACTTTGGCGCTGGAGTCTCTGCGCCGGGATGAGAGCAACTTGGTCTACGGACTGGAACAGGCTAGGCAGATGGTCAGTGAAGTGTGCCACCCCGCCCTAAAGGTTATGGTAGATACTATCGCCATGGGTGCCGCCGGCGAAACCCTGGAACAGTGGTTCCAGGCATTTGGCCCCGATTTGATTCACATGCACTTTTTGGACGGAGCACCCTATGTCCATCAGATCTGGGGGGACGGGAGCTACCCCTTGGAGGAGATGTTGTATTGTCTGCGGGATCACGGCTACCACGGATATCTGGTGCAGGAGATTGCGGATGAGCGGTACTTTGACAACCCCGCGGCAGCAGATGAGCAGAACTATAGGGTTCTAAGCCGATTCCTCACCGATCGGTAAGGCGGCTTATATAAAAGAACAAAGAAAGGCAAGGTGGATAATCAATGTTGAAAAGAAAGCTGAAGCAGATCCTTTTCCTCTCCCTGGCAATGGCTATGGCGCTGACAGCAGCCAGTTGTGGCAACTCCTCCGCTCCCAGCAGTGAGAGCACTAGCCCAGCCCAAGAAACGGAAACCGCGGCGACTGGAGACGGCTCCCTCCAAAGGGTTCTGGATGCTGGGAAGCTGGTGGTTGCCTGTGAAACCGCGTGGCCACCATTCGCCTACATGGATGATGATCAGAACCTGGTGGGCTATGACGTTGAGGTCGCTGCGGAGGTGGCTAAGCGCCTGGGCGTGGAGATTGAGTATTCCAGCTCTAATAGCTGGGATGGCATTGTAGCCAGCCTGGATTCCAAGCGAGTGGATGCCATTTTCAATGGTGTAAATATTGCTGGCCGGGCCGGAAAGTATGCCATGACGATTCCCTACATGCAGAACCAACTGGTACTGACAGTTGCTGCGGACAACGAGGATATCAAGAGCTTTGAAGATTTGGAGGGAAAAACAGTGGCCAACGCCCTGGAGGGCAGCAACGGCAAACTGGCTCAGTCTTATGGTGCAACATTGACGCCTGCCGGGCTAGCCGACGCCATGATGTTGATCCGGGATGGGCGGGCAGATGCCCAAATAGAGGATCAGATCGTGATGGCCCTCTACCTGGAAGGCAAGCCGGAGATGAAGCAGTACGTCAAGCAGGTGGCGTACTATGAGCCGGAGGACCCTGCAGAGATGCAGGTGGCCGGGATGTTCCGCATCGAGGACCAGGATTTGGTAAACGCAGTCAATGAGGCTCTGCAAGAGATGAAGGAGGACGGTACTCTCTACAACCTGGCGGTCAAGTATCTCAGCCAAGAGGTTGCGGACAGTTTGGATGTCTTCACCAAATAAGCAGGAGAACGGCTGGGCGCCGCATGGCGCCCAGTCCCCCAAAAATCCTTGAGAAAGAGAGACTGCTCATGAGCGAAAGTATGGTGAGAATCGTAGGAATCCTGATCGATTCCTTCTGGCCGCTGTGCAGGGCGGCACTGCTCTATACCATCCCCCTGACCATTGTCTCCTTTGCGTGCGGTACGGTGCTCGCCTTTATCACGGCCATCTTCCGCCTGTCGGGAGTCCGTATCCTGGAGGCAGTCGCTAAATTTTATATCTGGATTATCCGCGGCACTCCTCTGCTGGTGCAGCTGTTTGTGATCTTTTACGGCCTGCCCAGCTTGGGCATCGTGCTGAGTCCCTTCGTCTCCGGAGTCCTAGGTTTGTCTCTCTGTCAGGGAGCATATAACTCGGAGATTGTCCGCGCCGCTATCCTGGCGGTACCCAGCGGACAGTGGGAGGCAGCAAAAGCGCTGGGAATGAATCAGGCCCAGACCTATCTGCGCATCGTCATTCCTCAGGCCGCCAGAACGGCGGTACCCTCCCTGGGCAACCAATTCATAGGACTGACAAAGGACACCTCTCTGGCCGGCATGCTCACAATCCCGGAATTGCTGCAGACCGGGCAGCAGATCACCGCTGTGGTGTATGAGCCCTTGGCGCTCTATCTGGAGGTAGCATTCATCTATTTGATGATGAACACGGTCCTCACTGTACTTCAGGGGAAGCTGGAGAAGCGGTTGAGCAAACACGTGCAACAAAAGACAAGCTGAGAGGCGGTGGGCGGTGTATGAGTGCAGTAAGCGATATTTTACAGGGTATCCATCTGCCCCGTATGGTGCGGGTGCGGCAACAGTTTGACTGCGAGACAGTGGCGGATGTCCCGGCGGAAGTGATGGCCCAGCTCTCCCACGGGTTCGTGCATGGAATCCGCCCGGGTATGCGGGTAGCTATCACCTGTGGCAGCCGGGGAATTGCTAACTTACCGGCGATCATGCGCACCATGGTGGATTTTTGCAGGCAGCAGGGGGCGGAGCCCTTCCTGATCCCTGCTATGGGTAGCCACGGCGGTGCCACGGCAGAAGGGCAACGGGCTGTTCTGGCCGCCTTGGGTGTCACTGAGGAGCGTTGCGGCTGCCCCATCTGCAGTAGCATGGAGACTCAGATCATCGGGGAGACCGCAGAGGGACACCCGGTACAGATCGACCGATACGCTGCCCAGGCTGACGGCATCATTGTAGTCAACCGCATCAAGCCCCACCCTGTGTTCGCGGCGGATTACGAGAGCGGCCTGATGAAGATGATGGCTATCGGCCTAGGGAAACAGAGACAGGCGGAATTGATGCACCAAATCGGTTTTGATCACTTCCACCACCTGATCCCCCTTTTTGGGGACGCAGTCATCCGACACGCCCGAATCCTCTTCGGCTTGGCCATTATCGAGAATGCCTATGACCAGACCAGCCGGATCGTAGCTCTCCGACCGGATGAGATACGGGCGAAAGAACCTGGGCTGCTACTAGAGGCCAAAGCCAAGATGCCCCGTCTGTTGCCAGGCAGCGCAGATGTACTAGTAGTGGACCGGATGGGAAAGGACATCAGCGGAGACGGTATGGATCCCAACATCACCGGACGCTTTTGCCAGTATTACACCGGTAAACCAAACTTTACAGCAAAACGTGTGGCGGTTTTGGATCTGACAGAGGCCACACATGGCAATTTCATCGGAATCGAGGCCGCAGATGTGACCACTCAGCGGGTACTGGATAAAGCGGATACGGACGAGACATATCCCAATTCCCTGACCTCCTGTGGGAACCAGCATATGCCTATGCACATGAAAAACGATCGAGAGGCCATCCAGTGTGCCATCAAGATCTGCACGGGGATTGATCTGGCCCATCCACGGATTATCCGCATCCGGGACACCCTCCATATCACGGATATCCTAGTCAGCGAGCCCATGTTGCCAGAAATCTCCTCCTGCAGCGGAATACAGATCCTGAGGGAGCCGGAGGAGTGGGACTTTGACAGCGCGGGGAACCTCTGGTAATTCTGCAGGGGGGACGGGGAAGAGGGGCTTCAAAGACGGCCGTGTCTTTGAAGCCCCTCTTTTGAGAAAGGAGACGAATCGCAGTGGAGCCATTTATGGGGGAGAATTTCCTGCTGGACACTGGTACGGCCCGGGCACTTTATCACGGCTGCGCCAAGGAGTTGCCGATACTGGACTATCATTGCCACCTGGATCCCAGGGAGCTGTGGGAGGACCGGCGCTTTGAAAATCTGACCCAGCTCTGGCTGCTTCATGACCACTATAAGTGGCGGGTGATGCGTAGCAATGGTGTGAAGGAACAACTGATCACCGGGGACGCAGACGACCGGGAAAAGTTCCAGGCGTTTGCGGAGACCCTGCCCCGGGCCATTGGAAACCCCATGTATCACTGGTGCCATCTGGAGCTGAAAAACTACTTCGGCTACGAGGGCGTGCTGAATGGAGATACTGCCCAGCAAGTATGGGACTGGTGCCGGGAACGACTGACTCAAGATCCGCAGCTGAGTGCCCGGGGAATCCTCCAAAAGAGCCGCGTGTATATGGTGGGCACCACGGATGATCCGTGCAGCAAGCTGGAGTGGCACGAAAAGCTGTCTACAGTGCCGGACTTTTCTACCAGAGTCTGTCCCACCTTTCGCCCGGATCCACTTCTGAATATCGGTCAGGAGGGGTTCAACAGCTACTTGGAGCGGCTGGAGCAGTGTACAGGGTGTTGCATTTCTACTATCGAGGATTTGCGCGGTGCCATCAGTGTCCGAATCGATTACTTCGCACGGCACGGCTGCTGTTCAGCAGATCACGGCCTGTACGCCGTGATTTACCAACCGGTGAGCGATGAAGAGGTTACCAGAACCATGCAAATGGCTAGGGTCGGCAAGCCGGTGTCCCGGGAGGCGGCGGAGGGTTACCAGACTGCGCTGCTCCTTCACTGCGCCCGGGAATACGCCAAGCGGGGCTGGGTAATGCAGCTTCACTTCGGTTGTATCCGAAATCCCAACCGTCGTATGCTGCGCCTGCTGGGATCGGACGCAGGCTATGACGGTATGGGAGTCACAGACAGCAGTCAGGCGGCTTACCAGTTCCTGGACCGGCTGGACAGCGAGGGACGGCTGCCGAAGACGGTTCTTTACAGTCTAAACCCCGCAGATAACGCTTGGATTGACGTCTTACTGGGAGCATTCCAAGGCCCAGAGACGCCCGGTAAACTCCAGCACGGATGCGCGTGGTGGTTTAACGACCACCACGCGGGGATTATTGAGCATCTCACCAGCTTGGCCAATCTAAGCCTTCTGGGGAATTTTATCGGTATGCTGACTGACAGCCGAAGCCTGATCAGCTATGCCCGCCACGAGTATTTCCGCCGTATCCTGTGCGCTTTGTTGGGCCGCTGGGTGGAGCGGGGGGAGTATCCCGACGATCGTCAGGCGCTGGATGGGATCGTTCAGGACATTTGCTTTCGAAACGCAGTACGCTACTTCAACCTGCAACAGTAGAGAAAAGGAGATACGAATGAAACTTTCGTTCCGCTGGTATGGGGAGGATGACCCAATTCCCCTGTCCTACATACGGCAGATCCCCGGCATGTACTCAATTGTGTCAGCAGTCTACGATGTCCCCCCTGGTGAGGTGTGGCTGGAGGAGAGTTTGGCCAGGCGAAAGGCCCAGTGCGAGGCCAATGGCCTATGCTTCGACGTGGTGGAGTCCATTCCGGTCCATGAGGATATCAAGCTGGGCAGGGGCGACGTAACGCGGTTGCTGGACAACTACTGTGAGACAATCCGACGTTGCGCGGGAGTGGGCGTGAAATGTGTCACCTATAACTTCATGCCTGTGTTTGATTGGACCCGTACCCAGCTGGACAAGCGGGCAGAGGATGGCTCAGAGAGCTTGGTGCTGTACTGGAAGCAGATGCAAGACCTGGATCCCTTAAAGGATGACATCCATTTGCCTGGCTGGGATACCAGCTATACCCAGGAGGAGGTGCGGCGGCTTATTCTGGACTATCAGCGGTTGGGAGACGAGGGGCTGTGGGCCAATCTAGAGCACTTCCTCCGGGCGGTTGTTCCGACGGCCGAGGCCTGCGGCATTACTTTGGCCATCCACCCGGATGATCCTCCCTACCCTATTTTTGGCCTGCCCCGGATCATTACTGGCGAGGCCGCCATAGACCGCCTGCTGGGCCTCTGTGATAGCCCGGCTAATGGCCTCTGTCTATGCACGGGGAGTCTGGGCTGTTCCGCTGCCAATGACGTGACCGCTATGGTGCGTAAGTATGCCGCTGCCGGACGGCTGGCCTTCCTCCATCTGAGAAACATCAGGCGCTTGGAGGACGACTCCTTTGAGGAGTGCGCGCACCTCTCCTCTTGCGGCAGCTTGGATATGTATGAAATCGTCCGGGCAGCGGTGGAGCAGGGATTTAACGGCTACGTCCGTCCGGATCATGGCCGTATGATCTGGGGCGAGCACGGACAGCCAGGCTACGGCCTGTACGATCGAGCCCTCGGCGCAGCCTACATCAATGGCCTGTTTGAGGCGTGCGAAAAGACGCGCCAACACCAGTAAAGAAAGGAGGAGAGAGCGATGAGATACGATAGATTTCGGACGAATCTCACCGGGAAGGTGGCTGTGATTACCGGCGCCGGTGGTGTGCTTTGCTCGGTCTTCGCACGTGCGTTGGCGCGTGTGGGGGCCAGTGTGGCGCTACTGGATCTCAACCAGGAGGCCGCCCAAACGGTTGCCGATGAGATCATCCAGCAGGGCGGAACGGCACGAGCTTACCGCTGCGATGTCCTGGATCGGAACGACTGCCTGAAGGTTGCCGAGAGGGTTAGGACGGAGCTGGGGTGTTGTGATATCCTGCTCAATGGTGCCGGCGGCAACCACCCAAGCGCCACTACGGACGAGGAATACTGCTCAACATATGACTACGACGAAGCGAAACGGAATTTCTTTAACCTGGGGGAAGAGGGGGTTTCTTTCGTATTCAACCTGAATATGCTGGGCACCCTTCTGCCCACTCAAGTTTTTGCCCGTCAGATGCTCGGCCGGACAGGGTGCAGCATCCTAAATATCAGTTCCATGAACGCCTATACACCGCTGACCAAGATACCTGCCTACTCCGCCGCCAAAGCGGCGGTGACCAACTTTACCCAATGGCTGGCAGTATATTTCTCCAAGGTAGGGATCCGGGTCAACGCGATTGCGCCGGGCTTTTTCGCCACGCACCAAAATGCTGAGCTTCTGTTTCGAACAGATGGTAGCCCTACGCCGCGGACAGAAAAGATTTTGGCGGCCACCCCCATGGGAAGGCTGGGGGACGCGGAGAAGGAGCTGGCAGGGGCAGTACTGTTTCTGCTCAACGAGGAGGCCGCCAGCTTTATTACTGGTATTTGTCTCCCCATCGACGGGGGCTTCTCTGCCTACTCTGGAGTTTAGGAGGGAATTGACCGATGGATCAAGCTGCTGTACGCATTGAGCAGACTGGTGTGGTGCCGGTGATCAAGCTAAACAACCCAGAGCGGGACGCCGCGCCGCTGGCCCGGACCCTGTGTGAAGGGGGCATCCCAGTAGCGGAGGTCACATTCCGGGCAGCCGGGGCCGCTGACGCTATCCGTCGTATGCGGCTGGCATGTCCAGATATGCTGGTGGGTGCTGGAACCATTCTGGAGCCGGCACAGATCATAGAGGCTCTTTCTGCTGGTGCCCAGTTCATCGTTACGCCGGGGTTGGATCCGGAACTGGTGGCCTTATGCCAAGGCAAGGGTGTGGCCGTGTTCCCGGGCTGCTCCACACCGACAGATTACCACACCGCCCACCATCTTGGGCTGGAGGTGCTGAAGTTTTTCCCAGCAGAACAGTCTGGCGGTGTGGCAAAAATCAAAGCGTTGAGCGCGCCATTTCCTATGTTCCAGGTTATGCCGACTGGGGGCATCTCCTTGAAAAACTTGCGGGAGTATCTATCCTGCCCTGCAGTCTGTGCCTGCGGGGGGTCCTATATGGTCACCCCTGAGTTGGTGGAGAGGCAGAACTGGGCGGAAATCCGCCGCCTCTGTGCGGAGTCTATCAAATTGGTAGAGGAGGTACGCAGTCATGGCTAAAGTTGTCACCTTTGGAGAGATCATGCTCCGGCTGGCCCCCAACGGCTACTACCGGTTCTTCCAGAACGATCAGATGCAGGCCACCTTCGGCGGCGGGGAGGCCAATGTGGCGGTCTCCCTGGCCAACTACGGCATGGATTCGGTCTATGTGACCAAGCTGCCCGCCCATGCCATCGGGCAGGCGGCGGTGGACTCCCTGCGGTACTTCGGCGTGGACACCTCGAAAATCGTGCGCGGCGGCGACCGCGTGGGCATCTATTACCTGGAGAAGGGCGCCTCCCAGCGGGGCAGCGTGTGCATCTATGACCGGGCGCACTCCGCCATTCAGGAGGCCCGGCCGGATGACTTCGATTGGGACGCCATCCTGGACGGGGCGGACTGGTTCCACTTCACCGGCATCACCCCGGCCCTGGGGCCCAACCTGGTGGAGATCTGCAGGCAGGCCTGCCAGACGGCCAAGGCCAAAGGCGTCAAGGTATCCTGTGATCTGAACTACCGGGGCAAGCTGTGGACTCGGGAGGAGGCCCGGGCCGCCATGACGGAGCTGTGCCGGTATGTGGATGTGTGCATCTCCAATGAGGAGGACGCCAAGGACGTGTTCGGCATCGAGGCCGCGGACACCGATATTACCGGCGGTAAGCTGAATAAGGAGGGCTACAAGTCCGTGGCCAAGCAGCTGGCCGACCGCTTTGGCTTTGAAAAGGTGGCCATCACCCTGCGTACTTCTATCTCCGCCAGCGACAACGACTGGGCCGGCATGCTGTATGATGGGGAGAACTGCTGCTTCTCCAAGGAGTATCACCTGCGTATCGTGGACCGTGTGGGCGGCGGCGACAGTTTCGGCGGCGGGCTGATCTACGCGTTGCTCAACGGCAGGGATACCCAGGGAGCCATTGAATTTGCCGTGGCGGCCTCCGCGCTGAAGCACTCGGTGGAAGGGGACTTCAATCGGGTCACCGTAGCCGAGGTGGAAAAGCTGGCTGGTGGCGACGGCTCCGGCCGGGTACAACGATAAAATTGTTTCCTGTGCCGGCGAGTATCTGTCTGGTCAATCTAGCAAAAATTCCCCTTTACTGATACAATCCGGGCTAGGTATATGAAGCGCATCTGCCAGCCTAAAATATCAGGGTGATCTCCATCTCCTAGAAGACGGAGGAAATGTTGGTGTGGAGGCACAAGAGGCACCTTATCTGTTTCCATCCCCCAAGACCGGCGGCATGTACCACCCGGACTCCATCGTGAACCTCCACAAGAAGATCTTGAAGGATGCCGGGCTGGAGTATGTCAGATTTCACGATCTCCGCCATACCTTTGCCACGGTGGCGCACCAGAGCGGCGTGGACGTAAAGACGGTGTCCGCCATGCTGGGCCACTACGACGCCGGGTTCACCCTGCGCACCTACACCCACACCAATCGGCGTATGCAGGAGAATGCCGCCGAAAAAATGGGGAATTTCATGGCACAGGTGCTGTAACACAGAGCAGCAGAAAGGGCCGGAGAGGATGAATATCCTCTCCGGCCCTTTCCGGTTGTTTCGGCGTGTGGGTCGCGGTGTGGGTCAAAGTCTGACCCACATTTTGACCCGCACTGTATTCCCGCAAAAAGTGACGAAACCGGCGGAAATCATCCGATTCCCGCCGGTTTCTGGAGCTGGAAACGTGACTTGAACACGCGACCTGCTGATTACGA
>ERZ1643247.1352-NODE-1352-length-22890-cov-4.818918_pt1 | contig 22890 bp, 21 predicted proteins | sample MGYA00579264_ERZ1643247 | MGnify/ENA primary metagenome ERZ1643247 (study PRJEB29033, sample SAMEA4952262) | chicken gut metagenome | biome: Broiler Chicken; feature: Gastrointestinal Tract; material: Caecum | place: Ireland | collected 2018 | study: Broiler... | reverse complement strand
CGGAATCGTACTTCAAAAGGTGCGCCAGCATCTTGGGGCTGGTGAGGTCGTTGATAGCGACGATTTCGTAGCCTTCGGCTCCGAACATCTGTCTGAAAGCAAGACGGCCGATACGGCCGAAACCGTTAATCGCAACTCTTACGTTTGCCATAATGAAAAATCCTCCAATAATATATTGATTGTGATTTTGAGATACATTTTACTGTCGGTAGTATTTTACCACACTTCGCGGAGTTCGTCAAACAGATTTACGCCCCCGCGGCGAAAATTTCCCGATTTCTTCTCATTCCTCCGACGGACGATTATAATCGGGAATGTTCGGGAGATACTCCTCGTTCACGAAAATATCCCCGTTCGTCGCCTGCAATACTTCTTTCGTGCATAAGAAGCTCCTCTGCCAATCCGAATCGATGGTGAGTGTATCCTCGTGATCCTCCCCGTACTCGACGGAATCGTAAAAACAGAATACCATATCTTCTTCGGCATAATACAGATACCTGAACGAAACGGTATAATTCCAAACGCCGACATAGTCTTGCTTCGCCGTCTGTTTTTCGCGATATTCTCCCGTCCCGTCTTTATTGAAAACAACGGAATGTTCGGTTTCATACGAATCGCCATAATATATATAGATATACTCCTTTCCGTAAGAAAGTCCGAGAGAGCCTTCCGATTTGCCCGAAGAACAGCCCGCCATCGCCGCGGAAGTCCCCGCGACGACGAAAACGGACAGCAGACACAAAAATTTTTTCACCTTTTTCCCCTTTCGGAAATTACGCCTTGTTCGCGCTTCCCAGAACGTTTATGATCTTATGCTTGACCATTTCCTTCATCATGACGCGCGCGTCGCCGAGGTACTGACGGGGGTCGAAATGGTCGGGATGCTCGGCAAAATGCTTACGGATCGCCGCCGTGAACGAAACGCGGAGGTCGGAGTCAATATTGATCTTGCAGACCGCCATCTTCGCAGCCTTCTGAAGCTCGGATTCGGGAATGCCGATCGCGTCGGGCATATGTCCGCCGTACTGATTGACGATCGCCACTTTATCCTGAGGAACGGAGGACGCTCCGTGAAGGACGATGGGGAAGCCGGGCAGGCGCTTGCCTACTTCTTCGAGAATATCGAGACGCAGCTTGGGGTCCTGACCGGGCTTGAATTTATATGCGCCGTGCGAGGTACCGATCGCGATCGCGAGGGAATCGATTCCCGTTCTCTGCGTAAACTCTTCCACTTCGTCGGGGGACGTGAACAGCGCGTCGTGCGCTTCCACTTTTACGTCGTCCTCTACGCCCGCGAGCTTACCGAGCTCCGCTTCGACGACCACGCCGTGGTCGTGTGCGTACTCGACGACCTTTTTCGTGAGCGCGATATTCTCCTCCCAAGGCTTGGAAGAAGCGTCGATCATGACGGAAGTAAATCCGCCGTCGATAGAGGCTTTGCAGATATCGAAATCCGCGCCGTGATCGAGGTGCATGACGATGGGAATATTCGTGGTCTCCACCGCCGCCTGCACGAGATGTTTGAGGTAGACGGGATTCGCGTACTTTCTCGCGCCCGCGGAAACTTGCAGGATGACGGGAGATTTGCACTCGTCCGCCGCCTCCACGATCGCCTGAATCATCTCCATGTTGTTGACGTTGAACGCGCCGATGGCATAGCCGCCCGCATACGCTTTCTTGAACATTTCGGTACTGGTAACTAAGGGCATAAACAATCCTCCAAAAAATATCGTTCGAGAGCCTGTCCGCGCCATAAAGCGCGAAGCTCCTGTTTTTCGTACATAGTTATTATATATGATTTTCCCGAAAAAAGCAAGGAAATCACGGAAAGTTTCCGATTTTTTATCGATTATCCTCAAACATAAAATTGTCATCTTAAAATTTCGGGAACGAAGCCCGCGGTCTTTACCGTCAACTATTTTGTTCAAACAAACCGCAGGAAAGGTACCTGTCTCCCGTATCGGGAAGAAGCACCACCGCCGTTTTTCCCTCGTTTTCCTTCCGTGCGGAAACCTGAACGGCCGCAAAAAGAGCCGCGCCCGAAGAAATCCCCGCGAGAATCCCTTCTTTCCGCGCCAGAATCCGCGCCCATTCATACGCCTTTTCGTCTTCCACGCCGACGACTTCGTCATACATCTTCGTATCGAGAATCTCCGGCACGAAGCCCGCACCGATGCCCTGAATCTTATGCGGACCGCTTTTTCCGCCCTCCAATACGGGCGAAGAAGCGGGTTCTACGGCTATCACCTTTATCGAGGGCTTTTTCTCTTTCAAGTATCGTCCTACGCCCGTCACGGTTCCGCCCGTTCCGACGCCCGCGATGAAAATATCCGCTTTTCCCTCCGTGTCCGCCCAGATCTCCGGTCCCGTCGTCTTGTAGTGCGCCGCGGGATTGGCGGAATTGACGAACTGCCCGCAAATCAAGCTGTTTTTTGTCTCCTTATGCAGACGCTCCGCCTCCTCGATCGCACCCGCCATGCCCTTTTTTCCGTCCGTAAGGACGAGCTCCGCCCCGAAAGCCGCTATCATCTGACGGCGTTCTGCGCTCATCGTCTCGGGCATTACGATGACGAGCCGATACCTTTTCGCCGTGGCGATCGCCGCCAGCCCTATCCCCGTGTTCCCGCTGGTCGGCTCTATCAGAGTCGTTCCTTCTTTCAGAAGTCCGCGGCGCTCCGCGTCCGCCAAAATTTCCGCGGCCACTCTGTCTTTTACCGAGCCCGCGGGATTCATGAATTCCGCCTTTGCATACAGTTTCGCTTTAAGTTTGTATTCCCGTCCGATATTTTTAAGCTCTATCAGCGGGGTGCCGCCCACCGCGTCCGCAATCGATTCAAATCGCATAACTTTTCTCCCCTTTTCCCGATTATTCCAGAATATTCGTCGTGATAAAATCCACTCCCATGCCGATGAGCGCCTCGGCATCCTCGGGGCGATCTATCGTCCAGCAGTTGACTTTCAGTCCGGCTTCGTGCAGGCGGCGAATATATTCTTCCGTCACGCACAGCCCGCAAAGATCCGCGTCGAAGCGGTATTTCTTCATGAGCGAAAAATTCTCTTCGGTAGCCTCTCCCGTCAGAAACTGAATGGACGCGTTCGGGTAAAGTCCGCGCAAAACGATGAGATTTTCGGCGGAGAAGGAAATAAAGGTCGTCTTTTCCAGCCAGCCCATATCGTCTATCATGCGGGCAATCGCCGCGATATGTTTTTCCTCCATGCGGTTTTTCAGTTCCAGAACGGCGACCTTATCGTATTTGCGGCAAACGGAAATATAGTCCGCCAGCGTCGGAATCACCAGATCCGAACGGGACGTCCTTCCGTCCGTGTCGCGCATGCGCACCGCTTCGAGCTGCTCGGCACTGCTCTTTTCGATATCGATATCCACACCCGCGATGTTGTTCATATTGTCGTCGTGAAAAACAAAATACTTCCCGTCGGCCGTCACGTGTACGTCGGTCTCTATGCCATAATAGCTCTTGACGCCCGCGGCGACGAACGCCGCGCAGGTATTCTCCTTTTCCAACCCCGAAACGCCGCGGTGCGCGATCATTTTACAGCCCTTCTTATCTATCAAAATCGTATTCATAAAAAATCTCCTTTCCCGATTTACGTTCATTGTACCACGAACGATTCGCAATGTCAACCTTATGACAAAAAAACGGCGCGGAAAATCCGCGCCGTCTCCGTTCAGTTGTCCTCCTCCGTCCCGCTTTCCGACGAAGAATCCGAAGCGTCGGAAGAAACGGAAGAATCGGAATCCTCCGAAGCGACCGAATCTCCGCCTGCGGACGTTCCGTTCCCGGCGTCCTCCGATTTATCCAAAACGTCGTCCGCTTCGGGCGCGTTGGTCATATTCCCGGCGTTTTCGCCCGATGTCCATGTTCCGAGAAAAAACTTTGAAAAAAACAAAACCCCCGCACACACGACAAAGGCAGCTGCCGCCACCCCAAAAATACGCCTCGTCAAAACGCGCTTTCTTTCTCGCTTTGACTTGCCTTTGTCCTTCTCGGAAACGGAATACGATTCCGCTTCCTCGACGAACTTTTCGTCTATTTTTCCGAGCGTGGAAAAATTTTTCTTATCCCTCATACCCCGATCCCCTCCCGGATCAATTTCTCTTTCAGTTTTCCCCGAAGGCGGAACAACAGCGATTTTACTTTACTTTCGGAAAATCCCATACGCGCTGCGATTTCTTTGACGTCGTCCGAAAACCAATACCGACGGACAAAAACCACGCGCTCTTCCGTTTTCAGGGAAGAAAGAAAATCGTTAATCGCTTCTGCGGCGACATTTTCCTCGTAATCGCTTCCCTGCTCCTCCGCGGGCAGGAATTCCTCTATCTCCGAAAGGAGCGTCTCCGTTCTGCCTCCGCCGCGCTTTTGCGCGTGCGAACGCTTATAGCAATCGAAAGAAATATTGCGGCACAGCGCCCCCGCATAGGCCTTTAAGGAGCGGGGACGTTCGGGCGGTATGGTATTCCAGCAGGCGAGATAGGTATCGCTGACGCACTCCTCCGCGTCGCGGCCGTTATGTAAAATATTGACGGATACCGCACGGAGAAATCCGCCGTACCGTTCCGCCGTGGCGGACAGAGCGGTCTGATTGCGGCAAAAATACAATTCGACAATCTCTTCGTCTGTCATTCGGGTCTCCTCGGCATGCAAACGTCGAAACTCCTCCGTTCACCTGCATAGTAGATTTTTTTCTTTCAAGGGTTGCGGTTTCGGAAAAATTTTTCCGCTTTTTCAGTCTCTGCGCCGTCCGAACAGCGCGAACACCCACACCGCAAACCGCAAAAAATAAACGAGGGAGGTCAACAGCGCCGCGACATACGTAAGCGCAGCCGCGCTCAGCACTTTTCCCGCGCCCTTTTTCTCGTCCTCCGCGAGAATCCCCTCTTCGAGGAGCATCTTTTTCGCGCGGCGGCTGGCGTCCAACTCCACGGGGAGCGTCACCAGCGTAAACAGCGTCGAGAGTCCGTAAAGCACTACCCCCGCAACCGCGAGATAGAACCCGACGGAGGAAGCGGAAGTCGCATTCACGAAGATATCCAGAAGCAGTCCGACGAGCACCAGCGGTAAAGCCAGACGCGCCCCGAAATTGGTGACCGGAACCAAAGCGGTACGGATTTTATAGGGAATATACCCTCTCTCTTTTTGCACCACGTGCCCGATTTCATGCGCGGCGACCGCTACCGCAGCCACGGAATCGTCTCCGTACGTCGCGTCGGACAAATTCACCACGCCGCGGCGGGGATCGAAATGGTCGCTCAGGCGTCCCTTCACTCTGCCGACGGAGACATCGTAAATACCGTTTGCCCGAAGCAGCCTCACCGCCGTATCGTAGCCCGTCATATGAGACGCCGTTTTCTCCGTACTGAACGCACTGTACGCGGAATGTACGCGCATGCTCGCCCAGCCGGAAAAGACCGCACAAAGCAAAATCAATACCAAAAAGATAATATAATATTCAAAAGGCATTCTTCTATACCTCCTCACTTTCTCCCGATTATTATGCGGAAAAATTTCGGCGCTATTCCGCCGTTTTCCGCTCCCGAAGCGTTTCGCACGAGCATTATAATGCTACCACAGCGCGCGGCCGTTTGTCAAGCGAATGGCACGGAACTTTCCTCCTCCCCTCCGCACAAACGAAACGGGCGCCCCAACAGGGCGCCGGAAAGTTGCTTTTCAAACCAATATTTCCAACAAAATCTCGACGGCCGCAAAAAGCAGCGTGCCAAGCCAAAGAACATAAGAGCGATTTCCCCGATTCTTTGTCGACCCAAATGTCTTGACAAACGTTTCGGATAGGAATGCTTCAAAAATCTCCGCCCCGTTCTTCGTCCGCCTTTCGCCTTTTCTTTTTATAGTTTAGCATTAAATTATGACGACGATATCAAAGGGGCATCATCGTTTCGTGAAATTTACTTTTTTCCGCGTCGGAACAGTTTTGCGAGACCGTAAGAGCGGGGAACGCGGTATTTGCGCATGATGACATAGTAAGCCGTGACGAGGAAAATATCCGCGGCGAGCCATGCCATGGGATTGGAGAGACAGATTCCCGTAAAGCCAAACAGTCTGACGAACAAAAAGGAAGAGACCGTCCTTCCGATGAGTTCGGTGACGCCCGCGATCATCGTCAAAGCCGAGCGGCCGATTCCCTGCAAAGTATTGCGGTAGACGAAGATGACGCCGAGCGGGCCGTAAAACGCGCTCTGAAAGACGAGATATTTTTTGGAATAGCCCAAAATCTCGTTATAATACAAAGCGGCGTCGCCCGTCGTCTTATCGAGGAAGATTCCCGTCAGCGGTTTTCCGAGAAACGTGCAAACGGCCAGACCGACCGCCCAGATTCCGAGCGCATAGCACAATCCCGCAAACACGCCGTCCTTGATGCGTCCGTATTCTTTCGCGCCGAAGTTCTGCCCCGCATAAGTGGCAAAAGTGACGCCGAGCGCATCGAAAGGCGTCGTGGCGAAGTTGCTGATTTTCGTGGCGGCGGTATAGGCGGTGACGATGCCCGGCATACTCTTATCCAAAGAATTGAGTGCGGTCTGCTGAATGATACTGCCGATGGCCGTAATGGAAAATTGCAACGCCATGGGAAGTCCCAGCGCGATATGCCCGCCCCAGAGGCGGAAACTTTTCCAATCGGAGCGATGAGGCCGCAGAACGGGGTAGGCTTTCAACATGTAAATGAGTCCGCCGACGCCCGCGACGAATTGACTGATGACGGTCGCGGCCGCAGCGCCCGTATATTTCATTTTGAATACGACGATAAAGAGCAAATCGAGCCCGACGTTCAAAACGGCGGAGACGACGAGAATGACGAGCGGCGTCTTTGTATCTCCGATGGAACGAAGCGTCGCCGCGGCGATGTTATAGAGAATCGTCGCGCCGATTCCGCCGAAGCATATGAACAGATACCAATACGCATAGGAAAAATATTTGTCAGGGGTCTGCATGAGCCGCAGAAGCGGTCCCGCGAGGGGCATGGCCAAGGACATCAGAAACACCGTCAAAAGGATACACAATTCCAAAGAGACGGCGACGCTCTTTCTGACGCCCGCTTCGTCCCGCGCGCCGAACCGCTGGCTCGTACGCACGGCAAATCCCGACGTCAGACCCGTGGCAAAGCCGATGATGAGAAAGGTGATGGAACCCGTGCTTCCCACTCCCGCCATTGCGTCCGACGAGACGGTATGTCCGACAATCAGCGTATCCGCCATATTGTATAGCTGCTGGAAAATGTTCCCGATGAGCACGGGCAGCATGAAGCTGAAAATCAGTCGAAAAGGACTGCCTTTCGTCAATTCCTTAGTCATACATTTCTCTCCGATATCACAGATATTTTATCTTTTGAAGTGGGGATATTATAGCGCTGTCGGAGAAAAAATACAATGATTTTATTTCACTTTTTCAAAATAATTCTTTTTGCGTATTTATATCTAAAAATGAAAGAAAAGAACGCTCTCTCCGAATTATTGTTCTTTCGACTTCAACAGTTCGAGATATTCTTTTTCCGCATAGGGGCCGAGGTACTCCTTCTGTCTGGAATCGAAGGCCTCAAAGAGCGTTTCCGCCCGCGCCCAATCCTCTTCCGTCGGCGTTCCTCTGAGCGTATCCAGCAGTGCCGTGAATTCGTCGACGGGCTTTTTCAAAGCCAACCAATCCTCTCTGAGCTCCGCGATCTTTTTATATTCCGTCACCGTCTTTTTGGCGGCGTCGGAAAGCGCGTCATACATCGCATCGACCTCGTCCAGCTTCGCGCCGTAGGAGTCTCCCAACCACAGGACGCCGTCCGAAACCAGCTTATCCACGGCCTCGCGCACCGCCGCTCCTTCCTCGTATGCGGCGACCGCCTCGGAGAGCGCGTCGAAACGGGAATCCATTTCCCCTTCGGCCATGACGTCCCCCGTTTGAACGCCGAGAATAAATTTTTTGTTTTTCGATTCGTTGAGGAGATTCAGCGAGAACCCTTGCAGCCGTCCGTCCTTGTATTCCGAAACGAAGGAGGAACGTTCCACGTCGAATTTGAACATGCCGATAAGCAGAGGTTTCAGATTCTCCATATCTCCCATGTCGATATTCCCCACCGCGTCCCAGATCGCCGCGTATGCAGCCGACAAAACGGCATTGAATTTTTCGCTGAAATTCAGCTGTACGGTCTTTGTTCCGTCCTCGGCTTCCGAAATCGTCGTTTCGGAGTTCATCGCCGCGTCCGCCAAAAGGGCGACAATTTCGTCCGCACCGCCGCCCGAAATCCCGCCGACGAGGTCGGGCAGCTTTTCCGCAAGGAGTTCTCCGATCGCGCCCGCGAGATTCGACTCGCTGACCTGCCCGCTCTTTTTGTCCACGGTTGTGAGAATGCCGTTTTGGAAATAAATTTCCACCGCGGGTCCTCCGAACAGCGTAATGAGGGGCACGTCAAAATCCGCATAGACGCGCACCGCGCCCAAAAGATCTCCCGAAAGCAATTTTTCGGGCAATATCTGAATCTGTACGGGGACATCGAAGGACAAGGTAGATTTCAGTTGTACAGTGAGATTCATGCCCGCCGTCCAATCGAAGGCGGAAAGCCGATCCGCAAAGGAAAGAAGAGCGGAGAAATTTGCGGAAAGTTTCTCGGTATCCGCGGGAAGATAAGTCGCGAGCTCTTCCTCCGAAGGCAGAGCCTCGGTAAATTCACACACCGTCGTGTCCGCCGACAGCGTCGCCGCGGAGAAATCCGCGAACAGTTCCGCGGCCGCGATTTTTCCCGATTGATTTTCGGGCTTATGAATGGATACGACGGCTCCCGCCTCTTTTAAGGAAATCCCCGAAAAAAGTTCCTTCGCAGGCCCGACCAGCCCCTCGGAAAAATCGGAAATCGCCTGATTTACGGGCAAAAACAGTGCTTCGTCCAACAGGAACCGATAGGTATATGTATCTCCGTTTCGGGAAATCTTTTCGGCGGTAAGGAGTTCCAGTCCCTTTTCGAAACTCGTCCCTTCGTCGGGCAGGAAAAGCGGATATTTATAGCGAACCGACCCTACCGCGACATACAGCGTTCCGTCTCCCGTGTAGTAAAAGTTTACGGGCAGTCCCAAAAATTCCGCGGACAGGCGGGCGCGGAAAGCGCCGTTCAGTCCCTCGGAGACAAACTTTTCGAGGTCGAAGGAAATCCAGCCGTCCACGGGCAGCGAAAGGAGCTTATTCTGCGCGGTCGAAGCCTCGAAAACTCCGTTCAACTTTATTCCGCCCGATAAATCCGTGTTTATCACCGCGTCGGTGAGCGCCGCCAATCCGTCCTCCATGTTCACTTCCCCGCCCGGAACGATTTCGTCGGGAATGTCGCCCAGCTTTTCGCGGAAAAGCTCCGCGGACGGAATTTCCGTAGGGGTGCCTATATCGTAAAAAGTTTCCGTCATCGTGGAAGAACACGTCATGTCCCCGATAAAATTCACGGTATATTGATCCGTCGTCGTCAAAGAAACGGGAATCCAATTTTCGTCGAATTTAAGTTCGAGCGTGCAACTCTCGAATTCGGGGACACCTTTCAGACCGCCGTAATTCATCATCTTCACCGCATAGCGGGAAGTTCCCTTCTTGGGGTCTATTTCATAGCGGCAGGTATATATCCCGTCCGAAACGGAAACCAGCTCCGCGTTCAGGATCGTCTCGTCGTTGAGGATATAGTTGGAAAGAGCGGTAGGCTCGGCCCCGCGCTTTTCCCGGTAATCTTCCAGCGTAGTCACCGAAAAGTCGTCCGACCATTTATCTTTTTTGACGTCCGTCGCGTCCCGCATCACGACCTTCCCGCCCTTGAAAAACGCCTGTTTCCCGACATTTACCAGCATGGACATCGATTTCGCCTGCGTATACGACTCGTTGCCGTTTTTGATATGCGTGTCCTCTATCGTCTGTTTATAATGCAAGAATCCCGCGACAACCTCTCCCTTTACTTCCGAACGATAAAAATCGAGACTCTTTAACCGCCCCGCAACGACATAAGCATTCTCCTCGGGCGTATATTCATCCACGGTCTTTGTCGGCGTTTGAATGATCGTCGTCTCCCCCTCCGCGCGGATTTCTCCCGTATTGATTTTCACCTCGCCGCATCCCGCGGCCGCAAGAATCAAAGACGCTGCCAACACAGACGCAGCCGTCAAAACGAATTTCTTTTTTCCCTTCATCTCCGTTTCTCCTCTTTTCCCGTCTTTCAAAAAACGACGAAAAAGTAAAACTGTTTTCTGTATATCATTATAAGGGATATTCCTCTTTAAGTCAAGCGCAAGAAAGCATTTTATCATATATTTTTATGACTTTTTTTATCAGTTTCATAAAAATAAAAGCGACACTTTTCATAAAAGTGTCGCAAATTAGAGAAAAATCACCACTATTTGAGCAATTTTTCTGTATATTAAAAATCGACGTTATCCGAAACGTTGTCTTATGTTTTCAAAGGTCGAGAGAAAAGGGATACAGTGCGGATTTGGAGACGCCGCGGTCTTTCGCCGCGCGTTTCAAAGCCTCTTTTTTATCCAGTCCCATGTCCATATAATGGCGGATATGTTCCCGTTCGGGAAGGGCGTTCAAAGGATTTTCGCGCTCGCCCGCGCCTTCGACGACGAGGACGTATTCGCCGCGTTTTTCCCCCGAAAGTCCCTCGGACAAATAAAAAGGAATGCTTTCCTCGTGGATTTTCGTAATTTCTCTGACCGCGACCGCGCGGCGTTCGCCGAAGGCCGAGAACAGAGAGGCAATGTCCCTGTCCACGTCCTGCGGAGCGCTGTGAAACGCCAACGTTATATCGAGATCCTTATATTTTTCCAAAAGAGCCGTTCTGTCCCCCTTCTTTTCGGGGAGAAAACCGATGAAAGCGAATCTGTCCGCGGGCAGAGCGGACAGCACCAAGGCCGCGACGAACGCGCATGCACCCGGAATGAGCGTATACGGCTCGCCCGCCTCGCGCAAAATTTTACAGACGATGTTTCCAGGATCGGAGACGACGGGCGTACCCGCATCGGAGACGACCGCGACCGTCTTTCCCTCGCGCGAAAACGATAAAATTTTTTCCGCCGCTTCCTTTTCGTTGAACTTATGGCAGGAATACAGCGGCTTTTTGATCTCGTAGGCATTCAGAAGTTTTACGGTATGCCGCGTATCCTCGCAAAATATGACGTCCGCGGCGCGGAGCGTCTCCAAAGCGCGGAGAGTAATGTCTTTCAGATTGCCGATGGGCGTCGCTACAAAATAAATCATTTTTCTTCCTTTTTCGCGTTTCCCGTGAAACGGGGAGGCATTTTGGGGATTCCCCGTCGGTCAAAGACGGAGATTCGAGAACTTTTTTACCGCAGTTCGGCCGCAAAGCGGTTTTATCGCCGATTGACGAGCGTCGGCAAAATTTCGGTATTGGGTTTTCCGCCCTTGACGCCTTCGGCGAGGAGCAGATAGGGTTTTGCCCCCTCTTTCCCGCAAACGAACCGGATTCTTTTCAATTCTATCCCCGCCTCGTGCAGAGTATAAGCGACCTCCGCAAGGCGGTCGGCGCGATTGACGAGCGCGATTCGCCCGCCGAATTTCAGCGCGAAGGACGCCGCGGCGGCGATTTCTTTGAGGTTCACCTCGATTTCCTTGCGGCAAATCGCTTTCTTGTAATCGTCGTTTTCGAACCCGCCGCGCTCGTAAGGCGGATTGCAGAGAATCAGGGAAAAAGTTTCCCGATAGCGTTCGGAAATTTCCTGAATGCGGCAATTTTCCACGCGGAAATTATCGAACCCGTTGAGCGCGATCGTCTTTTCGGACAGCTCGGAAAGTTCCTTCTGCATTTCAAAAAGCGTAAAACGCAGTCCAAAAGCGCGGTTGAGCGCATAAAAATGAAAGGCGACGATGCCGCTCCCCGCGCAGAAGTCGGCCACGTTATCCCCCCGTTTCGCCCGCGCGAAGCGGGAGAGCAGTACGGAATCGGAGGTAAAGCGGTACAGTCTCGTATCCTGAACGACTTTGAGTCCGTCTATCATCAAATCTTCGGCCACTTCGTATTCGGAAAGACGCATGAAAACTCCTTATTACGAAAAAAGGCGCGGGAAGTCCCGCTACGGGCTGTCCCCACGCCTCTTTCGTCGCAGTGAAAATTATTCTGCCTTGATCGCACCGGTAGGGCAAACGTCTTCGCAGGCGCCGCAATCGACGCAGGTATCGGCATCTACCACATAGATACCGGCATCGCCGAGGGAAATCGCCCCGACAGGGCAGGTATCGGCGCAAGCGCCGCAAGCTACGCATTCGTCCGTAATCTTATGTGCCATAATTGTTACCTCCGATTCATTGATAATCGTATTATATCATATTTTTTGCGATTAGTAAAGACATAACGGGGATATTTTTTTCCGTTTTTCCGAAAATTTTTCCCGAAAACGAGGAGAAAAAAGCCCCTTCGGACGAAAATCCGATTCCGAAGGGAATTTCTCTTTCGCTCAGATTTTGAAATCCACCGCCACCGAACTTTCCGTCTCCGCGTGCATGAACTTTTTTACCACCCCGACGTGATAAGGATCGTTCTGATATTCGTCCAACGCTTTTTCGTCCTCCAACAGTACGCCGAGAAAGACGTCGTAGGAACGCGGCGAGCCCAAAAAGTCCGTGCCGACCTCTATTCCTCTCAGCGTCGAAACCTTCCCTTCCATGGACAAGAGGACTTTTTTCGCCTCTTCTTTCTTTCCGCCGTCCTTCAATTTGAAACAAACGACATGCTTGATCATGATTGTACTCCTTTTTTCGATTTTTTTATTTTATTCCGCGCAGGCGTTCGACGATTTCTTTCGTCAGCCGCGCTCCGCGCAGGATCTCTTCCGCCGTGTTGTCCCGTCCGAAACTGACCCTGACGGACGAACGCGCCTCCCGTTCGCTAAGTCCCATGGCCAAGAGCACGTGACTGGGCTTTATCGAAGCCGCGGCACACGCCGACCCTGCCGAGACCGCCGCGCCGTGCAAGTCCATGTTATAGAGAAACGCGGCATTGTCTATCCCTTCAAAGCAAAGGTTGACGATTCCGGGCAGCTCCGCCGTACCGTTGAGCTTTACCCCCTCGATTTCCGAAAACACTTTTTTGAGGAACAATTCTTTGAAACCGCTTATCTTCGCGTTGTTTTTCTCCAACGTCCCGATCGTTTTTTCATAAGCCGCCGCCAGCCCGACGATAGAAGGCACGTTCGTCGTTCCTCCGCGCAGTCCCCGCTCCTGCTCTCCGCCCGAAACGAGCTTCCCTATCTTCACGCCCGACCTTACATACAATACGCCGCAGCCCTTCGGCCCGTAAAATTTATGCGCCGAAAAAGAGAGCATGTCCGCGCCCCAGTCCGAAACGTCGATTCTGCGATAGGGCGCCGCCTGCACCGCGTCGGTAAAGAACAGACTCCCGTTTGCGTGCGCCGCGGCCGCCAGCTCTTTCACGGGCTGAACCGTCCCCGTTTCGTTGTTCGCCGCCATGACCGCGACGAGACCCACGTCGGGGCCGAGCGCCGTCTCCAATGTCCCGAGCTCTACCCTGCCCTCGCGGTTTACGGGAAGATATTCGACGGAATACCCCTCCGCTTCCAGCCTTTCTCCCGCGGAGAGCGCCGCGTGATGTTCCACGGACGAAATGAGTACCCGCATGCGCCCCGCCGAACGATCCCGCGCCCGCGCGCATTCCTGCCCGCCCGCGCAGTCCGTTCCCCGTTGTTTTTTCTCTTCTTTTCTGTCCTTCGCCGCATGTGCGCCGCCGATAATCGCCCAGTTGTCGCTCTCCGTGCCGCCGGAAGTGAAATAGATCTCTTTCGGCTCGGCCCCGATGAGCTCTGCGACCTTGTCCCTCGCGGCGTCCACGCCGCGGACCGCCTCGCGGCCGAAGGAATGGGGAGAATCGGCGTTCCCGAAAACCTCCGTATAATAGGGACGCATTTTTTCAAATACTTCCTCATCGAGCGGCGTCGTCGCCGCATGGTCGAAATATATCCTTTCTTCCGAATCGCTCATGGCTTTACCTCTCCGTCGTTTCCGCCGCTCTCTGTCCGATGCGGCAAAAACTTCCCCGCAACGTTCCTCAGGCGTCCCCCCTGCCTGTTATTACCGTCAATAGTATTATAAGTATAAGCCCATTTGTCTGTTTTGTCAATCGACTTTTCCCGTCCGCAAAAAATATTTTTCCGCTCGCTCCGTCCCTGCCCCGCTCATACACGATTTTCTCAAAAATTTTTCAAAAAATTTTTCAAAACCCCCTTGAAAAATACAGCAGAATGTACTATAATGGTTGCAGTTATCATTTCTTGATAACAAAAATCAAAAATCAAAATTCAGAATCGAGGGGGACACTTTACATGAGCATTATCGGAGAAAGTATTCGTAACATTGCAGTCATCGGGCACAGCGGCGAAGGAAAGACGACGCTGTGCGAGGCCATGCTGTTCAACGGCGGGGCAGTAGATCGTCAGGGAAAAGTCGCGGACGGCACCACCGTCACCGACTTCGACGAGCTGGAAAAGTCGAAAAAGATGTCCATCTATACCGCCTGTGCCTACCTTCATTGGAAGGGTACGAAAATCAATCTTCTCGACCTTCCGGGTTTTTACGATTTCGAAGGCGAACGCCACGAAGGCCTTCGGGCGGCGAGCGGCGCCCTCCTCGTCATCGGCGCGAACGGCGTCCTTCCCATCGGCGCGGAAAGCGTGGTCGATTACTGTCTGAGACTGGGAAAGCCGCTCATCATCTTCATAAACGGCATGGATAAAGAAAACGCGGACTATTTCGGAACGGTGCGGGCCTTGAAAGAAAAGTATTCGGGTAAACTCGCCCCCATTCAGATTCCCATTATGGAAAACGGAAAAATGCAGGGCTGCATCAACGCTTTACAGGAAAAAGCGTATCGTTTCACCGCCGACGGCGCGGAGGAAATCCCCATTCCCGCGGAGCTTCAACCCGAAGTGGAGGAAATGAAAGCCAGCCTCATGGAGACCGCCGCGGAAAACGACGAAGTCCTGCTCGACAAATATTTCGAAGCGGGTTCTCTGAGCCGCGAAGAGACGATTCACGGAATCCGCCTCGGCATCGCGTCGGTGAACACGATCCCCGTCATGGCGGGCAGCGCTCTGCAAAACCGCGGCGTCATCAATCTTCTGAACGAAATCGTCGCCTATATGCCCGAGGCGAACGAACGCGTGAACACGCTCGCCACCGACCTTGCGGCAGATAAGGTCGTGAATATCCTTCCCGATCCGTCCGCTCCGCTCGCCGCGCAGGTGTTCAAGACGGTCATCGACCCCTATTCGGGAAAACTCAGTTATCTGAAAGTTTTCCGCGGCACTTTGAAGAGCGGAAGCGTCGTCTGGAACGCAAACGCGGAAAAAGAAGAACGCATCGGTCAGATCTATCTTTTGAAGGGCAAAAAGACGGAACCCGTCACCGAGCTTTTGGCGGGCGACATCGGCGCGGTGAATAAACTGGGCATCACTTCGACGTGCGACACGCTCTGCGACGCGGGCGCGAAAGTGAAATTCGACGCGATACGTTTCCCGAAACCCACGCTCTTTATGGCGGTTTCCTCCGAAAAGAAGGGAGAGGAGGACAAAGTTTTTGCGGGTCTGAATAAACTTTCCGAAGAAGATTATACTTTCTCGGTGGAAAAGAATACCGAGACGGGAGAAATCCTCATCGGCGGACAAGGCGATACGCAAATCGAAATGCTGGCGAAAAAGGTAAAATCGCGCTACGGCGTGGACGTCAAGCTCACGGAACCGAAAATCGCCTACCGCGAAACCATTCGCTCCGTCGCCACCGCGGAGGGCAAATACAAGAAACAGACGGGCGGACACGGCCAGTACGGTCACTGCAAAATTCGTTTCGAGCCCTGCGAAGAGCCCTTCGTATTTGAAGAGGAAGTGGTCGGCGGAGCCGTTCCCAAACAGTATTTCCCCGCCGTGGAAAAGGGTCTCAAAGAGAGCCTTTCCTCCGGTCCCATCGCGGGCTATCCCGTCACGGGCGTCAAGGCGGTGCTCTACGACGGAAGCTATCACGAAGTAGATAGCTCGGAAATGGCCTTCAAAGCGGCCGCAGCGCTCGCTTTCAAGGAGGGCTTGAAGAATGCCTCGCCCGTGCTTTTGGAACCCGTATATCGCTTAAAAATCGCCGTACCGGGCGACTATCTCGGCGACGTGATGGGCGACATCAACAAACGCCGCGGACGGATCATGGGCACTACGACGGAAAACGAACTGACGATCGTCACGGCGGAGGTTCCTCAGGCGGAAATCGAAAAATATACCATGGAGCTCCGTTCTCTGACACGCGGAAGCGGAAAGTTTGCCGCAGAATTTTTAGACTACGAGGAAGTGCCGCCCATGCTGGCGGAAAAAGTCGCGAACGCGAAGAAGGAGTGACGACGTTCAAAGGACACCGAAGAAGAACGAAGCAAACCCGCTCCGGCAATCTCAGAGAAAGAAAAAACGCCCCTGACAAAAATTCCAAGGGACGAAACGGGTCCTGCCGTTGCGGGAAAAGCACAAAAATTCTGCCTTTGATTTTATCAAAAGAATCACACTTCCCCTTTCTTTTATTCTTTTGCGGAAGGGGGGAAAAGGGTACGCGGTTCGGCCGCGGGCCCGCGGAATCTCCCGAACTCCCCCTGTCGGGAGGTTCCGTTTTTTGTTGCATAATTTTATAAGATATGGTATACTGATTGCATGTCGCACGAATTTTATCGAAAAATATACGAACGTCATTCGCGGTTTTATTTTCGCCATCCGCAGGCGAAAAAAGTGTTGATTTTCGCAAATTACGGGCTGACGGCGGCGATATTCGCGGCCTATGCGTTTTTGTGCCTGTTTGAATTTTTCATACATACCCCCGAATGGACGGACTTTCTCAAAATTTTGGGAATTCCCCTTCTTTGCCTGCTCACGGTTTCGCTCCTGAGAAATCTCTTCGACCGCAAGCGCCCGTATGAAGGCGCGGGAATCGTTCCCGTCATCGAAAAGAAGAAAAAGGGACACTCTTTTCCCAGCCGTCACCTCGCCTCCGCTTTCGTCATCGGCACGGTATTTCTCCCCTATTGTCTCCCCGCGGGAATCGTCGTCCTCTCCGCGGGCGCCGTTTTAGGCTATGTGCGATTCGCCGCCGGCGTACACTACCCTTCCGACCTCGCCGTCGGCGCCCTCTTGGGCGCGCTGTTCGGCGCTTTGGTTTTCATCTGACGGAAATTCGGCTTATCCGTATTTCGGAATCGCCATATGGCACTGACTTTGATTTTCATCTTTGGACAACGCGGGGCTGAAAAATGCTTCGGAAAAAGCGGAAAAAGTTCCTTCCGCCAAGGATAAGGATACGCGGGAGGAGCGGGAGGCGCGCGCGGAGGCTTCGGTGCCTTCCGCCCCCGATGACGGGTGATTTGCTTTCTATATCTCCTAAAAATGAAGAGACGGCGGCAGACTTTTGTCTGCCGCCGTCTCTTCATTTTGAGCCGATCTCTAATCTTTTATATAATCGCACAAAACGTCGGAGAGAATCCCCAAGCGTTCGGGCGAGAGCGTCTCCCCGCGCGCCTTTTCGTCGATTTCCGCCCTCCGCAAAATCTCCTTGGCCGTTTCGCGGGAAAGAGAAAAACAGGCGACGAGATTGTTTTCGAGGGTCTTTCTCCGATTGAAAAACGCGCTTCTTACCGCCGCGCGGTACATCTTTTCGCTCTTCACGGGCAGTCGGCCGTGTTCGAAAGAAATCTTCACGACCGCGGAATCGACGTTGGGACGGGGATAAAACAGAGTCCGAGGCACTCTCTTTACGATTTTCGCGCTTCCTTTGAGCGCAATCGCGGCCGTTATCGCTCCGTATTCGGGCGTGTTTTCCCTCGCGCAGAAGCGCTCCGCGACCTCCTCCTGCACCATGACGGAAACGCCCTTGCACAGCTCGCTTTCCTCCAAAAGTTTCGTCACGAGCGGCGTGGTAATATAATAGGGCAGGTTCGCCACGACCGTATACGCTCCGATTTCCCTTTCGAATGCGGGCAGATCCAGCTTGTTGAAATCTCGGAAAATCACCTCGACGTTATCCAGCCCCGACAGGGTCTCCGCGAGGACGGGTTTCAGATCGGTATCGATGTCGAACGCATACACCCTTTTCGCGACTTCCGCGAGCGCGCGCGTCAAAGTCCCCGCGCCGCAGCCGATTTCCACCGCAGTGTCCTCCCCGCCGATTCCCGAAGCGGCGACGATGGATTTCAATAAATTCGTATCGGAAATAAAATTCTGCCCGAACTGTTTCTTAAAGCGAAACCCGTGTTTTATCAGAGTAGTGCGTAAATCTTCCATAATCCTCCGCCCGTCTTTTCCCGCGAGGGAATCAGCCTTTTCAGGGATTTTTCGTTTTTCCTTTAATTCCGTTCGCTCGGCGCCTGCAATCCGTACTTTTCCGCCGCCCTCACGTATTCCGCCACGAGAAAAAAGTTTTCGAGATCCTTTTCGTCCAAGCCGCGGAAAAAGAAAACTTCGTCGTATAAATCCGCATATTCGTCGGGCGAAAGTGCGGAAGATTCCATAAAAAACGCGCCCGTTTCCGCTTCCAGCCCGACGAAAACTTCCCCGCCCCGCCAAAACAGGCGAAAAACCTCCGCGCGCGGTTCTTTTCCTTCGGGAAGTTTTTCGCGGTAACATTCGTTTTCGAGAACGTTTCCCGCCGTCGCGGCGAGCATTTCCCTATCGTCGGTACGGACGGCGGAATACCGCTTTTTCAGGTATGCGGCAAGCTCCTCTCCGCTCCTTCTGCAGGGACGGATTTTTCCCCGATATTCCTCAAAAATCCTTTTCCATTCCTCGATTTCCGACCTCGTCGCCTCGTGCGTCAGCATCGGCATTCCTCCCCGCGAATATATTTCCGATTTCTTCAAATCGGAAAAGCGAAAAGCTGAAATATATAGTTCTATTCTTCCGTACAGAGAAAACGTTCAACTCCGTTTTTTCATAGGGAGCCGAAACATGCAATTCCGCTTTTCATATAACGGTAAAAAATATACAGCTCAACTCTTTACGTACGGCGGCAAAAAATACTTTTTCCGAAACCTTTTGCCGAAGCCTTACGTCAGCCTTTTTCAGGAATCGGTGATATATTTGCGGACATACAGGGGAACGCCTACCCCCTCGGCCACCCGCTTGCAGGCGGCAACTTCCTCCTCTCCCACGCAGTCTACCACGGAGAAGCGGCAACCCACGCCGTTGCGCTTGCAGAGCCGCGCAAATTCGACGAGCGCGGCAAATCCGTTTTCCCCGAACATGGAACGGCAGATCGGCTGATACTTTTCCGCGCTGGAAGCGTTGAGGGAGACGTTTACGAGGTCGATTTTTCCCTTTAACTCGGGCACGATGTCCCTCTTATTGATAAGGTTTCCCTGCCCGTTGGTGTTGAGGCGGGTGGAAAGCCCCTTGGAATGGGCATAATCCGCCACGGCGAGCATTTCCGCGAGCTTATAGGTCGGCTCCCCGAAGCCGCAGAATACGACTTCCTTGAAGCGGGACAAATCTCCCATGGCGTTCATGGCGGCGATGACCTTTTCCGCGGTCGGATCGCCGTGTCTGAGCCAGAGGTAATTTCCGTAATAGCTCGCGCGCTCGTTTCTCACGCAGAAAGAACAGCCGTTGGAGCATTTGTTCGTGAGATTGATATACAGGTTTCCGTCGAGGGTATAGACGTAGGTATCCTTGCGGTTTTCGCCGTTATTCTTATCCCTGCCCCCCGCGTTCTTATTTTTATCTCTATTGTTTTGCGGATTTTTCTTTCCGCTGTCGCCGTTGCCTTTCGGCGCGGGATTTTTTCCGCCGCGACCGCCGTTCTGAGGGCGGCCGCCCTTGTTTTTTTCGTTGCTCATTTTTTCGTTTTCAGTCTGAAAAACAGCCTCTCTGCATTTTCAAGGATCTGTCTTTCGAGCTCCTCCTCTTTTTCTTCGCGCAAAAGCGCCAGATTTGCAAGCGTATGATTCACGTTCTTCGGTTCTTTCGGGAAAACGCCCCGAAAGGGTTCGGGCGTCAGATACGGACAGTCGGTCTCCGTCAGAATGCGGTCCGAGGCGACGGCTTTCGCGCTTTCGTGTACTTTTTTCGCGTTCTTGAACGTCGACGTGCCGCCGAAGGAAAAATACATTCCCAGAGCGGAAAACTCCCGTACCATTTCCGAAGAATAGGAATAGCAGTGCATGAGTCCGCCCCTTTTCAGGAGCGGTTTATTCTCTTTCAGGATTTCCAGCGTATCCGCCGCCGCGTCGCGGCTGTGAACGACGACGGGAAGCCCCGTTTCGTCCGCGATTTTCAATTGTCTGATAAAGACTTCTTTTTGCAGTTCGCGATCGGGATTGTCGGGAAAATGGTAATCCAGCCCGATTTCTCCTATCGCGACGCATTTCGGATGCGCGGCAAGGCGGGCAATTTCCGAGAGGTCTCCCTCCTTCATTCGGGACAATTCCTCGGGCTGAAATCCCGCAGAAAAGTATACGTCGGGATTTTGTTCGGAAAGTTCTTTCGCCGCCAGCGAGGATTCGAGGTCGAAACCCGAACAGATCATCGCCGAAACGCCCGCCGCGCGCGCCCGTTCCAAAACGGCGGACAAGCCGCCCGCGCGGTCGTATTCCCCGCCCGTCAGGTGGCAATGCACGTCTATCGACATAATTTTTTCCTCAGCGGATAGACGCGCCGCTGTCCAGATCGTCTTTATCGGACACGACCAGCGAAAGCCGTCCGCTTTCGTCCTCCGCGGCCAGAATCATGCCTTCGGACAAAATTCCGCAGAGCTTCACGGGTTTCAGGTTCGTGACGAACACGACCTTTTTCCCGATCATTTCTTCGGGCGTGTAATATTTCGCGATTCCGGACACGACGGAACGGGTCTCGTTTCCGAATTTCACCGTCTCGTGCAGGAGCTTGGAGGACTTAGGCACCTTTTCGCAGGCGATAATCTCTCCCACCTGCAAGCGCACCTTCGCAAAATCGTCTATGGAAATTTCGGGATATTCCTCCGCCGCGGAGTTTGAATCCGAAGCGGGAGCGTTTTTCGCAACATTTGCGCTCTTTTCGGAGACGTCCCCGAGAGAAGCTCCGTTTCCCTTTGCCGCGGCGTCGCCCTTCGAGGTTCCCGCAGCTTGGGAAGCGGCCGATTTTCTCTGCTCTTCGCAGATTTTTTCGATTTCGGGCTCCAAAGCCTTGAAATCCACGCGCGCGAACAGGGCGGGGGCGGGAGTAACGGTAATCCGTTCACACAGGCCGAACGAGGAACATTCCTCTATCGTTCTGTTTCCCGCGCCGAAGGCCGCAAAAATTTTCTCGGACGTTTCGGGCATAAAGCTGTCCAGAAGGGAAGCGCCCGTCAAAATCGCTTCGGACAGGTTATAAAGGACGTCGTTGAGCCGCGCTCTTTTGCCCTCATCCTTCGCGAGCGCCCAAGGCATGGTTTCGTCGATATACTTATTAGCGCGGCGGAAGAGCGAGAAAATTTCCGTAATCGCGTCTGCAATGTGAAGGCTGTCCGCCTTTGCGCGCACCTTTTCCGCCGTCCCGCGGACCGTCGCCTTAAATTCGGCGTCGGGATCTTCCTCCGCGGAAAGCCCCCTTTCCACCGTTCCGCCGAAATATTTGGAAATCATGGCTACCGTACGGGAAACGAGGTTTCCGAGCACGTTGGCGAGTTCGGAATTATAGCGTTCCGCGACGAGCTCCCAGGAAATCTGGCCGTCGTTGTCGAAGGGCATTTCATGCAGGACGAAGAAACGCACGGCGTCCACGCCGAACAGCCTTACGAGGTCGTCGGCATAAATCACGTTGCCCTTGGACTTGGACATCTTCCCGTCCCCCTGCAACAGCCAAGGATGGCCGAAAATTTGCTTGGGGAGCGGCTCGCCCAGCGCCATGAGGAAAATCGGCCAGTAAATGGTATGGAAACGAATGATGTCCTTGCCGATGAGGTGCAGATCGGCGGGCCAATACTTTTTATACTTTTCGCCGTGATTGCCGTCCGCCGAATATCCCAGCCCCGTAATATAGTTCGTCAGCGCGTCCAGCCAGACGTACACGACGTGCTTCTTGTCGAAAGGCACCTGAATTCCCCACTTGAACGAAGTTCGGGAAACGCAGAGATCCTGCAACCCCTTCAAAAGAAAATTGTTCATCATTTCGTTCTTGCGGGAAACGGGCTGAATAAATTCGGGGTGAGAGTTGATATGCTCGATCAGCCTGTCCGCATATTTTCCCATTTTGAAGAAATACGCTTCCTCTTTCGCGGGTTTGACTTCCCTGCCGCAGTCCGGGCATTTCCCGTCCACGAGCTGGCTCTCCGTCCAGAAAGACTCGCAGGGCGTACAGTACATGCCTTCGTAATAACCTTTATATATATCTCCCTGATCGTAAAATTTCTTGAAAATCTTCGCCACTTCCGCTTCGTGATACTCGTCCGTGGTGCGGATAAATTTGTCGTAGGAGGTGTTCATCAGGTCCCAGATCCCCTTGATTTCACCCGCCACCTTGTCTACGTACTCTTTCGGCGTCACGCCCGCCGCGGCCGCCTTGTCCTCGATCTTCTGACCGTGTTCGTCCGTTCCCGTCTGAAAAAATACGTCGTAGCCCTCTTTGCGCTTGAACCGCGCGATTGCGTCCGCCAATACCGCTTCGTACGTATTGCCGATATGCGGCTTGCCCGAAGTGTAGGCGATCGCCGTCGTGATATAATAAGGCTTCTTCTTTTCTGCCATTTCGCCTTTTCTCCTTTTTTTCGGATTCTTATACGAAGTTTATTATACACCATTCCCGCCGAAAAGTAAATTATTTTTGCGCGATTTTTCCCGATACGCCCGCAATACGCCGCAATCCCCGACCGGTCTCCGTCCCCGCGGCTTAGCCTTTTCCGCCCT
>ERZ1643247.1350-NODE-1350-length-22937-cov-18.790490_pt1 | contig 22937 bp, 27 predicted proteins | sample MGYA00579264_ERZ1643247 | MGnify/ENA primary metagenome ERZ1643247 (study PRJEB29033, sample SAMEA4952262) | chicken gut metagenome | biome: Broiler Chicken; feature: Gastrointestinal Tract; material: Caecum | place: Ireland | collected 2018 | study: Broiler... | reverse complement strand
AGGAGGAACAGAAGATGACAAACACAGAAACCAGAACCGTAGCCTTTCAGGTACCAGCGGAGCTGTTCGAGGAATTTAAGAACTATCTCCAGCGCCGCGGTATGAAGCAGAAGGAATTCTTCCTCTCCTGCATCCAGAGTGCCCTGGCGGACGAGGAGCCTGCGGATGGGGCAGGGCAGGAGGATGAGGCGGTACAGGATGAGCCGCAGGGAGAGGACAAATAAAAAGTCGGACTTGCACGCCGCTGGACCATCCAGCGGCGTTTTTCCATTTCGGGAGGGAATTTTATTGTTTATCTATCCGGAAAATTTGAAGGCCAAACCCATGCTGTGGCTGTGGCTTCTGCGGGACGTCGCCATTCTGGGCGTCTGCCTGATCCTGTCTTTCTTTGCACTGGCCCAGGGGATCGGCATGGCCCCGCTGGTGATCACCGCCCTGTACGCCTTCCTGTCCATCCAGGTGGACGGCTCCAGCATTCTGGACTTTCTGGAGCGGGCGGTGTGCTTTCTCTTTCTGCGGCAGCAATCTTACGAATGGGGGTTGAACGAATGAACCGAACACAGAAAAAACTGCTGAAACAGCAGCAGACCACCCGGCAGCTCATGGGAATCCGGCGGATCAACGCCCATGGCGTGACGGTGAGCGGCGGGGAACTGGTTTTCTTCCTGATTACCCCGGACAATCTCTCCGTCCTGTCCGTGGAGGCGGTTCGCCTGCGGGTGCAGGCGTTCGCGGCGCTGCTCAAGGCGAAACCGGACCTGGAGCTGCTGGCCCTGGACTCTCAGGAGACATTTGGGCAGAACCGGGAATTCTACCGCACCCGCCTGGAGGAGGAGACGAACCCGGCTCTGCGGGAACTGCTGCGCCAGGACTTGGAGCACCTGGACACCATTCAGTCCGCCTCTGCCTCCGCCCGGGAATTCGTCCTCGTCCAGCGGATGGACGAGAAGTCGGCGGCGGATGAAAGCGGCCTGCGGCAGACCGAAAAGGCCCTCTCCGGCCACGGACTCTCCCTGCGCCTGGCGGAGGAGGCGGACGTGAAGCGGCTGCTGTCGGTCTACTACCGCCAGGAGCTTCTGACCGAGGCCCCGGAGGATGTGGATGGAGAGAGGGCGGTGACAGCACATGGCTAAGAATCAAAAGCAGAAAAAGAAACCGGCTGCGGAAGCAGCTCCCCCCAAGCCCAAGGAGTTTCTGGACCTGATCGCCCCGGTGGCGGTGAAGTTCAACACGGACCACTATATTATGGGCGGGACCTACCGCTCGGTCATGGCCCTGCGGGCCTACCCGCCCGTCACGGAGGAGCTGGCCCTCCTCCGGCGGCTGGGCGAGATGGAGGGCGTCACCCTGCATCTGTCCACGCGGGAGGTCACGGCCGCCGAGGAGAATGCCATTCTACATGCCGCCGCCAATAAGACACGCATGGAGCGGAGCAACCTAAACAACATGAAGCAGAGCGTCACGGCGGAGGCCAAGCTTCAGGACACGGAAGAACTCATCCGGGGCCTGCGCCGGAATCAGGAGCCGCTGGTCCACTGCTCGGTGCTTCTGGAGCTCACGGCCAAATCTTTGGACGAGCTGCGGGGCCTGAAGGACGCGGTCCAAGCCGTCCTCCTCCGTTCCAAGCTCTCCGCAGACCCCTTGCTCCTGCGCCAGCGGGAGGGGTTTCTTTCCGTCAATCCGGCGGGAAAGAATGCCTTCGGCTCCTTTGCCGAGCGGGTGCTCCCCGCCTCCAGCGCGGCCAATCTGTACCCCATCAGCTACTCCGGCAAGACCGACCCCAGGGGATTTTACATTGGCCGGGATAAGTACGGAACCAACATTATTCTGGACCTGGACCGGCGAGCCCCGGACAAGACCAACGGCAGCGCCATCATCCTGGGCAACTCCGGCCAGGGCAAGAGTTTCCTGCTAAAGCTCCTGCTGTGCAACGTGGCCCTAGCGGGCAAGTCGGTCATCTCCCTGGACTCGGAGCATGAGATGGAGGAGCAGTGCGGAAAGCTGGGCGGCTGCTTCCTGGACTTTCTCAGCGGCCAATACCGCATCAACCTGCTGGAACCCAGGCGATGGGACGACGGGAGCGATCCAGATGACCCGGAGGAGCCCGCGGCCTTTCGCGGAACCCTTCTGGCCCAGCACATCTCCTTCCTGCGGGATATCTTTCGCGTCTATAAGGACTTCGACACGCCGCACATCGACGCACTGGAGTTGATGATCGAGCGGCTGTACCAGAGTTGGGGAATTACCGACAAGACGGACTTCTCGAAGATGGCTCCGTCCGACTATCCCATCCTCTCTGACCTGTATGACGTTATTGAGGCAGCCTATGAGCACTATGAGCGGGAGGAGAAACTCCAGCTCTACCCCAGGGAGATGCTCCGGGACCTGCTGCTGGGCCTCCACTCCATGTGCAAGGGGGCAGACGCTCGATTCTTCAACGGCCACACCAACATCTCCTCCTCCCGGTTTCTGGTGTTCTGCGTGAAGGGGTTGGATAATGTAGCCCAGAATCTGCGGGACACCCTGCTGTTCACCGTCCTCTCCTACATGTCTGACCAGTTGCTTACTGCCGGAAATACCGTGGCTGCCATTGATGAGCTCTACTTATGGCTCACCAACCCAACAGCGGTGACCTACATCCGAAACTGTCTGAAGCGGGTGCGGAAGAAGGAGTCCTCCCTGATTCTGGCTAGTCAAAATTTGGAAGATTTCGACCAGCCCGGCATCCGGGAACTCACCCGGCCTCTGTTTGCCATCCCAACCCATCAGTTTCTGTTCAACCCCGGAGCTATTGACGGTCGGTTCTATATGGACAACCTGCAGCTGGAGAAATTCGAGTACGAACTGGTGTGTCAGGCCCAGAAGGGAAACTGCCTCTACAAGTGCGGCAAGGAGCGCTATCTGCTCCAGGTCATCGCGCCCAAGCACAAGCGCACGCTGTTCGGAACGGCGGGAGGCGTATGACGGTAGTGGGCTACGGAGGTGGGACGGACTCCACCGCTATGCTGGTGGGCCTTTGGCAGCGGCAGGTCCCGGTGGACCTGATCCTCTTTGCGGACCCCGGCGGAGAACAGCCTCACACCTACGAATACCTGGAGATCATGGAGCGCTGGCTGTTGGAGCACGGGATGCCGCACATTACCAGGGTATGGTACACGACAAAGGACGGCGAGCGGCTGACTTTGGAGCAGGAGTGTCTGCGGTCCGGAAGTCTGCCCTCCATCGCCTACGGCCACAAAAAGTGTTCCTTGAAACACAAGGTAACGCCCCAGGAAAAGTTCTGCAACCACCACCCCGGCTGCCGGGATGCCTGGGCAAAGGGTGAGAAGGTGGTGAAGCTGATCGGCTACGACGCTGGGGAGGAGCGCCGGCGCGTCAAAGCGCTGCCCCATGACCTCCAGGATCCGAAATACCGGAAGGAGTATCCCCTCATGGATTGGGGGTGGGATCGCGGCGACTGCGTCCAAGCTATCCAGAGCGCGGGCCTGCCTCTGCCCGGGAAGTCCTCCTGTTTTTTCTGCCCGTCCATGAAACCCCGGGAGATCCGTACCCTGTACCACCAATATCCAGAGCTGTTGAAACGAGCCCTGGCTATTGAGGACAATGCACAGCCGAATCTGCGGACCGTGCGCGGCTTGGGCCGGGACTTTGCCTGGCGGGATTTTATTCTGGCGGATGAGGCACAGCTCACGCTCCCCGAGGTTTTCTCTGCGGACGACCTGCCTTGTTCCTGCTCTGTGCACAGTTAAGAACTTAAAATGTTTGTGCCGGGACTTTCCCGGCTTTCTTTTTTACTAAAATAGGAGGAAGATGTCCATGAAACAATCTCATAAATGGCTGGCGCTTCCCGGGGTAGCCGCCGTGCTCTGCCTGCAGCTCGCACTAGGGGCTGCCGCAGCAGAGCCGTCCATGTTCCAAGACGTGTCTCCAACCTCTCCCTGGTACGACGGCATCGTCTTCGCCGTCGAGCACGGGATCTCACACGGAACCGGAGAGAGCATCTTCTCACCCGATGAGCCTATCACCACCCGCCAGTGGGCGGTCATGCTCTGCCGCACCTATGGACAGGAGGCTGAATCGATCCCGGACGCTCCCTTTGGCGAGGCGGAACTGGCCCTGGCCTACCGGGAGGGGTGGCTGGATATGGACGCAATGCTCCATCCGGAGACCAGAATGTGCCGCTCTGCGTTATATGCCAGCGCTTTTGCGGCGGAGGACGTCCCGGTCTATCCCTATGAGTTTTATGACGGTGGAGTGCCGCTGACCACAGCGGAAAACTACATCCGGGTCGGCTGGGAAAATGGACTGTGCGGCAAGGCTGCGGAGCCGCTGGAGCTGGTCACCCGAGGTGAGGCCGTGCAGCTTCTATATCAGATCCATGAGAACGGCCTTCAGACGGAAGCCCCGGAGGTTATAGAGACCTGGAATGTTCACAACACAGATGGAGCGGACCTGGGACCATATCTGAAGGAGATCCAGAAGGTACCTGAGCCGATCCTGGATGAGTATATCCAGCGCGGCTGGTCCTTCCATGTGGACAGTCAGGAGGTGGACGCCCTTGGAGATGAGCTGGGGATTTCCTGTGCCGGCCTGACCAGCTACCAGAGAAAAATGATCTGTGCCAAGATCCCTTCCTGTGTTGTCCACGAGTTTGGACACTTCTATCACCATACACTTGGCCTACCCCAGGAGATCGACAAGCTATACGCAGAAGAGGCAGAATCCGCGTGCAAGGTACTGGGAGACTACGCCGCCACCAACTCCCGGGAATATTTCGCGGAGTTCTTTGAGTACTGGATCAACTGGGACAACAATGAGATGCGTATGAAAGCGCTGGAGGAAGCGGCGCCTGAGACCTACGCCTACTTCCTGACGCTGGAGGACTTAGGGGCATGAGCTCTGCCGCGGTGTTGGCCAGGACCGTGTTTCTGTCTCTGACTGATGAGAGCAGCCGCAGAAAAATCGGCTGGGTGCTGGCAGCAGTCTTCTCTCCGGTCATTCTGGTAGTCGCCCTGCTGTGCTGCCTTCTGGGCGGAACTTCGCAGCACAACACCAGCATGGTGGAACTGTGCTTTCACGGCGGGGCTTTGCCAGAGAGTGTCCCAGCAGAGTACCGAATCTACCTGGAAGATATGCAGTCCAGCTTCTCCAAACTGGACGAGCTGACAGAGGAAATCAACAGCATGACAGAAGGGGACGAACGTCTTGACGATACCCGAGTCAAGGCGATTTTTAATGCTCTGTACTTCGGTGCGGATGACCCGCAGTCAGCGGCAGATCCGGATTTCGTGGACTGCTTTGTAACCTACGAGGAGCGTACCCGCACCGTGACCGTAATAGATGAGAATGGGAACGAAGTGGAGCAGGAGGAGACCTACACGGTGTCCGTCCCGATCACAGACCTGGAAACCATTTGGAGTAACGTCTCTGCAGTAACAGGGCTCACGATCTCAGCAGAGCAGAAGCGCAACGCGGACAACATCTACAACCTGGTGCTCTACGGTTCCTCCACTGGAATGGAGGGGTGGATCCCGGGTGCGGAGACTCCCTACATCGGCGCGGACGGATTCTGCTCTCCAATCGGTTCTGGGTGGCAGAGCCGTGTCACCTCCGAGTTCGGCTACCGCAGCGATCCGTTCACCGGGGAGACAAGAGGGCACACCGGCATGGACCTGTCCGTACCTACCGGCACCCCTATCCGGGCGGCTCTGCCCGGCACAGTCACTGTGGCCCAGTACAACAGCAGCTACGGCTACTACGTGGTGGTGGACCACGGCAGCGGACTGTCCACTTTGTACGCCCACAACTCCAAGCTGCTGGTCCAAGTGGGACAGACGGTGGAGGCGGGAGACATTGTATCTCTGTCTGGTTCCACTGGCCGCTCCACCGGTCCCCACCTGCACCTTGAGGTGCGTGTCAACGGAGAACGCACGAACCCGCGATACTATCTGCCCACATGATTGGAGGAGGAAACGAACATGGGGTATATGGAAGAAACAGCGCTCCAAAAGGAGCCGGAGATCACGGTCCTAAAAGTGGAACCTGGTAAGGCCCCGGAGGAGGTGACCATCCCAAACACACTGGATGCCATGCAGCAGATGGTGGGCGGCCTCATTGAAATCGTCTACCTGGACGGCGTCTGTCTGGTGTGCAACGAGGAGGGCAAGCTCATGGGTCTGGAGGGCAACCGCCGAGTAGGGCGCGACATCATTGCCGGTACGTTTTTCCTGGCGGGAGATACGGACTACGGCGAGTTCTGTTCCCTCACCCAGGAACAGCTGAACCAGTTCTCCCAGCGCTTCGCTCAGCCGGAGACCTTCCGCCCGGAGGAACTGGAAAACGCGTTCTGGATGGAGTTCCACACATTCTGAAGGAGGATGAGATGGAAAAGATTGAACTGAAGGTGTCAATGGAACCGGAGCGGCTGGATGCCCTCCGGTATTTTCTGCAGAAGCAGCAGAAGGGCTCGCCCCAGAAGGAACTGGAGCGAGCCCTGGAGGAGCTGTATGAGACCTATGTCCCCGCGGACACCCGCGCCTACCTGGACAGCAGGTGCCGGCCGGCTGCAGCACGGCCTAGGCCGAAGCGTCCAGCACGGAGTGCGCAGGCTAAGAGTACAGCCGCGCATGCGGCCAATGGCCAGGAACAGGACGGGGAGCAGCCGTGAGCAAGGAGCCCCCTTGGTGGCCGCGTCCGCCTCCGTGTGCCCCGCTGTCCCGGGAGGCCGGGCTGGGATACCCACGGCGGATAGGAGGCCCTGTTGGGCGGATTTCCGCAAATTTCCCCGGGATTGGGGGCGTTCGATTTTAGTACGAGGATAAAGGACCGCCGTGGTGAGCCCCGGCGGTCCAGCCACAAAGCCCCGCAGTGCGGGGCTTTTCGCCTGTTGAGATACCGCCGTTCTGAATCGCCATTTCTCGTTTTGGAGCGGTGGTAATTCAAGAAAAGACCCACGTATCAAGGCATTCCGCCGTTTTGGAGCACCGTGGTTGGAAGGGAGAAAGATATGAAGGAAGATAATAGGGAAAAAATTACACTCTGGCTAAAGCCGGATCTTCTTCGACGAGTTGACAGTTGGCTGGAGGAGAACAATTGTAAGACCCGGCGAGAGTTTGTGGAGAAGGCCCTGCGGTTCTACATGGGCTACCTGGCCACAGAGGACACCTCGGAGTATCTGTCCCAGGCCTTGGTGGATACACTCCAGGGAATCGTGGCGGACAACTCCAACCGACTGCGCACCATGATCTTCAAATGGTGTGTGGAGCTGAACATGATGGGACACACCATCGCTGCTCATTTCCGTGCCGACCCCATCAACCGGCGGGAGCTGCGCGCCTATGCGGTGGACGAGGTGAAGCGCACCAATGGGCAGATCAGCTTCGACCGCGCGCTGGACCAGCAACGGCGGCTCTTGGATGATGGCCTATGAGCCACATTCGTTTCATGTCTCCCTACCTAAAGGGAGGTCGGGACGCGGCCAAACTGGCCAACCGAACCCGGTATGTGGCGACCCGCCCCGGTGTGGAAGTGCTCCCGGAGGAGCACGGAGACCGGCCTGCCACGAAAAAACAGCAGGAGTACATCCGACGGCTCCTTCGGGATTTCCCAGACGCTCAGGAGTTGCTGGAGTATGAGGACTACCAGTCCAACCCTACCAGGGAAACCGCCTCCGTCTTTATCCAGCAGGTGCGGGAGGATTTTGTGGAGGCCATGAGTCAGCGGGAGAACTATCTGGACTATGTGGCACACCGCCCCGGCGTAGAACTCCAGGGGGAGCACGGCCTCTGGGGGCCGGGCGGCAAGGTGCAGAACCTCTCCCAAGCGATTCGGGAGGTGGCGGATCACACAGGAAATGTGTGGACGCCGGTGGTCGCCATCCGCCGGGAGGACGCGGAGCGGCTGAGCTACGACACGGCGGAGAACTGGCGCGCACTGGTCAATGCCTGCCTCCCGGACATCGCAAAGGGGTATAAAATCTCGCCGGACCACCTGCGTTGGTACGCCGCCTTCCACGGGAAGGAGCAAAGCGTCCACATCCACATGGTGGTGTTCTCCTCAGATCCCAAGGAGGGATACCTGACCAAACAGGGCATCCAGCAGGTCAAGTCCGCCTTCGCCCGGAGAATCTTCCGGGATGACCTGTTCCATGTCTACGAGCAGAAGACAGAGTATCGGGCATCCACTCAGCGGGAGGCACGGCTGGCGATGGAGGAGCTGATCCGGCAAATGCGGAACGGTGATAAAGACGATCCGCGTTTGGAACAGCTAACCACTGCGCTCGCTCTGCGGCTCCAAACCACAAAGGGCAAAAAGGTGTACGGCTATCTGCCGCCCAAGACGAAGGCCATCGTGGATGAGATCGTAGACGAGCTGGCCAAGGATGAGCGTGTAGCCGCCGCCTACGATTTGTGGTATCAGATGCAGGAGGAGATCTGCCGCACCTATTCTGAACAGCCGCCCAGGCGCGTGCCGCTCTCCCAGCAGAAAGAATTCAAGGCGGTGCGCAACATGGTGATCCAGGAGGCTCTGCGGCTGTCGCAGACCGAGGCAATTTCTGATGATCTTTCGCAGGAGCGAGCGGAGATACCAAATGCCTCTGAACCGCTAAACACTCAACCTGACGGGAACCAGGCAGAGACACCGAAGAAGGATGACTCCATCCGTCCTGCTGCGCCGGAGCGCTCCAAGCCCTCAGGACAGGGAAAAGGACCTGCTGTGGCTGCGGCAGTCTCCCGGATGTTCTACCACATGGGCAGGATCTTTGAGGATCGCTGTATGACGGACACCATGCAGCGCGGCCTTCAAATCGACCGTAAACGCCGGCGACAGCTTCTGGAAAAGAAAATGGCCATGGGCCATAAGGCCGATGACCATGAGAATGAGGAAATTCAGATGAAGTAGACCGCAGCTATTTAATCTCAATAAAGCTGGTGATCATGTCCACTGCCTCTGCAAAAATATCATCAGGAGCCTTCTCCACAAAAGAGGCGTGCCGGCTGTTCAGGTCCAGCATGCGGGCCTGATCGCATAGGATCACCCCGTCTGTCTTGGTTCGCTCATCCAAACGGAGATGGAAAGGGTGATTGCGGTCTGTATGGGTGATCGGGCAGACCATGGTCAGACTGCTGACGCGGTTGAATAAGTTGTTGCTGACCACCAGGGCAGGCCGGCGTCCCCTCTGCTCATGTCCCGCCTGGGGATCAAAATCCAGATAGACAATGTCTCCCTGCTCAAAGATCATCACCATACTTCCTGGCCCTCCGCTGCACCCCAGTCGTACTCCTGCTCCTCCAGACGCTCGATCTGATCGACCGGCTTTCCATAAAAAGCAGTCAGGCGCTCCTCCAATGTGCGATGAGGGACAGAGGCAACTCGCTTGATCTGGATGCTGTCCTCCCCCTGAATCAGCTCCACGCGGTCATTTTCCCGGAGACCGACCGCGTCCAGGAGCGCCTTGGGGATGCGGAGTCCCTGGCTGTTGCCCCATTTTTGAATGGTTGCGTACATGACAACACCTCCTCTACGAGAAGTATATACAAAGTATAAACAAAAGTCAAGAGAATGATTGGCAGAACAGAATCCCGCTTTATTCGGAGGTGAACCGAGTGGGAACCTTTATCTATTTTACAGAAGAGCAGAAACGCCAGGCCAACGAGGTGGATCTGGCCGAGTTTTTGCGGCGGCAGGGGGAAAAGCTCCTTCCCTCCGGCCGGGACTACCGGCTGGACTCCGACCACAGTGTGACCGTCCGGGGCAGCGAGTGGTTTGACCATGAGGCTCAGACCGGCGGCCACGCCATTGATTTCGTCCGGACACACTACGGAATGACTTTCCCGGAGGCGGTGACAATGCTCCTGGGCGGGGATCAGGGACAGTGCTATCCGCAGGCAAGGGAGAAAAACCCGCCGTCTTCTAAACCGTTTGCGCTGCCTCCTGCTAATCGGGATATGCGCCGGGTGTACGCCTACCTGATGAAGCACCGGCATATTGACCGGGATGTGATCACACACTTCGCCCGGGCAGGGGTGCTCTACGAAGATGAAACGTACCACAACGTGGTGTTTGTAGGCAAGGATGAGACCGGCACTGCCCGCCATGCTCACAAGCGGAGCACCAACAGCACTGGAAAGGCATTCCGGCAGAACGTGGAGGGCAGCGATCCCCGATACAGCTTCCACCACTTGGGCAGAGACGGATGCCTGTTTGTATTTGAGGCGCCCATTGACCTTCTATCGTATCTCTCCCTCTACCCAGAGGATTGGAACGAACACAGCTATGTGGCCTGCTGCGGGACGTCCCCCATTCCGGTGCTGACCATGCTCCAGCGGATGATCACACCCCAAGCGGTTTACCTGTGCCTGGACAATGACCGGGCCGGACATGAGGCCAGTCTGAAGATTGCGGAGCAAGTGGGCGAGCACTTCCAAATTGCTTCGGATCGTCTGATCCCGGAAGAAAAAGACTGGAATGAGGATCTGTGTGTACTGCGGGAAGCGGCAAAACAAGGCATGGCAATGGGGATGAGGTGATGCGATGCAGGACAATATATGGCCGCTGATTTTGTTTGCCGCGGCTGCGATCCTTGTAATCGGTGGACTGGCCATGCTCTCCCAGCACTACACACTGGACAACATCAAGAGCCGCACGGTGGGAGATGGTCAGTATGGAACCGCACGCTGGGCAACTCCGAAGGAGATCTCCAAGACCTATCAGAACATTCCGTTCACGCCGCAAGTGTGGAGAAATGGCAAGCAGCGTCCCCAAGCCCAGGGGCTGGTCCTTGGTTCTGTCGGAAAGCCGCCTGTACCGCCGGAGCTGCATTTGTTCGGCAGGGCTATTCACCCGCCGGTCCCCAAATGGCTCTGGACGCACCAAACGATCCACGCTCTTGTGGACTGCGACGACATCCACTGCCTCATGATTGGGGCCAGCGGTGTGGGTAAGACTGCCTTCTTCCTGTATCCCAACCTGGAGTATGCCTGTGCCAGCGGAATGAGTATTTTCGCCTTGGATACGAAGGGGGACTTGGCAAGAAATTATGGTACTATTGCGGAAAAATACTACGGCTATAGGGTTTCGGTCATCGACCTGCGGAATCCCATGCATTCTGATGGGTATAATTTGCTGACCCTGATCAATCACTACATGGATCTGTTCCGGGAATTTCCGAATGCGATAGACTATGCGGCAGCGGCAGAGAAGTACACCAAGATTCTGGCCAAGTCCATCATCAACCCATCGGGCGACGCTGCTCAGTACGGGGAAAACAGCTATTTCTACGAAGCGGCTGAGGGCCTGATGGCCTCGGTCACGCTGCTGCTGGCCCAGTATCTGCCGCCGGGAAAAGATGAGCCGGACGTCCGTCACATTGTATCTGTGTTCAAGTTGATTCAGGATCTCCTGGCCCCTGATCCCAGAAGCCGGGGGAGGAATGGTTTTCAGACGCTGATGAGCCTCCTTCCAGATGACCACAAGGCCCGGATGCTGGCTGCCTCTGCCCTGCACACATCGGATCAGGCGATGGCCTCTGTCATGTCTACGGTATTGTCCCAGCTGAACGCGTTCCTGGATACGGAGTTGGAGCAGGTACTCTGCTTTGACAGCTCCATAGATGCGGAGACCTTTGCCTCACAGAAGTGTATCATCTTTCTGGTCTTACCCGAGGAGGACAGCACCAAGAATTTCATGGCTGGTCTATTGATCCAAAATTTAAGCCGGGAGCTGTTTACTGTGGCGGAAAAACGCGGCGGCAAATTGGCTAATCGGGTTGTATTTCTGTGCGACGAGTTCGGCACGATGCCGCCCTTTGATGTACTGTCTCTGTTTTCTGCTGGGCGCTCCCGGAGATTGACCATGGTGCCCATTATTCAATCACTGGCCCAGTTGGAGAAAAATTATGGGAAAGAGGGAGCAGAAATACTGGCGGACAATTGCCAAGACACCATTTTCGGAGGCTTTGCCCCCAACTCCCAGACCGCCGAGGTGTTGTCCAAAGCCTTGGGCAGCCGCACCGTGATGAGCGGCTCTGTCTCCAAAGGGAAGAATGATCCCAGCCAGTCTCTGCAAATGATGGAACGGGCGTTGATGACGCCGGATGAACTCAAGGCGCTCCCGAAGGGAGAATTTATCGTGATGAAGACCGGTACATACCCTATGCGCACCAAATTGCGATTATTTTTAGAGTGGGGAATCACCTTTGAGGAACCATACCAGACTCCGGAACGAGCGGCCCGAAAAGTGATCTATGCGGGAAAGCGGGAACTGGTTCAGGCGATTTTACACGCTCAGCAGCGAGAGCAGAGGGTAGAGAAGTGCGTAGATGAGGAAGGCCCCTCCCCGAAAGCGGGCTACAACACGCAGAAGCGGGAGGAGGAGCCTGTGTGAGTTTCTTTAATGCCGTATACGGCGATCAAGAGCTAAGTCCCCGGGCCAAGATGGTATGTCTCTATCTCCATGATCGGGCCAACAAAGACGGTGAAAGCTGGTACGCCATAGACAGCATTGCCCGGGATCTACATTTGTCCCGCTCCACAGTGAAGCGGGCAATTCAGGACCTGCTTCGTCTGGGATGAATCGAAAAGCGGCCCAGATACCGGGAAAATGGGGGATGTACCTCCAATCTGTACCGGATACTGAAGTGAGAACAGCGCAAACGGCGCAGTGCTCCACCAAGGGAACACTGCGCCGTTTTTGTGGACTAGGGGTAGGGTCAGAGTGGACCGGGCAGAAGTACTCAGGGTAAGAACTCATCATACTCAGAGAATCAGAGAACAAAACTACTCCTTCATGTATTTACGCCACTTTTGGTAAGCCAACCGTTTGGCCCGTGTTACCGCCATGCGGACACTACTTGGATTCATGCCAAGGTCTGTAGCCAATTCTTCGTAAGACTTTCCTAAAATAAAGCGGCCTTCTAGCAAAAGCCGATTCTTATCATCCAGTTTGGGCCATATTTGGCTGAACGCTTGTATCTCTTCTTTGTGAATGGCCAATAATTCCGGATCGTCCTCTGCGGTAAGCGTGTTTTTCATCATCCACTCCTCAATATCAATTTCCGGATGATTCTTTGTTTTTCGTAACTGAGTGTAAGTGGAGTTTTTTACTGCAGAGATGATGTAGTTGATCCTTTTTGTATTGGAAAGAGAACGGAGGGTCGGTATGTTATCAATCAATTTCACCAATGAGATTTGGAGAACATCATCTGCCAGCCACGGATCATCTGTGAGCTGGTAGATTGTATGATACATCAGTCGATGGTATTGCCGGTACACCTGCTCCATAAAGTCACGGTCGCTCTCATCCTCGATTGCTAGGATGACAGATGGGATAATAAGCATTAGGAACCGTCCTTCTTCCGGTACTGGTCAATCATTACGTTGAGCTCTAAAGAGGACAGGATATGCGCAAAGGACTGCTGCAAATCTTTCGGAAGATTCAAGAATGTGTTGAACGCAGTAAATGTCATTTTATTTTCTAAAATCTTCTTTTGAAAATCAGTCTGTGTCTCCCGAATTCTGGTACGCCCCAATAAATAGTCGGTGGAAACGTGGAAATAGTCTGCGAGAATGATAATCTTATCGGCGTCCGGAAGATGGACGCCTTTCTCATAATTTGATATGGTCCCAGCTGAGACACAGAGGACGTGTCCAAGTGCTTTTTGCGTCATACCACGCTCTTGGCGCAGTTCAGCCAGAATTTCACCCAATTGCGCCACGTAAAATCCTCCCGCAGTTTAGAATGTTATTATTATATATTTTCTGCGGAATTTTACGGCGATATTTTAGGAAAAGAATTGATATTGAATAATTTCATGGTATAATTTTAGATAAACTAAAATCAAAGACAAGAATGGTAAAGGAGCTAAAAATACGTGTTGTTGCAGAACCAGAGAAACCAGGTCTCATACGGCGTAGAGGTATGCTATGGGAGTTGATGTCATGCGGATAGAGACAGAAAACGTAGGGCAGAATGACACAGACCAAGAATTCATCTTATGGCTATATCAGGAGTTCTACCGTCTCATGTTCTATACGGCTCAAAAATATGTGGCAAATCAAAAACAACAAGAGGACATCGTCCAGGAGAGCCTTCGGAAGCTGATTGAGAAAACGCCGCGTCTTCGGCGCTTTCAGCGGCCTGTTCTTGCCAGCTACATCGTATCTACAGTACGAAATACCTCTATTGATTACTTAAAGATGTGGCAGGAGGAGAAGGATCGGCTGGTCAATTTAGACGATGTCACGACACAAGAAGCTGAGAGCGGTCGGTCGATGGATGAGACGCTCATTTTTCAGGAAAAGATGGAACTCTTGAAGAAAGTTTGGCCTAAGTTGGATGCTGAGACGAGAATGGTCCTTGAAGGGAAATACATTCTGGGGTATGATAATGAAAAGATCAGCCAACTGTTGGGATGCCGCCCTTCCAGTGTGCGGATGAGGCTGACACGGGCCAGACGAAAGGCCTTGGAGTTGATGCGGAAGGAGGGAAAAGGATATGACAGACCATGAACGGTTGAGGGAACAATATGAGGACGCCCTGTTTGCCCTTTTGATGGAAGGTGTGGCGGAATCGGAAGGTGAAGAGGCCCTGCGGCTGAATGAGGAGCTGAAGAAAGATCCGAACGCCGAGGTGCCGAAGAATGTGCAGAAGCGCTGTGAGAAGACGATCCGTTCTGCTTTTGCTCAAAAGCAGCTCCGAGCCACCGGGCGGACTGCCGCCCGATGGCTCACAAAAGTGGCTGTGGTCGCAGTTTTAGGAGGACTCATGTTCACGGCAGCCTTTGCCCTTTCAGAGGATGTGAGAGTTGCCACGCTGAATGCGCTGATTCAGGTGATGGATGACCGGACAGAAATTACGTTTGAAGGAGAAGTGTTTAGAGAAACCTCAGCGGACGTAACTTCAGAAGCTGAAAATGAGATGAACGCTCAATATAATATAGCCATAGACTGGTTACCATCTGGATATGAGTTTCAACAGGGACAGTCAAACGATACGACAGATGAGGTACTATTCCTCAGTCCAGTTAATGGTTCGATCAGGATAACTTATACATTGTATGATTCAAGTACCACATATAATGTGAATACAGAGGGCTGTACTCAAAAAGAAGTTATTATTCAAGGACATCCCGCGAGTCTATACATTACCAATCAAGATGTGCTTCAAAAGCGTTTTGTAGACATACCTAATATTTGGAGCTATATGACTATTTATTGGATTGATGATATAAATAACGCTATTGTAGAAATATCTGCAACTAATTTAACTGAAGATGAAATTATTCAGTTAGCAAACGGTGTCCATCACATTAACTAAAATTGTTGTTGCAGTTTTATAAATATGGAGTCTCCTCTTAATGAGTAAATACTCAAATTAAAAGGAGACTGTTAGTTATGATGAAATTACATTTAAACCGGATTATTGTTCCTTTGGTTTTGGTAGTTGGGTGTACCACGATGTGTACAACGATTCAAGCTCAAGCTACGGAGCCTCAAACTTTCTATGGGGAAAGTTCTCTCCCCAGATATGCCGCAATAGAGCGACTTACTGCAACTTTGAAAATCAATAGCAGTGGGCGTGCGTCATGTGGTGGCAGTGCTTCAACAATTTTGGGATATAGTTGCGATGCGACATTGAAGCTGCAGCAAAAAGTAGGAACCTCTTGGGAAACAGTTAAAGAATGGACTTCTAGCGGTACAACTAACAACTTTGCGGAAAGTTGGTATGTTACAAGTGGATATGATTATCGTGTAGAAATTTTAGCAGATGTCTATAATTCCTCTGGAAATATGATAGAAAGTCAAACAACCCATTCTTCTGTTGTGGAGTATTAAGCAATGACAGATAAATTTACAAACGGGACAATATTTCCTATAAACTTTAGGTGTGAATGGTCATGGTTTAATCCTCGTACAGATTTGGAACCGCTGATGGCTCGTGTATTTGAGAAAATCAGTCGAGATTCTGAACCATCACTACAAAACAAAGAGGAATTATTAAAAGGGCTCTAAAACATTCTAAAAAGCGTCGGTGCTGGTTTGTGCCAGTACCGACGCTTTTCAGCTAATACTAAGTACTTTTTCTGTACTATTCACCAGGATCAATATCCCCAGCTAAACTGTGTCTGTCAGATCAAGCTGGCAAATTACCGAATAGAATTATCCAAAAAACTGTACTACAGCTAAATATCCCATAACGCCAAATTCACTGCCTGTCCCTGAGTCGTTCTGGACTTTGCAGTAGTAGGATGTTGCAGTCTTATTGCTGCACGGAATTTCGACAAAATCCCCGTCATTACCACTAACCACGAGCGGATCATCAACAGGAGATGTTTCTCCTTCCAGGAAAATAAGTACTGTTGCTTCGGTATCTTTGTCGTTGCGGTACCAAATACGCAGCATATTACCTTCACCAGGCTCGGTTGTAAAAACACTTGACGTAGCTGCCTGACTTCCAGAAGTAAGCAAATCGCTAAATAGGGTATCACGAGGCATGATGACACTTTCACCGTTGGAATCGATACTTGCAGCACTTGCAGGGCCTACTAAGCCGAGAATACAGGTACAAGCAACGAGTAGACTTACGATCTTTCTTTTCATAACAAATAACCTCACTCACTTGTAAATTATTGGTGCGTTAATTTTTCTCTAACAAGGACGGCTTACTCGGATGAGATACTTCTTTTTTATCATTTACTAATTTAAAACTGCATGGGACTCATTCCTTTCTACCAGCACTTACTGGTTACTTCACTTTATAAGACTGGAGTTTCCCAAAATTGCAACCAAAATTTTGACATTTTACTTGAAACAAAATTAAAGGAGAGTTAATACTGTAAAATTCTACGTATCACCGGAATGTAGGAGACCCCTACGGCAAATATAAGAGAAATAACAGTTGTAAAGCCTATGCGATATCCAATAAAATAAACGATTGGCATAGAACTTCCAATAATCATAGTGACAACATCTAACACCAGCACATGGACCCAATACACACCATATGCACGTTTAGACAGCCAGGACAGGACAGACCGTCCTGCGGATGTATGCGTCGAATGTTTAGAAAACAAAGTCTTTACAAAGAGGTAAGTAGAAGCAGCAATGAAATATTGAAAAATGGCAGTTCCACTTTCAAACGGAAGCGTAATTTCCTCACTGGATGATGTGGATAGGTTGCCATATAAGCAAGCGACGTAGCTTGCAAGGCCCAATATGTATACACTATATCGTCCCCCTTTTTTCATATCCCAATTTCCCAGGAGATATCCAAGCAGGAAGTAACCAACTCGTGCTTGAAGCTCGCCTAAACTGAACAAATTGAAGAAACCAATTTCTATTGGCAAGTGCGGTGCAACAAGAGGGAGAATAGCCGTTGGAAACAGAATGATACAGATTAGGAAGAATAATTGTGTTTGAGAACATCCATCTACCATGCGCTTTAAAAATGGGCAGAAAATATAGATGGCCAACATGGTGTAGACAAACCACATGTGGTAACTGATTCCTTGGTTCAGTAAAGCTTCAACAAAACTTTTGAAGTTAATTTCAACATGAAAAATTTGGGTACGTGCCCAAAAGTATATGATATTCCATACAAAAAGTGGGACAAGCAGTTTTGGAATATTGTGTTTATAGAATTTGCAGAGATCCTTTGTGCTGGTACGGCTAAGCAATAAGTACCCGCTGATCATAAAGAACAGCGGAACCCCAGTTCGATTGAGAGGATCTAAAAGCATACATAGATACCAAGAAGGAAGCTGGTAGAAGTCTGGATTTACTAAAACTGGTGCATTGCTATGAAGTATGATGACTAAGAAGATTGCCAGACAGCGGAGAAAATCCAAATATAAAACGCGTTCTTTCACAGAGAGGCCCCCTAATGCAATTTAACTATAAGACCCCGAAACCAAAGAAATGCAACATCTTTTTTGCTGTAAAAGGAGAAACGGATTTGGCAATGCCAAATCCGGTTCTCCTTTTCAAACTAACTATATGCGTATCTTCAGAGTCTGAAAATCATACTTTTGACGTAGCTTATAGTGTTTGCAAATCTTATCTCTTTGATGTCTTCTAGATAGAATCAGCTCGTACATAAGTAGTGCAAAATAAGCGTCTTCATATCGATCCAGCAAATATTGATGGCGTGTCAAATATTCCAGCTCCTTAAAATCAACTCTATTTAAGATGACACTGGAACCCTAGAAATGCAACGACTTATATTTTAATAGTAAGCTCTATGCATGATAAAAATTATAGGGACACAGGTATTCAGTACAAAAATTTGTGAGGGCGCTGTGGACTAGTGTCATACGCGGAACTAACGTCAACCGAGACATTTACTTCGGCTTCTCGCTCAAAAATATCAACAGATATTCCAACGCTTCCTCCTGTAATAGCAAAAACCTGGTGAGCGTATTGCACAATCAGATTGGTATACTTATTTTCATACCCTCTTTGCTCCAAAGAAAATGCAAATCGTCCATATTGAGCACGGTTCGAGATATTATCTGACTGATCGAACAAATAATATCCAGATCCATTTATATTAGAAAGGTCTGCATAATAGTCTACTTGTTGTGTTGAAGAAACAGCGCCCCAATTTCCACCTGAATAAACTTTGTAAGTTACAGCCGCTGAATAAGATTCGAAAGCAAGATTACCCCCCCATGCGACGATTATTTTATCGCGAAATTCCCTCAGTACAAAAGGTTTGATCCAATTAAAATATACAAATGCCTGAATAGAAGGTCCCTCCGAATCAGGTGTATCATATGCAACTAAGCTAAAGTCCATTTCGGATGAAGTAATATCACCTTGTCCATATGGTACAATTCCAGACTGTAATGTTTGACGGTACATATTTACTTCATTTTCTGGAACCCCTAAAGATATTAAATCTTCATCCGACATTTCTTGTAACTCTAAAATTTGCTGGTTTACTTGAAGAATATCATCTTCAGTCAAACCGCTTTTTAGCTTTTCGTTATTCGACATACTCATGTACTCAGCGATTTTTTCCAACGGGTTAAAAATCACTTTTGATGAGTACACATGTAATTTTTCGGGACATTCTTGATAAATTGAAAGTAACTGAAGAATATCTTCCGTAGGCATAACATCAATAATAGCATCAGACAATCCAATTTCTTCAAGCATTGACCGCTGACTAAGAGATGTAGTATTTTCAAAAGCATATCCAGAAATGATGAAAGAGAATACCATCATGCAGCAGATGATTCTTCGTCCAATAGTATGCAAAACTTTCATAACTATTCTCCTTTTGTAGTTTGTGATAAATCAATCCAGTTCAAATGACAATCCTTTATATTAGAAATTCGATAATTATATGATAAGTAATATGTAACTTGGGGAGAACAAACTATTTTATTGTAGATATTTTCATCACATTCAATTTCAAAAGTTTTGTTGCTTTGTTCTACTACTAGATAGCATATACCATGTATCTTGTGCTTTGAATTAATATTAGTGTAGCCCGTAACATTGTGAATATCATTTGCCTGAAAAGTAGCATAGCCATAACTAAACAACGCAAGAAATACAAGTAATAAAATAGAAAGTATCAACTTTTTATGCAAAGCTACCCCCCCTTTAGATCATATTGTGTTATAAATTGCCTAAGTATTAAATTAATTTTTCTTTTTAGGAGCGTCAGATAGTTATAGCGCTTAAAAATCTTACTGCATTGGCCTCACTTCCTTCAAATAGGGGATAACAGTTTCATTATATAAGACGAGAATTGTAAGAGATCGCAACTAAAATATCAATGTTTTATTGAGAATACACATAATAGAACAACCTATCAAAAGGAAGAATAATCCAAAACGGATACTTTGTTTCATACAACCAGTCACAGAGTCACCTATACAGATATGTGCGGCACTCTAGTCGTAGCTCCATAAGGGGTACCGCTCTATTGTAGGGGTGGCAAAATAACATTGGACGTGGGCTGCAAAAGAATTGCCGATACGATGGGTACAATAATGTAGCCATCCGTTTACTTGCGGTCCAAGTTTATAGTCCGTTTTTTAAATGGCCCTTCCCTAGGTGCCGCTCACCTCCAGCTTCTGAGATTTGTAATTTCATTTTCAAATTTCAGAAGAAACGGAGGTTATCTTGTGGCAAGGCGGTATTTTAGAAAAAAAGATCCGGCAGCTCAGGAGTCGAATCCAGAATGGATTGAGATGAGCGGCCAGGAATTCTATCGATTTATTACTTCCCCCGCAGGCCGGGGGTGTTTTTTTATTGATATGGAAGACGTTGTGATTGAGGCCCCCAAGGAAACCTATGAGGAATGGCGAAGAGAGCAATCACGGAAGAACTACCGTCAGAATCAGGCGGCGAAGATCGGAGTCAAGGTTTTGTCTCTGAACAGCGACGAGATTTCAGAAAGGGGAAGTGGAGTAGATGTGATTCCAGACGAAACGGTCCATGTGGAAGAAGATGCAATTCTGTCCTCAGAAATCCATGATCTTTACGCTGCATTATCCCAACTGGACCCAGCCAGCTATCAGATTATTTACTCTTACTATTTAGCGGAAGACCATAAAACGGAAAGCCAGCTAGCAGAGAAACTTGGGATTTCTCAGTCTGCGGTACATAAGCAGAAAAAGAAAATACTGAAAAATTTAAAAAAGTGGTTATTAAATCATTCGAAATTCTGCAATAGAAAGTGAGGGCTGAAAAATGTTCTGCCGCTCGACGGTACTTTGAAAACTGAATATCCGGCAACGGGATACGTTAGTTGATGGGCCCCGAGGAGGGGACAGCGAAGCCGAAAATGCGCCAGGACCCGCCTGTGGAGCAAAGCTCTATAAAAAGACGGCTAAATAAGGCGGCGAGCGTGAATCCATTTTTGGCGTTCGAGTCTGGCAACTCGAAGCGCGATGCCCCCGTCAACCTATCATGATACTCCTGCCCAGCCACAGCCCTGAGTGAAATCGGGATCAAGCAATGGGGGCAGCTCGGAGAGATCCTCGGAGGGGTGAGATTCCCGTGACGTGCGCCAGCACGGTCCGTCAGTTGCCGCCCAGGGCTCGGGAAGTAGTGTCGAATAGAGCCGGCAGAATCAACAAGATGACGGCAAGGCATGTTCCGCGTCTGGATATTTTAGAATAGAAGCGCAACTGTTTTGCGGAGCTGTCTTGCGTCAACGGAACGAGAGGGGCGGAGGGATCATACTTTCCGCCCCTCTCACACATATCCAAGAATGGAGGATGCTCCATGAAAGAAAATATCAACTACTTAGGAATGGTAAATCTGCTCCGATCGCTCCAGGCCGCCGGCCTAGTGAACCAAAAGGAGGCCCGAAAGATTGCCACCCGTCTCAAAGCAGAGATTGGCGCGGACGTCATTATTTCTCTCTGATTTTTGTGTCCTTTGGATATAGATATTTTAAAGGAATTATAGTAGTGTGTGTTGCTGAAAAGAGGTGAAGATCGATATGAGCAGACTGGAAAGCATAGACGGCTCCCTGGCCTTAGTCAGTCCAAGAGTCATTACGATTCCGGCCAACACCTCGGCACAGGCCAGAAAACTCCGAGTGGCCGCATACGCCCGGGTGAGCTCCAACTCAGAGGATCAGCTGAACTCCTTCGCCGCCCAGAACGCCCACTATACGGAGTTGATTACCAGCAACCCGGACTGGGAGTTCGTGGACGTATACGCCGACAAGGGGATCACTGGAACCTCCGCGGAAAAGCGGGACGACTTTCAACGGCTCCTGGCGGACTGCCGGAGAGGGCGGATCGACAAGATCCTGGTCAAGTCCTCCTCCCGGTTTGCCCGAAACGCCAAGGAATGCCTGGAGGCGATTCGGGAGCTGAAGACGCTGGATGTCAGCGTCTGCTTTGAGGAACAGAATATCGACACCGCTGAGCTCTCCGGGGAGTTGCTGGTCGCCATCTTCGCTATGATGGATCAGAAGGAGAGCGAAACGATATCCCAAAATATTCGTTGGAGTGTAGATGCCAGAATGCGTACCGGCAAGTATAATACCTGCCATGCTCCCTTCGGATATCGTTTAAGCAACGGAAAGTTGGAACTCTTACCAGAATCTCTTCCCATCATTCAATATATCTTTCACGCATATCTATCCGGAAATACGGCAAGTGAGATTGCCTCCGCATTGATTCGGCTGACGAAGGATCATACCTGGAATCCACAAAAAGTTGATTACATCTTGACAAATGAACGATATTGCGGAAACGCACTTCTGCGAAAGAGGTTTGCCACAGATACGCTCCCTCGAAAAAAACAACGGAATCACGGGGAGCGTCCCATGTATTTTGTCGAGAAAATCAACGAAGCAGCCATCTCACCTGAAATATTTGAAAGAGCAAAAGCGTTGCGGCTATCTCGAAACAAAGAACTCCTGCCTGGAATTGCGGGACAACGTCCTCTTGCGAATGGATTTGCTCAGTGTGGATGCTGTGGACGCGTTCTGCGCCCAAAGCGCTCTAATGGAATATGGTATATGGTTTGCCGGGGACATGAAGAAAATTCAGGTAGATGTGATTTATCCCCAGTTCCTGAAGAAACTATATTAACTGACTTGCGGTCTCTTTATCACAAGCTCCGGCACCAAGGATTAGCCATTCTGAATCAACTGCTTTCAGACCTCCAAGCTGCCCAAACCGGCAAAATGCTCTGGAGCTCAGACATTGTAGAACTGAATATGCAAATTGCAGATATAACCCGTCAGGATCGATTACTGGCCCAGCTGAAGCAGCAGGGGTTGGTCGATCCTGACCTTTTTATCTCCCGCCGGGACGCTCTGGCGGAACAGCTTCGTGCCGTCAAGCTGGAAAAGGAGCGGCTCTTGAAATCCGAGGAAAACCCAACCATCTCCCAGACACGAGTCTTGCTGGAGACCTTGGAGGCCGCTCCGGAATTTCTGGATACCTTCGACGAGGAGCT
>ERZ1643247.1349-NODE-1349-length-22950-cov-10.987290_pt1 | contig 22950 bp, 17 predicted proteins | sample MGYA00579264_ERZ1643247 | MGnify/ENA primary metagenome ERZ1643247 (study PRJEB29033, sample SAMEA4952262) | chicken gut metagenome | biome: Broiler Chicken; feature: Gastrointestinal Tract; material: Caecum | place: Ireland | collected 2018 | study: Broiler... | reverse complement strand
ACGGCGACAACTGCGAGTTCTGCGTTACAAACAACACCGCGCACAACTACGCGACCTGGATAACCGACCTGTATAACTGCATGTTGGTGTTCTTCCAGAAGTAATGTTGCAAAAAATCTGATAAAGGAGGTAAGTAAATGAGCCATTTCGGGCGCGCAAACGTCTGCCTGCTCAGATTTTTTGCGGCTGTGTCAGCTTTTGCATTGCTTGTGTGTACGGCGTTTTCGCTGACTGCGTGCGCCGACAATAAGAAAGAGACCGGCGGCGGCAACGGCGGGCCCATAAGGCCGCTTCAGTACCGCGAAGGCTATACTACCGAGCACAAGGGCGAATTTACCACTGCCGACGGTACGGTGCAGTATGACTTCACCGGAACGGTGCACTGGATAAAAAACGAAGATACCGGTTTTGAGATCTACGGCAGAATATTTAAACCGGCCGACTTTGACGAGACCAAAAAATATCCGATCGCGATAGTCTGCCACGGCTTCAACGCCCTGTCGGAAGACGGAACTTCGCGCATCGTGCAAAATTACATAGCCGAGGGGATGCTTTGCTACACGTTTGATTTCTGCGGCGGCGGAAACCTTGTGCAGAGCGACGGCGATACGACGGATATGTCCGTCGAGTCGGAGATACTCGATCTGGAGTACGTTGTCGACTATGTGCAGTCGCTACCCTATGTGGATACAGATAAGATAGTGCTCACCGGCAAGAGCTACGGCGGGCTGGTCGTTGCCACCGAGGCGGCGCGCCGCCCCGACGAATTTGCCGGCCTCGTGCTCTATTTCCCCGCGATAACCGCCTATAAGAGTTTTCACGAACAGTGGCCCGACCAGGCCTCTGTCGACGCTCTGCCCGACGACTATACCTATACCGACCCGGCGAGCAAGTTCACTTACGGCAAGAAGTACTATGCCGATTTCTTTGCGCTGGGCGATCCCCTGGACTATATAAACGACTTCGATAAGGACGTTATACTTCTTCAGGGCAACATGGACGAGGCCGTTTCGATAGATTTGCAGATGGAGACCGACAAGGTTTACGACGAGGGCGCGGGACAGTGCACGTTCGTCGAAGTAGACGGCGCGCCGCACAATTTCTCGGACGCAAACTATCTGTATGTAATGCCGTTCGTAAACGACTATCTCCAATCGATCGGGATAATCTCGTAAAATTGCAGCAAGCAATTTTTTTGGAAAGGAAATTTTTATGGTAAAACAATTTAATTCCGCGGTGCTCAAAAAGTTTGTTGCCGTTGTGTTTGCCCTCCTTCTTGCGTTCGCAATGTTGATAACGATGTCAGCGTGCGCCGATGAAGAACCCGCCCCTTCGGGCGATGGCGGAAAGAAATTTCCCGCCGCCGAGTCCGACGGGTGGAAGCAGACCTATAACGGCGGCTACACAAGCATAGTGCGCCGCGTGGAAAATGAAGAAAACGGAAACAGCATTTACGGCAGGATATTCACAAAGGACGATATCTTCGACGAATCTGAAAAATACCCTCTGCTGATAATGTCGCATGGATACAACAGCGTTTCTATGGACGCTTCAAACGGCATGGTGCAATATGCGCTCAACAGCGGAATGGTCGTGTACACGTTCGATTTCTGCGGCGGCGGCAAGATGTCGAAGAGCGAGGGCGAGATAACCGAGATGTCGGTCGAAACCGAGATATCCGACCTTGAAAGCGTAATAAACGCGATATCCGCCCTTCCGTATGTAGACAGCAGCAAGGTAGTGCTGTTCGGACACAGCTTCGGCGGCCTTGTATCGGCGCTCACTTCGGCGCGGCACAGCAGTCAGATCGCAGGCCTTATCCTGCACGCACCCGCGTTTGGCGGCGTCGTAAACAAGGATAACAGCGAATACAGCTCTATCGACGAGATTCCCGAAACTGTTCAGAACGGTGCGCTCACCGTGGGCAAGATATTCTATGCGGATATGTGGGAGCTCTATCCCTATGAAGAGATCAAGTCGTTCGATAAGTATGTGTACATAATGAACGGCTCGGAAGACAGGGACCAGACGCCCACGCAGGATGCGTATAACGAGCGCACCGTCCCCGCAAGCCCGAGCTGCGAAATGCACATCGTAGAGGGCGCAGGGCATGATTTCAATGCGAGCCAGTATCTCAATCAGGGACCTGACCTGACGGCATACCTAACCAAAGCGGGAGTGCTGGGCTGACAGCAAATTTTACAACAAAGATGTGACTCCCGGGTTTTAAACGGGCGTTATATAAAATCCAAAATTTTTAAGCAAGACAAAAATATATAGTACAGGAGGCTATATTATGAAAAAACTCAAATTCCTTATTGTTGCTGCAATCGTGGCACTGACGACCGCTATGGTAGTGGTATTCTCGGGCTGCGGCTCTGCCGCAATTACCGGCGTCTACTATAAAGACGGCACCGTGAACACCGGAGCAGGCGAATCGTATCTGCTTGAGCTCTATTCAGACGGTACATACGAGCTCACCTACCGCCAGAGCTGGCACTTAGGTCCCGACCTCGGCCTTACTTACGGCCGCTTTGTAAAGTCCTACGGCGAGTATGACGTGACAAGCGAGGATGCGGAACTTCAGACTTCGGAAGTTCACCTCAACGTGCCCGACAGAATGGAACTTGTGGCCTTCCACAGGGGAGCGACTTTGGTCACCGCCGATACCTCCATCTGGCCTGAAGGCGATGAGGCAAGCGGTGTTGCGCCCGGCATATCATACACGCTCTACGAGCGCGCTGAGACCGAGACCTGGGAAACCGCCGAAGATTTCATTGCGGCTTACGGCAAGGAGTACGACATGACCTGCGACGGCACCAACGGCAGCATGATAGTTGAGCTTTCGGGCGGCTATACCCAGATCCCTGTAGACGCAGCAGTTCCCGCTGCCTGATTTGCAACATAATTTCTGAAGCAGAAGTTTCAGCTTAACGGGCAGTAAAAAGTCCGTTAGGCTGAAAATTCTCTTTAATCAAATTTTAACTCAGACATATCGGTCTCTCAAGGAGGTTTTTTGATGAAAAAATACAAACTGTGGAAGATTCTTACGATAGTGTTTGCATTTCTTACCGTAGTGATGATAGTCGCAAACGTTGTCTGCAGTATGTATGCCACAACGATAAACTGGGCGTTGAACACGGTATCCTCTGAAGTGGTGCTCGGCGATGAACCCGGTCCAATATATTATGAAAGCGAATTTGCGCTTAAAAACAGCGACGGCTCTTCGCAGATAGGCAGCGACGGCAAGGAGATCATGGATAAGGAGGCCCTCTCCGCCGCGGGCGACGCGATAGTAAAGGAAGTCGCAAGGGAGGGCATAGCCCTCTTGAAGAACGACGGCGCCCTTCCGCTTGAAAAGGGCGCTTCCGTCAGCCTGTTCGGCCAGAGCGTAGACAAGCCCGTGACCAGCGGCTCGGGTTCGGGCGCGACTGCAAGCGGCGGTGAGCACACCTACCTCTCGTCGCTCACAAACGCGGGCCTTGAAGTAAACCAGGCCTCGTGGAACTTTTATAATTCGGGCGCGGGCGCAAGCTACAGCATGAGCATCCCCTCAATGCACGGCGACGACCCGTTCTCTATCAACGAATGCCCCTGGAGCGTCGTTCAGAGCGATTCAACGTATTCGCAGATGATAAACTCCGATACCGCCATAGTCGTGTTCTCGCGCAACGGCGGCGAAGGTTTCGACCTTCCCGGCGGCACCAACCCCATTGCCCCCGAGGGCGAGCGCTATACGGCCGACGGACTTTCGCAGGCTGACGGCAGCCTCACCGGCGGCAACTTCCTCGAGCTCAACGCCGACGAGCGCAGCGTGCTCGCGGGTTTAAAGGCTCTCAAGGACAACCACACTATCGAAAATATCGTCGTAGTGCTCAACACCCCCAACGCCATGGAGCTCGATTTCCTCAGCCCCGAGGTGTGCGGCGTCGACTACGGCGTGGACGCCTGCCTCTGGATGGGCCCCGTCGGCCAGAGCGGCCTCGACGCGCTCGGCCAGGTGCTCACCGGCTACAACGGCGACGAGCAGTTCAGCCCCTCGGCAAAGATAATCGATACCTATGCGTACGATAATCTCCGGGAGCCCGCCATATACAACTACGGCGAGAGCATTTACTCCAACTGGGACAGCTATTCCTCTCAGTCCGCCGCGCAGGATTCCCAGGCGCATCTCAACCAGAAGTATTACACGGTATACCGCGAGGGCATCTACGTCGGCTACCGCTATCACGAGACCCGATATGAAGACTATGTGTTCGGCAACGAGGATGTGTACGACTACTCTCAGGTAGTCGCCTATTCCTTCGGCCACGGCCTTTCCTATACCACATTTGAATACAGCGACTTCACTGTGACCGACAACAGCGACGGCACCCTCACCGCAACCGTCACCGTCACCAATACCGGCGACTGGGCGGGCAAAGAGGTCGTTGAACTCTATGCCCAGGCTCCCTATACCGATTACGACAGGGAGAACGGCATCGAAAAATCGTCGGTAGAGCTTGTCGGCTACGACAAGACCGCCCTCCTCGCTCCCGGCGAATCGGAGGAAGTGACCATAAGCGTAGATAAATCGCAGCTCACCTCGTACGATTCCAACAACGCCAAGACGTATATCATGGACGAGGGCGACTACTACCTCACCTTCGGCAACGGCGCGCACGACGCGCTCAACGCTATAATCGGGGAGAGGGAGAACGTTGAAGGGCTCACCGCCATAGAGGAGAGGATAGTTCCCGCCTCCGACCCCGTAAATTACAGCGGCAGCGGCCGCGTGTTCCACTGGACGGAGGAGTTCGACGACGAGACATACAGCACCTCTTCCGTGACGGGCGCAGAGATAACCAACCAGTTCGACTTTGCCGATATCAACAAGTACAGCGGCAGGGGCGACAACAGCGTTGAATACGTCTCCCGTTCCGACTGGATGGGCACCTTCGACGTGACCAGCCTCGAGACCATGAAGGCGACCACTGTGCAGCTTTCCATGACCGACCAGATGTTTGAAGAGCTTACCAACACATGGTACGAGCCTGCGGCCGACGCATCAGACTACGCTATGCCCACCATGGGCGCAAATAACGGTCTGACTCTCGCCATGTTCGTGGGCGTGCCTCTCGACGGAACGGTACAGCTCGAGGACGAAAACGGCGCCGTTCACGAATATACCTGGGACGACCTCTTCGACCAGATGACCTATACCGAGATGTCCAATCTCGTACTCAACGGCCAGCATCAGACGGCTGCCGTGAACTCGATATCCAAGCCCGAGACCAAGGACGAAAACGGCCCTTCGGGCTTCAACGTGACCTTCGTCGGAGGCGGCGGTTCGGGCACGGCATATCCCGCACCCTGCATGCGCGCGGCGACATGGAACCGGGATCTCGTGCAGCGCGTGGGCGAGCTGATGGGCGAGGACGGCCTTGCCGCAGGCAAAAACGGCATGTACGGTCCCGCGGCCAACACCCACCGTACCGCATACGGCGGCCGCAACTTCGAGTACTACTCCGAAGATCCCTTCATTTCTTCCACTATAGGCGCCAGCGAGTGCATCGGCATCCAGTCCAAGGGTATAATAGTCTATGAAAAGCACTTTGCCCTCAACGACGCCGAGACCCACCGCGAAGGCAACGGCACGTGGTCCAACGAGCAGGCCATACGCGAGATCTATCTCGAGGCCTTCCGCGGCATCATGTCGTCCGACCGGGGCAACGCCCACGCCACCATGAGCGGCTTCAACCGCCTGGGCACAAAGTGGTGCGGCGCCTCCACGGAGCTGATGAACAACGTTCTCCGCGGCGAGTGGGGCTTCGACGGCTTTGTTGCCACCGATATGGATAACTGCAACAACAACGTGCTCTGCACGGGATATATGTACGCGCCCACGACGATCACCGGCGGCACGGATATATACGACGGCGTAGGCAACCCCGCCGCGCATAACCGCAGGAACCAGCTCAACGCATACAGGAACGATCCCTATGTGATGACCAAGCTCCGCGAGGCCTGCGAACATATAGTCTATGCCGTTGCCAACAGCGCGGCCATGAACGGCGTATCCGCCGACGCCACCATCCGCAGCGTAACGCCCTGGTGGCAGGCAACGCTCATTGCAGTCACCGTAGTGTTCGGCGCAGTCGCGCTGGGTTCGGTTGCGATGTGGGTGCTCAACGCAACGCACGTCATCGCATTTCCCAAGCCTAAAAAGGACAGGGAATCGGCCGAAAACGTCTCTGCCGGAAAAGAATAGGCGTTGGAATTAAATTATCCGTTCATCTTGTTTCCTTTCATTCTTATTTGAGTCGGAACGAAAGGTAAACGCTCCTTGAAAATGCGCATGCCGTTCACGGCATGCGCATTTTAAGCAACTGCGTCCGCGTTATCGGCGGAACGGCTGCGGAATATGTGCCGTCCGGCGAAAGTTTGCAAATTTTCGCGAATTTTGTATTTATTGTGTGAGCCCTGTTGCAAATCGCGCAAAAATGCGCTAAAATAAGTTATCGTTACAATTTTTTTGTGTTTTTTTAACTTTTTAAATAATCTGTTTGACTGAGTTTACGTACAATGAAAAAAGACGGCAAAGAGGGCCATGCGCAAAAATTTAACAGCCTTATTTCAAAGATAGCCAAGGGAGAAAAGGGGGCGTTTGAAGAATTCTACGGCATTTTCGGCAAATTCATTGTGCTTGCCGCAAAGACTGTGACAGGCGAAAAAGAATTTCTTGACGAGGCCGTCGACGACGTGCTCGTCAAAATATGGAATGCCGCGCCGTCGATGCCGCACATAAAAAATCCCTTCGGATGGCTGTATACCGTTGCCGTCAACTGCGCCAAAGACCGCAGAAAATCGGGCAGAATTTACGAAGATATCGGCGATATAGCCGTTGAAGACGGCGGGATAGCCGCGGTGGAAAATTCCGACAGTTTTACGCGGCTTCTGAGCGGTCTGGATGACGACGAGCGGCAGGTAATACTCATGCATATATGCGAAGATCTGTCGTTTAAAGACATCGCCCGCGCTCTTGCCCGTCCATTGAGTTCGGTGACTTCAGTCTATTACAGGTCGCTTTCAAAAATCAGAAATTGTTTCAAATGAATGGTTTATTCGTTTGATTTTGCGTAAATTCCCTCTCTGTCCGTCGTCATATGGACAGAAGAATCTAACGGAGGTAAAATTTATGCAAAACAAAGTTGTGGTCAGGACGGCGGCCTTAGCCCTTGCGGCGGCATGTGTGGCGGCGGCGGGATTTACCGCGGGCAGGGCGGCGTTTGCCGATGAGGACAGGTATCTCGGGATAGGTACTTCCACTTCATACAGCGAAACGATAAATTACGACCATAAGGAGACCGTTTCGGCAGAGATCCCCTACGGCCTTCCCTATTATTCCTCGAACAAATACGAAAACGAGTGCGCGCCCATGGCGGGCACCGTTCTCGTCGGCTATTACGACAGGTTTTGCGAGGACCTTGTGCCCGGATACGATACATATATACAGTTCGGCCCGCGCATTATATATTATCCCATGAGTACCGAGACTGACGCCGTGCTCGCTTCGCTGTACGATCTGATGGATGCGGAAAACGGCGGGGCCACCTATTCAGGCTTCAACAGCGGCATGACGCAGTACGCCGCAAGTCACGGCTATACCTATTCGCGCAGCAGCGTGTCGCTTTCAAATCTCTCCGGTGCTTTCGAGACGGCAATAGAGGCCGGAAAGCCCGTCGCGGTATTCCTCAAGGGGTTTTCATTTATTACCGCGTCTTCGGACAGCGGTACAAAGGACGTGCTGACGATAACCGAATACGACGGCAACCATGTGGTGGTTGCATGCGGATATAAAATAGACAGATATTACGACGCGGCCGACAATCTGATAGCCACGCGCACATACCTTACCGTGGTAAACGGCGGCGAAATGAGCGAGGATGTAAAATATCTCTGCCTCGACGGCAGGAGCAATGTCAGCAATTCGATAGCCGTTACTATTTCATAAGGAGCTTTTATGACGGAGAATGAGACAGAGAAGAGGATAAAGGCCGAGGTCAATAAGACTGAAGTCGAAAAATTCTCTTCAAGGTGGGACAGAATAAAGGGCCGCCTGAATTCAAGTGCGTCTTCCGAGGGCGAGACAGCCGAGATAAAAGAGCGCGAAATGTCTGCCGTACAGGTGACGGCCCGCGGAAACGCGCGCGGCGGGCGGAATTTAAAACTGATTGCGGCGGTAACGGCGGTTGCCATTCTGATGTTTGCCGCGGCAGGCGTTATTATATGGCAGGCTGTAAATCCCGACAGGTTCGGGATAACTATGTCGCAGATTTATTCGGAGGTAGTGGAAGAGGAACAGTTCTATTCCTCCATCGAAGAGAGGGGGTATGAACTTGCCGATATGAGCGTCGTGCAGGAAGACATAGACGTCTATCATCTCAGGCGCTACCGCGGCGATAAAAAAATATGCGGCGGGTATATTGAGTTTTTGAGCAGGATAAAAGGGTATTACGGCGAGATATACTTTTATGACAAGTCTGTTGCCGATATGGATCCGGTCGGCGACGGTTGCTCCGTTCATAACGAAGGCTCTACGCAGATACGCTATAAAACCGCTCTTGCAGACGACGGATTGTACGATACCGTGGCGGAGTTCAACTTCAGAGAGCTGAATTACTATGTGACTTACACCTCGTTCTCCGATAACGCACTCGATATCATTGATTCAATGGTCTCGTGATCGCATTAAATATTGTCTGGCAGATCAAAGCCCGGCCGGTCCGCACGCGAACAGAGCGCGCGGACCGGCCTTTTTTTCATCATTTCTTAAAGGTTTACTCATGCCGGCGCGGGCAGATAAAAAAATTTGAAATATTTTCAAAATAATGCGTAAAATCAGCCGCATGTTTTCGTCATATAAATGTAATTGCCGTTATTGTCGCACGCTGCGGTTTTGCAAGCTTTGTTATGCCGCAGCGTCAATTTTCCGGCATGTTATTGCGGCAGTCTGTAAAATTGCGGGCTGCCTGTACGTAAAGGCGAGCACGCCCGCGGCGCAAGATTTTCCGCGTATCCGTTGGCAGTGTAAGTGTGGTTATTATGTTGCGTCGCGTGCGCGCCTTACAATTAAATTTCTGATGCCGCCGCGCGGGAATTTCTGCGCGGCGGCATCATATTTTAGGTTCTGCAGTTGCGTAGGCAAACAAAGATTTTTTGATTTTGTCATTGAATTTTAACAATTTGTAGTGTATAATGTAATACAATAAAACTTTGTTTCGGAATATTTTTTATCTACTTTATTGTTTTTAATTAAAATTCCGCAAAATAATGCAAAGGAGTGTGCCATGCAGAAAAACAACAGAACTCCCGAACAGGCTTTTGGCGGATCGTCTTCCTCAATGTATGAAGAGGCCTCGAAGGCCTACATGCTTTCGCCCGAAGACGCTGAAAAAAAGTATGCGTCGGACAGCGTGCGCGGTCTTTCGGATGAAGAGGCCAAATCGCGCCTTGCAAAATACGGTGCAAACGCGTTTGAAAAGCAAAAGAAAAAGAGTCTTTTAAAGCTTGCCCTCTCGCAGCTCAAAGACGTTTCTACGATAATTCTTATAATCGCCGCGGTCTTAAGTCTCACCATGTCGATAATAGAGTGGGAGGGCGTGCACAGCCTGATAGAGCCGCTGGTCATATTTGTCATCATAATCATGAACATGGTGCTCGCCGTGACTCAGGAGCGCAGCGCCGAAAACGCGCTGGAGGCGCTCTCCTCGCTCTCCTCGCTCATATGCCGCGTGCTGCGCGGCGGCGAAGTGCGCGAAACGGATCCCGAAGAGCTCGTGCCCGGCGATATCGTCATGCTTAAAACGGGCGACATGGTGCCCGCCGACGCCCGTCTCATCCGCTCGGAGAGCCTCGCCGTGGACGAGAGCTCTTTAACGGGCGAGAGCGTGCCCGCCGAAAAGGACGCGGCCGCGCAGTTTTCGGCGGAGGTGCCGCTGGGCGACAGGGCCAACTGCGTATATTCGGGCTGTCTCGTCACCGCTGGCAACGCCGCTGCCGTGGTCACCGCCACGGGCATGAGCACGGAGATGGGCAAGATCGCCCGTTTTTTAACGGAGACAAAGCAGAAAAAGACGACTTTGCAGGTCCGTCTCGATAAGGTGGGCAAGATAATAAGCGGTATAGCCGTAATGTCGGCCATTGTGCTGTTTGTCGTAAGTCTCATCCAAAGCGGCGGCAAGCTCACCATGGATATGATAATGGTGGCGGTAACGCTCGCAGTTGCCGCCGTGCCCGAAACGCTGTCGCTGATTGTTACGCTCATACTCGCCAACGGCGCCAAAAAGATGGCATCAAAGAACGCGCTCGTGCGCCAGATGCAGGCCGTGGAGACGCTCGGCTCCACCTCGGTCATATGTTCGGACAAGACGGGTACGCTCACAATGAACAAGATGACGGTGAAGAGACTGTGGGTGTACGGCGGCGCACCCGCCGCAGAGACCGACGGATTTTCGGCCGGACAGAACGACTTTTTGTTAAAGCTCTGTCTCGCGTGCGCGGCGACTGTGGGCAAAGACGACGACGGCAACCAAAAGATAATGGGCGACCCCACCGAGACGGCCATAGTCCGCCTTGCGGAGGCCAAGGGGATAAACTATGCGGAGCTGCCCTCAAAGTATAAAAAGGTGGCGGAGATCCCCTTCTCCTCGGCGCGCAAGATGATGACTAACGTCTATAAGCTTGAAGAGGGGTACCTCGTTTTAACCAAGGGCGCGTTCGACAGGCTTCCCTTCGACCGCTCCGACAAAAACTATATGTACGGCATCGAGCAGATGCACGACAGCTTTGCCAAGGACGCGCTGCGCGTCATAGCGCTCGCCTCAAAGAGGATAAAGAATCTCCCCGCAGATATTCTTAAGGTGGAGGAGGGGCTGACGTTCAACGGGTTCGTGGGCATAATCGACCCGCCCCGCCCCGAGGCCGCGCTCGCTATCGCAAAGGCAAAGGCCGCGGGCATACGCACGGTGATGATAACGGGAGACCACGCCGCCACGGCCGCGGCGATCGCGCGCGAGCTGGGCATTATCGCCGCGGGCGAGGGCGTAATAACGGGGCAGGAGCTTTCGAAGCTCTCCGACGAGGAACTTGCCGACAGCATAGAGTTCTATTCGGTGTACGCCCGCGTGAGCCCCGAGGATAAGATAAGGATAGTAAAAGCCTGGCAGTCGCGCGGGGAGGTAGTCGCCATGACGGGCGACGGCGTGAACGACGCCCCCGCCCTGAAGGCGGCAGACGTTGGCGTTGCCATGGGCATAAACGGCACCGAAGTTTCAAAGAGCGCCGCAAAGATGATACTCACCGACGACAAGTTCTCCACCATTATCGAGGCGGTCGCCGAGGGGCGCAATATCTTTTCAAACATCCGCAAGCTCGTGTACTTTTTGCTTGTGTGCAACATCTCTGAAATTGCCGTAATGCTGTTCGCGCAGTTTATGGGCTGGGAACTGCCCTTAACGCCCCTCATGCTGCTCATCATAAACGTCCTGGGCGACGGCATCCCCGGCCTGGCCCTTTCCAAGGAGGAGTCGGATAAGCGCATAATGAAGCGAAAGCCCATCGGACGGCACGAAAGTTTCTTCGGCGGCGGCCTGATGGAGGTCATAATACAGCAGATATGCGTGTTCGCCATAGTTACGCTCGCGGGATATTATATAGGCATGCACGTCTCCTTTGAAGGCTCTTCCCCCTCGCTCGGGGCGGGCAGGACGATGGCCTTCCTCATAACCGGGTGGACGTCCATTCTGCACGTTTTAACCGTGCGCAGCCGCAGCATGCTGTATAAATACCGCGTAAAGGATAACCCACAGCTGTATATAAGCTGCGGCGTGATGATAATAGTGTTCGCGCTCGTTGCGGCGATACCGCCCATCGCCTCCGCGCTGGAGCTGGGCGCGCTCGGCTGGCAGCAGTGGCTGATAGTTGTCGGCCTCTCTCTCGTGCCCATGCTCGTCGCCGAATACGGCAAGCTGTGGGACGCGATAAAGTCGCGCAATACCGAACGCACAAGGGTATAAAATCATATAAAATAAAAAATCGGCGCGACGCGCCGATTTTTTTGTGCGCGTATGGCCGCCGTTTTTTATATCCGTCCAATCGCTTGAAAAATTTTCGCCGTTAATGTAAAATATATGCGTTAAAATATTTATCGGCAAATTTCGCGCGCGGCGCGCGCATGCAAAGGAGAATTATGAAGGCAGTTATCTTCGACCTTGACGGCACACTGTTGGATTCTATGGGCATCTGGCGGCACGCCGGCGAGATCTATTTAAGGAGCTTCGGCATAGAGGCGGAGCCGGGCATGTCGGACGAAATTTTAAAGCTGACCATACGCGGCGGCGCGGAATACATAATAAAGCGGTACGGCCTTCCCGTCATGCCCGAAGAGGCCGTGCGCGGCATAAACGGCGTAATGGAGCGCGCATATGCGCATGACATATTGCCCAAAGAGGGCGCTCTGGAGCTTATAAAGGAGCTTGAAAGGCGCGGCATACCCATGGCCGTCGCCACCGCGACCGACAGGTACCTTGTGGATATAGCGCTCAGGCGCTTTGACATGGCGCATTGTTTTGCCGGCATAGTCACCTGCACTGAGGTAGGTGTCGGCAAGCGCGACGGGGCAGACGTATACGAGGCCGCATTAAAGTTTATCGGCGCGCAAAAGGCCGATTGCTGGGTTTTTGAAGATTCGCCACACGCCGCGCTCACCGCCTTAAAGGCGGGATTTAAAGTTGCGGGCGTTAAGGACATCGGAGGCGGCAACGATCAGGCCGAGCTCAAGGCCTGCAGTTCCATATATCTTGAAAGCTTATCGCCTGCGGCGGCAGTCCTGTCGGCGCTGGAAAAATACGAAAATAAATAAAAAATTAAATGCAGGCGCGGGGCAATTTTTAATTACCCCGCGCCAATGCCGTAATTATCAGATTTTTTTAAAAAATATTTTATAATACAGCGGCTCAAATTTCTTACCGTCCGCGCCGCGCTTTCTGTGCTTTTTCTCGGCGTTCATCACCACAAATTCCCAGCTCTCGGCGCTCTCGGGAGAGGAGTAGAGGTAGAGACGCACATATTTCCCGTCCTCTTTTTTGCGCCTGCGCGTGCGCCGTCCGCGCGCCTTGAATATTTCCATAGCCGCAAGGCCTTCAAGCGCGCCCTCCTCAAAGGGTGCGTAACCCGCGCCCAAAATATCGTTCTCCACCGCCGCGCTCGTATCCGCGCCGTTGAGTTTTTTAAGCCTGCTTCCGTTCATGAACAACATTATATCACAATCAAAACAAAAAGTAAACTTTCCCGCGCTTGCCTTGCCGCGGCGCGGGTGCTATAATTTAAGCGATATGCGATATGTGATTTCCGATATCCACGGCGAATACGCGCTGTTCATGCGCCTGCTCGAAAAAATCAAATTTTCCGACGGCGACGTTATATACGTCTGCGGAGACATGGTGGACAAGGGCACGGAGAGCGTGCGCCTTTTAAAAACGCTGCTGCATATGCCGAACGCGCATTGTATTTTAGGTAACCATGAATACGGCTTTCTGGCCTACTATTGGGCTGTGATGAAGAACTCGCCCTCGGATTTCGGCGGGGTGCTCGCCGATCTTAAAAGGTGGTTTCCGTTTGACGGGGACCTTTTGGACTGGGATATTGTGGACAGGCTCGAGCGGCTGCCCCTCTATATGGAGGAGGAGCAGTTTATCTGCGTGCACGCGGGGCTTCCGCTGGACGATGATGACCGCATAGTTCCGCCCGCGCTCGTGCGCGATATGGTAATGCTTGAGGACAGGACGTTCATGCGTCCCGAGGTCGTCCCCAAGGGCAGCAAGTGCATATTTTTCGGACACACGCCCACGCGGAACGTATATGAAGGGGACGGGATAGTCGCCTGCAGGCGCGAGGGCCGTGCGGGCGGCAGCATCTCCGATTATTACAAGGTGCACCTCGATACGGGTGTATGGCTGGGCGGCGTTCTGGGGTGTTTCTGCATAGATACCTGCCGCGCGCACTATGTTAAAAAATTCAATTACTGAAAGGATAAAGCAATCCTTAATATCAATAGAATAAAAATGCGGGCGGGGCGCAAAATCTTGCGCCCCGCCCGCATGTCCCGTAATGCTGAGGTCTGTGCCGAATTTAAAATAAATTTGAAATAAAAATTAATTTAATAAATTTTAATTTAATTTATTTATTTGAAGTGTATTTTATCATTCAAATTTTGCGGCAACTTTTTCCAAAAGGTCGCGGATATGCAGGTGTTGCGGGCAGTGCTCCTCGCACGCGCCGCACCTTACGCACGCCGAGGCCGTTCCGTGCCCCTCGGCAAACGCCTCGTACTCCGCCCTGTGCTTTGCGGCGTTCTTTCCTCCGTCGAGTATATCGCCGTTGTATGCGGCAAAATAGTCGGGAATGGCTATATCCATGGGGCAGTTCTCCGTGCAGTATCTGCACGCCGTGCAGGCTATCGCGCCCGTGCCCTTTATTATGCTCGCCACCTTCTTCACCGTCTCAAGCTCGCCTTCGTCGAGGGGTTTGAAGTCCGACATGAAAGAGGTGTTGTCTTCGAGCTGCGCCTCGGTCGACATGCCTGAGAGCACCATGAACACGCCGTCGAGCCCCGCGGCAAAGCGTATCGCCCAGCTGGGCACGCTCATGCCGGGCTCTTTTGCCTTGAACAGCGCCTCGGCCTGCGGGGGCACGTTGGCGAGCGTGCCGCCCTTCACGGGCTCCATAATTATTATAGGCTTGCCGTGCCTGCGCGCGACCTCCCAGCACTTGCCCGACTGCACCCTCTCGCTGTCCCAGTCGAGGTAGTTTATCTGCAGCTGCACAAACTCTGCGTCGGGGTGGTCTGAAAGCACCCTGTCCAGAACGTCGGCCGTGTCGTGGAAGGAGAAGCCGTAGTGCCTGATCTTTCCCTGCTCCTTCAGCTTTTTAACAAAGCCGAATGCGTCGAATTTCTGCACCTTGTTTATGTAGTTGTCCTCGTTTATATTGTGGATAAGGTAGTAGTCGAAGTAGTCCACGCCGCACTTTTCGCACTGTCTGTCAAAGGTGGACTGCATCTCTTCGGCGCTGTTTAATGAAAAGGCGGGCAGCTTTGTGGCCAGCCTGAACACTTCGCGCGGGTAGCGCTTTACAAGGCATTCGCGCGCGACGAGCTCGCTCGTGTGCTCGTGATACATCCACGCCGTGTCGAAGTACTCAAACCCGCGGGCGAGGAACTCGTCCGCCATCTTCTTCACCTGCTCAAGGTCAACGTCCTTCTGGTCGCCGCTTAAAAGGGGCAGGCGCATCATGCCGAAACCCAGTTTTTTCATCTCCTTTCCTCCCTGTGCGCGCAGCTTTAAAATGTGCTGCGTGCGCCTTATGGCCTCTTCGGCCTTCGCGGGGTCGTCTATGTATCTCACCGTCTGTTCCATGGGGCAGGCGCCCGTTCCCGTACGATCGGAAATAATTTCCGTTTCCGTGTCAAAGGTGTATTTAATGCCGCATTTGTCAAATACTTTCATTGCGCCGCGGCTCATTACTCCTGCGTGCACCTCGGCAGCGCCGCCCGCCGCCATAAGGCAGGCCGCGGCTTTGCCAACGATTTTATCCGCCACCGCCGCACCCTTTAAAAGCTCACGGTCCTTGTCGGAAAGGTTTAAAAGCGGCTGAATGCCGCTCTCGTAATAAACTCTTTCGCGCTTGCCGTTAACAAGGGCAAATGTCGCCCTGCCGCACAGCAGTCTCTTTGCCCTTTCAATCGCGTTCATGCTTTACCGCCAGAGAGAGCAGGATTACTATCAGGGGCACGATTGCCGCCTGTATGCAGAGGCCGGTAAGGCCGCTCTCTATCACGCCCCATACCGCCGCGGGCTGCTGCCCGAATATCACGGCCGCCGTAAAGTAAACGAGCCTGCCGGCAACCTGCGCGGCTATCACCGCGGGGAAGGCGAAAAGCGCGTTCTTTTCTGTCTTCTTCGCAAACAGGCCTGAAACCAGCCCGAACACCGCAAGTTCTGCCATCATGTAGGGGAGCCTTCCTGCAGCGGGCATCGCCGAATCTAAGAAAAGCGAGGTGAAGCCAAAACTTACAAGCGGGGAGAGGAGGCCTACGCCCAGTCCCCACTGCCAGCCCAGAAGGCAGCCTGCAAGCAGAGCGGGCGCATACATGGGCAGCCAGACGCTTCCCGCCTGCGCGCCGCCGGCGGCATGCGCTATCTGCGGCAGAGCCACGGCCATACATACGAGCAATACGGCGATCGCACCCTTTACGGTGAGCCTGACCGCCGCGCTCCTGTTCTTTAAAATTGCACCGATCATCTAAAAATACCTCAAATAATTTATTTTCAGTTTATGCAGATTAACTATCATAGAGTGTGAACCGTCTATGACGGAGCTGATATACGGCTATTATATAATATAAAGTTAACTTTAAGTCAATAGTTATTTTTAAATTTTTTGCCAAAAAGTTTACTGCGCGCCTGCATTGTGTTAAAATACTGCTTGTAAAAACAATTCCGGCCGCCGCGCCGCGGAAAGCGCGGCGCGGCGGCCCCGTAAAAATAGAAAAGGAGCTTACAAAGTGGAAGATTTCTGGAAAGGAGTTACAGACTTTTTCAACAATTTTCTGTACGACGGCGGCATAACCGTTGTCCGCACGGTCGCGTTCGCGCTTTTGGGGCTTGTTATCGTCAAGATAGTGCGCCTGATCGTGCGCCGCACGGCGTTAAAGAGCAAACTCGATAACGCCGCGGCAACTTTTATCATATCCATGATAACCGTCGTGCTGTATATCGCGCTGGTGATAGTGGTGGTAAGTTCGCTCGGCATCTCCACGGCGGGCATAATCGCGGCGTTCTCGGCCGTCGCCCTCGCCGTCGCCCTTGCTTTGAAGGACAGCCTGGCAAGCCTTGCCAACGGCGTTATTATCATATTCACAAAGCCGTTCAAAAAGGGCGATATCATCATGATAAACGGACAGGAGGGGGCGGTACAGGATATTCGCCTGTTCAACACGAAGATCCTCACTTTCAACAACGAGGAGGTCATCATCCCCAACAGCGACGTGCTTTCCGAGACGCTCGTCAACGAGAGCAACATGCCGCTGCGGCGCGTGGAGCTGCCCTTCTATATCTCCTATTCGGCCGACGCCTCCGCCGTGCGCGATGCTATCCTCGAAAGGCTGAACGTCAGCGAGGATATAGTAAATACGCCCGCTCCCGCAGTGATTTTTGACAGTTTCGGCGAAGCTACCGTGAAGTGCACCGCCTATGCGTGGGCGGCGGTAGAAAATTACGGCACGGCAAAAATCTATGTAAAGGATACAATTTACTCCGCAATACGCGAACTCGGCGCCGAACCCTCGGCGCGCAGGGTACAGGTCGTGGAGAAAAAGGAGGATGCAAATGAATAATTTGCTTTCATTGCTGCTTGCCTCTGACGGAACTGCCGTTCCCGAAGAAACGCCCGACCTCTGGGGCGAAATAGTGCCCCAGTACGTGACGTTCGGGATTATAATAGCGGTAAGCATAGTTCTTCTGATAATTCTGCGCAGAAGCAGCCGTCTGCCCCGCCACGGCGAACTCAGAAAGAAGCTGGCGTCGCTCGCTCAGGATATCGCGGCAATATCGCCCGAAGCAAAGCGCATGGACTTTATCAAGAGCGTCACTCACGCCATGTACAAAGCGGATAAAATCGCATATGCGGCCGCCATGCTCGCCGAAAAAGAGAAATATGCTGACCTCGGTACGATATCCTCGCTCGTAGGCGAGGCGCGTTCGGCGCTGGCGCCCTATAAACTCGGAAAAATGGATGCGGACGAGCCCGAAGGGCTGAATTTTGCCTCCGAAAAGGTGAACGAGGCTCTGGCTGTGATAGGAAACGTCATCGAGCGCGACGGAGAGCTGAAGCGCAAATGACCGCCGTCCGCGGCTTTGCGGCATATTACGCGGCTTTGCGGTATTTTATTATTGATCGACATTATTTTAAATGCGGAGAGCGGCGGGCAATTTTTGCCCGCCGCTCTCCGCACGTTTTTTACGATATTTTTTGCGGAAAACGCTTCGTAAAAAATTTTTTGGTTTTTTTGTTTTAAATTATCTCAAGAGGATTATAATTAAAGTGAAAAAAGAATCAAGGCCAATCACCCGATCCCCGAAGGGGGAACCAAGGCTGACGACCCCGATCCTTTAAAAATAAATTTTAAAGGAGATTTAAATATTATGAAAAATTATATCCAGAAAAGAAATTCTTATCCCCGCGACCCGTTCTTTGACGCTTTCGACGATTTCTTTAAACCCGTTTTCTATGACGAGAGTTATGACAGTATGCGTACAGATATAAAGGAAACGGACGACGGCTACCAGCTCGCGGTCGAAATGCCCGGCTTCGATAAAAAGGACATAAAAGTATCGCTTGAAAACGGTTACCTCACCGTGAGCGCAACAAAGAGCAGCAAGGAAGAGGAAAACAAAGATAAGAAGGAAAGATATATCCGCAAGGAGTGTTCGGTAAGCTGCCAGCGTAGCTACTACGTCGGGGACGACGTGGAGCAGGGCAGCATAAAGGCTAAGTATGAAAACGGTATGCTCTGCCTGTCCGTTCCCAAGAGCGAACCTAAACAGCTCCCTTCGCACAATATCGAGATCGAGTAATTTTTCTCTTCAGGTCTGCCGGTTTAAAAATTTAATTTAAATTAATTTAATTGACTGAAAAATAATTTGATTTTAATTTAAATTGATTTTCAGATCGGCGTCGGGTAAAAAATTTTTCTCAAAGGAGGCGGCTATTATGAAAATTTTCAGAACTGCCAAAAAGACAAATGCGTCGGAGGAAAATCCGCCCGTTTAGTTAAGGGCCGCAAGGTTGAATATTAAATTTTAATTCTGCGGCATATTTAAAGTAGTCAATTCAGCGTATTCGCCGGATCAGGCGGCTGATAGTAAATCTCTCCTTAAATAAAAGTTGCTCGGGCGCAGATCTGCGCCCGAGCATATTTTTTTGTGCCGGACTGTATATGGCGGCCGCGCGCTTTTGCGCGCGGCCGCCATATGTTTTTTGCATTATAAAATTTCAGCGCGAATACCGTGCCTCAATTATTTTAGCGGGCTTTGTCAGGCGTTTTTAACGAGTTCAACAACTTCCCTCGTCTTTGCTTCGATCTCTTCGGGCGTGCCCTTCATCATCCAGCTGCCGCCGCAGGCGATTATCTTGTCGTAGGAGAGATATTCAAGTATATTTTCCGCCGAGACGCCGCCCGTGGGCATTATCTGAAGGTAAGGGAATGCCGCGCATATGGCCTTTATGGTCTTGAGTCCGCCGTAGTTCGAGGCAGGGAAAAATTTAAGCGTGGTAAGGCCCTTCGCAATGGCCGCCATGGCCTCGGTGGGGGTAACTATACCGGGCAGATAGAGCATGTTGTGCTCTGCGCAGCAGTCGGCAACTTCGGGCGAGAAACCGGGCGATACGATGAATTTGGCGCCCGCGACTATGGCCTGTTCGCACTGGTTCCTGTTGATAACGGTGCCTGCTCCCACAAGCATCTCGGGGAAGTTGTCCACCGTCAGCTTAATGGCTTCGGCGGCGCATGCGGTGCGGAATGTTATTTCGGCGCAGGGCAGGCCGCCCTTGACGAGCGCCGTCATCTTGGGCAGTACTTCGTCGATAGAGTTGAACACTACCACGGGCACTACTTTTGTTTCTTTAATTTTTTCTATCATCTGCTGTTCTGTCATAATTATAACCTCCGTTAATGCAGATTTTTACATTTTAATAAGAAGCTTCGGGGCTGTGCCCCGATTATAGCTTCGTTAATATTTTAACACATACTTTTGCCGATTGCAATAGCTGGCGGAAATTTTTGCAAATGTTCTTATACCGTTATCTTCGGACCGCACAGGCGCGGGGTTTTCGCCCCGGCGGGCAGTTTCGGTTATTTGTAAAAAAAATTTTACAAATTTTTACTCGTGTGCCATTTTTGTCCGCTTTTCCCGCAGATTTGCGCCAAAGAACGCAAAATGCAGTGTTTTTTGGGCTTTCGGCACAATTTGCGATAAATTTCATGCGCCATTTTGCCTTTTATTTTTTTAAACGGCTGTTGACAGCCTAACTTTATCGTGGTAAAATAAGAATGCTTAAAAAGTTAAGTGCGGACCGCGTCGTATTCCGGTTGCGGCAGCGGCGGTCCGTTTGCGGAATATTTTTTGGTGTAAAAAAATCAAAAGGAGGCAAAAATGTTTACAACCAGAAGAAAAGGCATAATTGCGATACTCGGCACTGTTTTTGCAGCGGCGCTTATTGCTTGCGCAATAAGCTGGGCGCCGTCCGCTTCGCGCACGGCGCCCGTGTATGCCGCGGAAGGAGATTTACAGGTTACTCAAATAGTTGATTCTAATGATTCTTCCATAACATATGAAACAGTTGAAGATGCTGTTGCCGCAGACATTAAGTTCATCATTGATACGGATGAACCGGGTGTATATAATGGCTATACGTCTTTGTATAATGCTATGTTGTATGATTTTAAGGCAAACGACACTCTCATTTTGTTGCAAGATTGCGAAACAAATTGGCTGACGCTTCCTAACGGTTCGGTCATCGATCTGAACGGCCATGATCTGACTTATACAGGTACTACTACGATTACTTTCAGCGGAAGCGGCAAAACTGCGACCATAACCGACAATTCGGTATCCGGTTCGGAACGCGGCGGTACTCTTAATATCACAGGTGAAAGGGACGGTTCTCAAAGCGTATTTGAAATTGCCGGTGCAAAGCTTAATGTAAGCAATATAAATATTCAGTCAACGGGTTGCGTATTTTACCCTCGGGGGAACACGGCAGAGCTTAATATAACCAACTGCGCTATAACCACAACAGGCGTATTCTGCGTTGCCACAAATGCCGGTGATCAGGCTTATTACGGCGTGACTATAAACATATCAGGTTCATCTCTTACGGCGGCAGCTGAAAATGATGACGACTGCGCGATTATGATGAATGTAAGCGGCTCGCTGAATATCGAAAACAGCGTTATCACAGGCGACCGTCAGGGGCTGTTTGTCCGCGCGGGCGACGTTACTGTTGTTAACAGTGAAATAGTTGTAACAGGCGACTGGGCTGCTCGGGAGGAGAATGATGAAAATGCATACCATGATGGTGATTGGCAAAGCGGCAATGAAGCTCCTTCCGCAGCAATCGTTGCGGGCAACAGAAACGGTACATATTTTGCTGATGCGAACGTAACTATTGAAAACAGCACAATTACTGCTCCCAAAGAAGTTGTCGCCATATATGTAGATGCTACAAGCGCGCCGCAAGGCACGGCTGAAACAAGTTATTCCAGCGATGTTAGCATTTCAGGTGCCGAAACTTCTGTTACGGGCAGCATAGTAAATAATGCAACGGACGGCGACGGCAAGAGCATAGAGATAGCCGTGACAGGCGGCACTTTCAGTGAGGCGTTTGATTCTTCGTACATAGCCGAGGGCTCGGTGCTTTATACTACAGACGGCGATAGCTTTACGGTAGGCACCGACGACGAGGCTATAGCAGCCGATATAAAGATTATAATCGACGGCGTGGGTTATACCAAAATTCCTGAAAGTGTTGTTGCAACCGTAGGCGCAGAGGGCAAAGTGCCTGCAGGCTATGAGAGCTTACAGGATGCCATAACCGCCGCCGCCGACGGCGACACGATTACGCTGGTTAGGGATATTACAACTACAAGTTATACGGTCATAAATGACAAGGACATTACAATCGACCTTGCCGATTTTACGATAACGGCAACGGGCTGCGATGAAACTTATTCGTCATTGTTATTTATTCAGGGCGGAAGCAACGTCACGATTGAAAACGGTAGTTTGGTCGGTGATTTTGAAACTAGCGGAATAAATTTCGATGTGATTTATTTAAACAGTTCCAATCTCACTTTAAATGATGTTAATATAAGCGCTGCGCATGACTATATGGACGGAATTTTGTTCTATGGCGGAATGACGAACAGCGATGCCGTAACGGCATATAATAATAAAGATTTTTCAAATTATTATACGCTTAATGTTAATAATTCCACTGTAGTAGGTTATTGGTATGCTATCGATGGTAATGCGGCAGGTACGCATAACGGCACGATAATTAATATCAATAATTCAACTGTAACCGACGCGACCGATGTGATAGGTGAGCCCTCGGGCACGGCAATATTCCATCCACACTTTGGTATACTTAATGTTAGCGGGGATGATACATTAATTTCCGGAGCAACGGGTATAGAAATGCGTGCAGGAGAATTAAATATAAGCGGCGGCAATATAGTCGGAAATAATGAGTTTATGACATCTGCGAGCGGCAACGGAAATTCAGTCTTCGGCGCTGCGGTTGCGGTTTCACAGCATACAACAAATTTACTTATTTCTGTCAATGTAACAGGTGGCACGCTTGAAACTGTAGGCAATGCCGTATATGCTCTGTATGAAAATGATCTTATGAATGATGGTGATGTCGACGACATTACTATCTCCGTTACGGGCGGTACGTTCAACGGCGAAGTTTATAGCGAGGATGTCGTTGACTTTATCTCGGGCGGACAGTTTGTAGTAAAGCCCGACGATACATACCTTGCGGAAGGCTTCAGCGGATTCAGCGAATACAACGGAATGTTCGTGCCCGTAACGTCATCCACCGAGGGGACGATGCTCGAAGAGATAGAGCAGATCAGGCAGGAGATAGCTGATGCCATAGCCGAAGTGAACGGCGCGCTTGCGGGCGGCGACGCAACTACGCTTGCGGAGAGCATGACGAAGCTCATAGACAGGATGAACGAGCTCGAGGCCATGATAGGCGAGCTTGACGAGAGCATGGTGACTGACGCAGATCTGCAGGCACTCAGGAACAGTATAACTGTTGCATATAATGCTGCGGTATCAC
>ERZ1643247.1347-NODE-1347-length-23009-cov-28.251459_pt1 | contig 23009 bp, 20 predicted proteins | sample MGYA00579264_ERZ1643247 | MGnify/ENA primary metagenome ERZ1643247 (study PRJEB29033, sample SAMEA4952262) | chicken gut metagenome | biome: Broiler Chicken; feature: Gastrointestinal Tract; material: Caecum | place: Ireland | collected 2018 | study: Broiler... | reverse complement strand
TCCGAAGTCGATTGTGATATCCATTTCACCATGAGAGCAGAAGCATATTGAAAATGCATTAATAATTATAGTTCTTTTAAAGCTATTTGTCAACTTTAAAATAAAAGTTTCACTTTTGCTTCATTAATTTAAGCGTAATAAAAACCATGCGCGTGTTTTTAAAGTTCGTTTCACACAGCATGGTTTTCAATTAAAATTAACATTATTTAATTCTTGCAGTTTCGTTTTGCAAACTGATATATGTGGTTTTCCTATTGCATAAATCGGCGATTTTTTTGAGGTTATCTCTTTCCTTTGTGCTTAAACCTTTTTCAAGAAGTTTAATTTCTTTAACAAGGATGTTCATATTGGTTTTGAAAATGTTGATGTTGACTTTCAAAGTGTCACATTCAAGATTATTCAATTCCTTTTCTTCCTTAGTTGCGCAGTATTCACTTTTTTTCTTAGCAAGTTGACCTTTAACATAGTTCATACCTTCATAGAGTTTGCCTAATGTTGCTTGTTTTGCTTTAATGCTGTTATTGTTGTTGTTAATTTCGCCGTAAAGTTTTTCAATATCTGGGCGAATAACCTCAAATTCAGCAAGTGACCTTGGATATTTGATTTGTTCCGACTCTGCTGGAATTTTGCTTTGCGCGATAAGCACGCTTTTCAATGCTTTATATCTATTTCTCGCCTGCATACGCTCGTAGTTTTCCTTTCCTAAAACTCCTAGGAAGTCGATTTTCTCGCAATTTTCTTTGTTTTCAACATATTCCTGCAAAGCGTTTTGAAGTTCAAGATATAAATCGTTTGTTTTGGAATTTTTTGCCTTGTAATAATCGCCAGAAGCGTAGGTTCTATTCAAACTTGTTCCAACATAGTCGATGGCAGAAACAAGTTCTCTTAAATAATTTAAATCGCTCTTGTTTTGACTGTCGTTTCTTTCGTTGATTTTATAGGTCTTGTCGAACGCGCGGATGTTGATGTCGGCGTCTTCCATATACCTTTCCACAATCATCTCCGAATTTTTGCCGGTTGCAATGTGTGCCTTATAGCCGATGTCTGGATATTTATCTTGTGTGTCCTCGCGAAGATAGTAAAGTTCATAGATGAAAGGATAAACCTTCTCCATGTTTTTAAGCGAACCCTTAAAATAGCTGTTGAGATTTTCCTCATCTCCACACATAAGCGTCCAATCCTCTGTTAAGTATGCAAGTGTGTTGTAGTGATAATTCATAATTTAATCCTCCTTATTTTGATTATACCGAAAACAAAAATTTAAGTCAAAGCAATTTTTAAAATTTTTATTTTATTATTTATAAAATTAAAATATAGAAATTTAGTTGATTTTTTTTGCAATTATAGTTAAAATATATGTATATATTGGAGTGGATATGGCAGAAAAAAAGAAAAGTGGTTTTTCAAAGAAAATAATAATTTTACTCATCATGGCTGTGCTTGGCTATGTGGCAGGCGTTTGTATTTGTTATTTCACTGGTGCGACTGGCGACTTTGTGGATGCACTTACAACCGACTATGCTTTTATCGGGCTGGGCGCAGGCGCGGTTTTAGGCTTAGTTTTTGCCTTCATGGGAAAGAGCAAGAAAACGAGTAATGTCAGCGGAAAAACAACTGGTAAAACGGCAGAAGGAATTGAGATGGATTTGTCGTTCAACGCCAAACTTCTCACAAAGCAGGATGAAATCAAAGCACAGTTTGGTGTGATAAGCACCACATGGTCGCAAATTCCTTCGGTTAAGAAAACAGGTATCGTTTTTCAAAATTCGCTTATCAATGGAAAGTATGTTGTCAACATGAAAGATGAATTTCACGCCATGGTCATCGGTGCAACGGCGTCTGGTAAGTCGCACTTAAGCATTATTCCAACCATTCGCATTTTAGGTCATTCAGGCGAAAAGCCAGACATGGTCATTTCCGACCCTAAAGGTGAACTTTTCCAACTCACTTCAAACATCTTGAAAGAAGAGGGGTATCGTGTTTATAAATACGATTTAAGAGATCCTTTCACATCGTCTAGATGGAACCCAATGGGGCATGCATTTGAGGTGTATCAAGAGGCGTTAAACCTTAAAAATAACATCAAAAAATGCAGTAATGGCGCTTCGCCAGAGCGCTCTGGATATAAGCGTATTCCAGGTGAAAAGTATGGCAAAGAATGGTATGGCTTTAAAGGTATGGCGTATCCAGACCTTGACCAACTTAAAAAAGCGGTTTCAAGCACTGAGGATATCTTAAAAGACCAAGCGTTTGGCGAACTTAAAGAAATTGCCTCCACTCTTTGCCCACAAAGCAAGGCACAAGATCCAACTTGGGAAGAGGGCGCAAAGGACTTCTTGTATGGCTGTATGGTGGCAATGCTGGAAGATAGTGCCAACCCAGACCTTGGCATGACGATTGACAAATTCAATTTCTATAACCTATACAGAATTATCAACTATCGTGACTTTGACCCAGATAACCCGTTTGAAACCTTAAAAAAATACCTCTTGCAAGGAAGAGATGAAAGAAAAAGCGAAGTTCCTCAACTAACTTCCAACGTTGTTAACACATCGGCAAACACGGCAAAGTCATATTTCTCAGTGCTGAGCGGTAAAATTTCCTTTATGCAAGACGGCGGTATTGCGTATTTGACTTCGCAAAGCGACATAAATTTTTCAGGCTTCACCGATAAACCAACCGTTTTCTACATCGTTATTCCTGATGATAAGGAAGAAAGATATGTGCTTGCCAACCTTTGCATTTCGCAACTATATAAGCGATTGGTGGATAAAACCAACACCTATCCAAGCAAGAAACTTCCACGCCACTGCTATTTCATTTTGGATGAGTTTGGAAACTTGCCACCAATTCCAAAGTTCGACTCTATGATCACAGTTTCGCGTTCCAGAAACATTTTGTATGAACTTGCCATTCAGTCCTACACGCAACTTGAGTCTAAATATGGCAAAGAGGCAGCGGAAACCATTAAAGGAAACTGCAACGCTCAAATTTTCATTGGAACGGACGACCAAAACACGCGTGAGGACTTCTCGAAACGTTGTGGCGATGTGCAACTTCTTTATGAAGAGGAAAACAAAACGAAAGGCGATAAGCCAGAGCAGTCCACAAAAAGCACATCCGTTCAAAGAACAACAAGGGCGCTTATCACTCCATATGAACTTGGTCAACTTCCATTTGGAACTGTCATTGTTAAACTTTATCGCAGTCAACCAATGAAAATTAAACTGACAGGCGATTTCGACACCCCATTTTTCCATAGAAACGATGCAATTGTTGACACTGGCGTTGTCAGAACAATCGATAAAGACAAAGTTTATTACGACATCAAAGAACGCAACAAAAAACTTCTTAAAAGTTCTAATCCATTTGATTTCTAAAACAATTAGTTATTTAAAAATAATTTTAATTAAAAATAAAAATATGCCAATTCGGCATATTTTTTAAACTTTTTAAAATCTTTTGGTGGTGAGTTTGTCCATTTCTTCTTGGCGTTTTAGAGAAACTTCGCTTTGAATAACATCATAGGTCATATTGTTGTATGACAGCGACAAAACATAGTTTTTTTGTTTCACTTGCTCTTTGATGTTGAGGTCGTTTTTGTCGGCATTTTCTGTGAGGTGATGCTCGGTTTCTTCAAGGTTGTAAGTTCCGTCAAAATCTACCCACTCTTCATCTTTCAGCCAAACTTTGATGTTAATTTTGTCATATTCCACAATTTCTGAAGCGAAGATGTTTTCCTTGTCAATCATAAGCAAGTTTTTTGGCAGGAACATGAAAACTTCGCCAAATTGATAGCATGGTGTGGCACTTAGAATTTTTTTAAAGTCGTCGTCGATGTAAACTTCATGCAAATGCTGTTTAAATTCGGCTATGGCGCGATATTTTGGATGTTTAGGCGGGCAGACAAACTTGCTTAAATCATAAATTTTGATTGGCCTTTTTAATAGATTGATTTTATCCTCCACATGGCCTTTATGTTTAAATTCCTTTTGCACGCGCTTTAAAAGTTCATAGTTGTCTTCCAAGTTGTCTATCATTTTGATGTTTTCAAAAATGAGTTGCTCGTTTGCCGTTTCCGTGTCGATATTAAGTTTACATTCATCCAAAATTTTATTCAACTTTTCATTCTTAAAAAGCGATTTCACTTTTTCAATTTTTTTATTATAGTTTTTAAAAATGATGTTTGTGGTGTATTTCACAAAGCCCTTGGTTTTATAGTCCTTATAAACAAACCATGCAAGAATGGCAAGGAAAAACACGACGATTAAAATTGTTAAAATGGTCATCCAAGTTTCCATAAATTCCTCCACACATATTTTACCAAAAAAATATAAAAAAACAAAATTTTTATTTGTTTTTATAAATATTTTTTTCGGCTTAAAATAAAGCGAAATGATAAAAAAGTTAAATTACTAAAAATATAATAAAAAAATAGCAAAAAATATAAAAAAACGCGTTTTTTTGCGTTTTTTTAATTAATTATCTATTTTATTTTCATGATTTTTTTCATTTTCATATAAATAGGCGTTGTCCAGTTTTTCTTTATGCTGTTTGGCGATTTTAATTTCTTCGTTTAAATCAAATAGGAACAAACTTCCTGCCACCAAAATTAAAAGGCAACTTAAAACACAAAAGATGATGTAAAAAATTTCCGCGTTAGCAAAGGCACTAACAAAAAACAGAAAAGCCAAAATGAAATCAAAGGTGATTGTGGAAATCAAAATTCGTTTATTTTCCTCATTCAGCTCAAAGTTTTTGGAAAAACGCATACAAACTGCCGACAACGCCAAGGCAACTGACACAATCACAAGTTGCACGCCAAAAAATGCAATTTCCAAATATCCAACATCGTCGCTAATTCCATTGTTTGCAATTTGAATTGACATCGCAATGATGTAGTATATTATGGTAAAAATATGCAAACTTGAAACAATAATTCCAATCAGCGAGGCAATAAACCTATTTTCCCTTTTCATTTATCCTCCAAAAAGATTATAACTTTAAGGAAAATGTTTGTCAAACAAATCGCAAAGATTTCGGAGGATTATTGAATTATTTAATTTCGCATTTTAAAATTTATTTAATTGAACTTAAAAAATTTAATTTTGAAGCACAAAACCTTCTAAGGAGAAACTGTTGGCATAAACATGGGCGCGGGCGGTTATGATTTCATGGCAAAATTCAAGTTCGCCACTTTTGACGGATAAAATCATAAGTTTAAGCGTCAAGGTGTTCTCCAGCGAAATTAAAGTTAAAAAAGCAGAGGTTGCACTTTGAACAAAATTGAAACAAACAGAGGTTCTATGGTGAAATTTGTCGTTGAAAGCAGAGATTTGTTTTTCAGTTAAATCTTTTGCCACTTTGCAATCCATAAAAGAGGATAACTTTTCAAAAGTCGCTAAGATTTTGGCGAAGATGATGTTAATTTCATCAACAAGCATGGAAAATTCCTCATCTTCAAGTTTGATGAAAACAAAACCCTTGTTTTTCAGCGACTTTGAGTAGGCGCGAGCCATTTCCTCATAGTTATCCAGAAGTTTCTCGTCCTCATATTTTTTCATGGCATTACTTATGCAAGGCGTGTTAATATTGTTAATTTTTATAAAAACTTGAAACAAGCAAAATTCTCTCCACTCAAAAAATGTGGAAATGTGGATAACTAAGGTTGACAAATTAAAGAAAATCAAACTTTTTAAGAAAAACAATAAATTTAGAAAAAGGCTTCCTAAAAATTTATTAAAGCAAAAAAACAAAAAAATACCACAAAGTGTGGTATTTTTAAATTTTGGTGGAGATGATCGGATTCGAACCGATGACCCTCTGCTTGCAAGGCAGATGCTCTAGCCAACTGAGCCACACCCCCAAATGCCTTATGATGATAACATATTTATTTTTCTTTGTCAAGAAAAAATCAGTAAAAAAATAAAATATTTTGAATTTGATGTTAGTTTTGTAAATTTCATAGGTCGAATTTTTTTATTATATAATTTGGATGTTCAAATAAAAAATGCTATGCAGTTTAAACTTATCAACTTGACCTTAAAGATTGATTTTATAAAATCTTGAAAAAAAGAGGAGATTTTCTCTCCTCAAATTTCGTTTTTCTGTTATGCTTGAATTTCTGCCACTTGAACGCCGTTTGCTTTTCTTTCCTCTTCAATAAGTTGAGAGAACATATCTCTGACTTGGAATGGGCGCTTAACATTTTTTAAAACAAGTTGAGGTTGACGCTCATCATTACTATACAAGGTGACTGTTCCAGTGCCGAAAATCTTATCAGAGAAAGATTGATATAGCGAAATATCGAACATTCTATACAAATTCACTTCTTCAATATGTGTGGAGAAAAGCCCAACATCGCGGAAAGTTTTGAACCAAGTGTTTCCGTTCTTAATAAGGTAATATCTTGTGAAAGAAAGAGGCATTCCGCAAAATCTTTTTCTATCCTTCCAAATTAACACGGCATTTTCGCCAAATTTCTTTTTAACGTTCATATTTTTCTCCTATATCTCCATTTTACATATTTTCGCTAAAAAAGTAAACTATTTTTCAAACTTTTTTTCATTTAATCAAATTTTAAGTTTGATTATTGAAATAATTTAAATTGGTGCGTAGTTTTTCCATGATAAAAAAGAACATATTAGTTTCCTAATATGCTCTTTGCCTTGTTTTACTTTTCCTAAGGATATGGGTTTGTTTCTTATTTGCAACCACAGTTGGAAAGAAGAAGTAAGAATAAGATTGTGCCACAATCAACATTAATCCCTTTCATGTTGCAACCGCCACAGCATTGCAATAATAAGATTAAGAAGATGAGGGAGCAACAATCATTTCCGCAGTTAGAGAAATTCCCGCAATTACCGCAATCTCTTCCCATGTCGCCACAATTAGAGCCTCCAAAAAAGTTCATTTGTGCCTCCTAAAAATTTTTCTTATGTAAACGACTTTTATGTGTGATTTCTCACATTATCATCATATTTAAAACGCCAAAAAGTGTGCATAAAAAGAAAAAATAATTTTAAACACACATAAATTTATAAATTATGAAGAAAATAGGGTTAAAAGCATGGGTAAAAATTAATTATAAAAAAATTTTTAAAAATTTTTAAAAATTGCTTGACAATTCCCCCCCCCATGCTAGAATTCGAAAAGGAGGTAAGAAATGAAAAAACTAACTTTAAAAAGCGTGCTTTCAATTATTGCTTGCGTGGCTATCGTTTTGGTGGCAGGTTTTGCACTTACTGCTTGCTGTGGGCAGGATGTGAATGAAGACCTTTTTGCAACCAAACAAGAAACAGAAATCAATTTTGCAGGAAGGACTGACTGGAAAAATGCTGACGATTTCACAATTACATACGAAGGTGAAAGCGATGGCGCATATCACTTTGTGGCATCTGGCTCTGCAAGCGTGATGAGTGCTGAACAAGGCACCGCTTGGGGAAATGTTGATGAAGGCTCTAAGTATGTTATTGTGACCATCAAAATGGAACCAAAATCAACTATCATTAGTGGTTGGAGAAGCGCTGACGAACAAAACAAAGCATTTGTTGAAAGCGAAATTGATGGCACTAACATCAAAGAAACTTCTTACAATGGCGTTGTTGGCGAAAAAGAATACGTTCTTGGCTTAACCAATGGCGAAATCGCTCTTCATGCAGACGCTCCAATTTGGAGAGCTGAAGTGACAAGTCCAGCAGTTGAAGGCGAAGAACAAACCACAACAGTTTACACAGTTGATTTTTCAAGTTTCTTTGCAGAATAATTAAAGTGTTTTAATGTTTGCTAAAGAAAGAAAAATCATGGAAAAAGGTGCAATTTTAAGGCATCTTTTTCTTTTTATGTATTTTATTTGCCTTTTTCTTTTTTGTTTTGATATAATTAAATTGGATAAAAGGAAGATATGGAAGTTTACAAGTTTAATGGAACCAACGAAAAATTGTTCACAAGAAGCGTCATTCAAGATGTTTCTCCAAAAACCACCCTTCTCGTTCCAGAAACACACAGTGCCATAATCTTGAAAGACGGCGAAATGCTTCAAACCTTGCCAAAAGGGAAATACACGCTTGGCGACCTTTTTGACGTCGAAAAGGATGCCACGCTTGAAGTTATTTTTGTCAGTCGCACGGCGAAACTGAAACTTTTGTGGGGAACGCCAAACAAGATAACAGTTTTTGACCCAGTTTTGAAAGGAAGTTATTCTCTTGGCATGAGTGGCGACTTTGAAGTGCAGGTCGGCGACCCAAGAAAGTGTTTTTTATATCTTGTTGGCGCGGATGAGGTTTTAACGAGCGACGCTTTGCAAGACAGGCTCATGAGCAAGGTGGTTTCGGTGGTGGAAGAGGAACTTGTGAAGTTTATAAACGAAAACAAGGTTATCTATCAAGACATCTATCTTCACAAACAGGAAATTTCAAATTTAGTTAAACCAAAACTTTCCAACATCTTTTCGCAAGACTATGGCATAAATGTGGTTTCGTTTAACATTGCCAACATCATTTTCAATGAAAAGGATATTTCTAAACTTGGAAGTGAAAAGAAAATTAAACTTTGCCCAAAGTGCGGAGCAGAACTAAATGAAAATGCCAGATTTTGCACGGCGTGTGGTTTTAAACTTGAAAGCAAAAAGGAATGCTTAAATTGCCATGCACAAAATCCACCAGAGGCGCGTTATTGCCTTATGTGCGGGCAAAAACTGGAATAATAAAACGAGGTTATTTTGGAAAACTAAAAAGAGAGGGAGTTATGACAATTTTTTACATCTGTCTTGCCGTGGTAATTGTGGGAGTTTCCGTTTTCTTCCTTGTGAAAGAAGTGAAATCGCCAACCAAGAAAGAGTCCTATACAGTTATCACAAACAAGCGACAAATTGAAAAAAATGTGCAAAACATTGAAGCCATGATTAAACTTGCCGACGGAAACGACAAACTTTGCAACAAACTGGTGGAACTTAAAGATGAGATAAGATTTTTAAATCCAACAAAAAACCAAAAGGTTAAGGCGATTGACGAAAAAATTTCCAGCCGACTTGATGATATGAAAATCGAGATAACTAAAGACATAAATGCCGAAACAATTTGGCGGATGATTGAGGAAGTGGAAGGTTTTATTGCACAGCGAATAAAGGAACTTGAAGGATGACACGAGAACTTAAAGTAAGCAAAACTTGCATGGATAAGGAAAGCACATTAAAGGAATTAAGGCTTGGATATATAAACCTTGCGGACGGCTTATTTGACCTTGCACAAATTAATTTTGACATGGTGATTTTGTCCGACCCAGAAAACGCCGATGCCTTTTGGGGATTAGTCTTATGCAAGTGCCAAATACGAAATGAACAGGCGCTTAAACACAACGCCACGTTGTATAAAAACATCGTCTATTTAAAGGAATACGAAAATGCCATAAAATACGCCGATGTTACGCAGAAGGCAATCTTTGAAAACTTGACAAGCGAGATAAGAAAAATTAACGTAGGGGATAACTATTAAAAGGAGAGAATATGTGGTGGCCATTTAAAAGAAACAAATTTAAAAAGATAAATCGCGAGGACCTTGTCAACTCCATTTGTGAACTGGAACGGCAAGAGCGTACGGTGGAAGCGGAAATCTTCCAGATGCAAAAGGAAATTGATATGCTTATGGACAAGGGCAAAAAGGAAAAAACGGAAGACTTGAAACTTTTTTATGCCAAAAAGATAAGCCATTTGAAAGAGCAGAAAGAAAGCACTATGCAAAGAGGGATGTATTTACTTTACAACATTCGCCTTATGAACAAACTTAAAGACGCATATGACAGCAACACCTTTTTCAAAACCAAAACCAAGGTGCCATTAAGTGAACTTCTTGCCGACCAAAAAGGCTTAGCAAAGTTTTTAAATAGGGCTCTTGAAACAAGAATTGCAAGTGAGGATGTTTTAACTTCAGCAGACGATCTTTTCACAGAAATTCAAGGGGCTTATGATAAGAATGAAAGCATATACGGTATGCAAAAAAGCGAGGAGGACATCTTGACCACCTTTGAAAAGGAAGAGGGGCAGAAAGACGAAGAGATTATTGGCACGAATGAAAATAAGACCAAAAAGAAAAAAATGAAAATGGAGGAGTAAAAAATGGGATTATTTAAAAGTAAACAAAGAAAGGAAATTGAAAAAAAGATGCTTGTTAAAAAAACAATCAACTCTATGAACAAGCAAATCAACCGCTTGGAAGAGCAAAAGCAGGTGTTTATTGATGCCGCAAAACGCGCAAAAGAAAAGAATTTAGAGCCACAATTCAATCTTGCTCTTTCTGGCTATCGCATGACTGTGCAACAACAAAAACGCGCACAAGAGATGCTTCTTAACTTTGAAATCACCGCGCAAATGAGAGACGTCACCATGATGACCACAGAATTTTTAAGAAGTATGAGTGTTATCAGCAAGGAAATGAGTAAACTTGCCGACGCCAAAGAGTTTGAAAAAATTCAAGCACAGTTTGAAGAAGCAATCACGGCTGTGGAAACTCAAACCGAACAAATCGACTCTTTCATGGAACTTAGCCAAGAGTCGTTTAATCAAGCGGGCAAGGCAAAGGACGGCAAGGATATCACGGCTGACGACTTTGAAAAATACATAAACGAGCAAGCGTCTAAGGACACTTTGTCTAGCGCGGACATCGACAAGGAAATTGAAGAATTAAAGAAAAAGATTGACAGCGAAAGTTAGGAGGAAATGTGGAAGATATTGAACTTCTTCAAAGCACCTTTGACCTATACATGAAAAAAGGAAAAGAGGCAAAAGAAAAGGGGAACTTCACGCTTGCAAGGCGAAATTTTATGCTTGCTGGCGAAACCATGATGAAAATGGCAAAACTAAGCCAAGGAAGTTTGAAAGAAGCGCGCATGACAAGGGCAAGGAGAATTGTGGAACTTTCCGAAAACATCGACCAAGTTAAAGAAAAGAAAAAATCGGAAGCGGAAGACGATGAAGTTAAAAAATGGAAGGAAGCGGAAATTCCAAATGTGCATTTTTCAGATGTTGCAGGCTTAGAGGATGTTAAAAAAGCGATAAAAATTAGGATGATAAACCCAATTCTTTATCCAGATAAATATAAACTCTATAACAAAAAAACAGGCGGTGGCGTGCTTTTGTATGGTCCACCTGGCACTGGAAAAACCTTGATTGCCAAAGCGATTGCTTGTGAAGTTGGCGCTAAGTTTTATGCCGTGAAAGGCTCTGACATCGTCAGTAAATGGGTGGGCGAAAGCGAAAAGAACATAAACTCGCTTTTTGAAGAGGCGAATAAGCAAGACCGAGCCATAATTTTTATAGATGAAATGGACTCGCTTCTTGGCAAGCGCGGAAACGACACACATAACGATAAGCGTGTTAACGAATTTTTGCAACAGATAGACGGCTTTGCAGGAAGAAATCCAAATCTTCTTCTTTTGGGCGCAACCAACAGGCCTTGGGATGTGGACAGTGCTGCCACAAGAAGTGGTCGTTTTTCACAGAAGATATACATTCCTCTTCCAGACAAAAAAGCAAGAAAATTCATGATTGAAAAGAACATGAAAAATGTGCCAGTGGATAAGAATTTTGATGTGGATAAAATTGTGGAACAAACAAAGTTTTACAGCGGTGCTGACATCGAGGAACTTTGCGACCGCGCAAAAGATGAACCACTTTTAAAAGCGATTGCAGAGGACAGGGTGGTGGAGGTCACAAACAAGGACTTCGACAACATCTTAAAAATTTTTCCACCAAGCGTTTCAGAAAGCGAGTTAAAAGAATTTGAAAAATATAACGCTGATGTGGAAGGGCTGATTAAAAAAATTAAAAAGAAAAAGTAGAAGAAGAAAAAATTGAGAGAAAGAGTTTGCAATAATTGTGGCGGAAAAAAGTATGTGGAAATTGGGCAGAACATGGTCAAATGCCTTTTTTGTGGCACGATTTATGTTGACGATTATGCCAGCAAGGAAGAAGAAATTTTGGTTGTTAATGCCTATGAAAAACTTAGGAACTACGATTTTTCTTCCGCGCAAAAAGCCTTTGAAAAAATTTTACTTCTTTATCCAAAGTCATATGAGGCATATTTTGGTTTGTTGCAAGCAAAACATAAAGTGGTGTTTTTTGCCGATAACAACAGTAAAACTCCCGCTTTCTTCGGAAATAATATTCCTTCTTTTTTAGAGGATAAAGATTTTTTAAAAGCGGTGGAACTGGCGCCAAAAGAGGTGGCTGAAAGTTTCAAAGAGCAAGCAAATTTTGTGGAAAAGATTAAAAAAGAATATGATGAAAACGCCAAAAATTTGCCACCTTTTGAAATTCTTTTAAATGGTGATGAAAAAACAAAAAACTTTCAAGATGTTTTAAAGAAATTGGAAAATTTTCACATTTTTCTTCCAAGTTCAGTGCAAAAAATTGACGCACAAGAGGCGTATCTATATCAGGCGGTGAAAACCAGCAAAGTTGAAATTTTTGTGGTGGAAAAAGCGGAAGATTTAACAAATTCCTCTTTCAAAAATTTAACGGACAGGTTTATTTACAGAATAAAAACCAAAGAGCGTTTTCCTTCCAGTTTTATTGTGGTTATAAATGATAAGAATGTTTCAATTGATGAGATAAAAAAGGCATTTTCAAACGTTCAACGGCTATATTTAGCAAGCGATATGGCATATTTAGAAAATCTCAGCGTTTTTGTGAAAACTGCAGTGGAAAGAAACTATAACGAAAGCGTGAGTTTAGAGAAAAAGACGGTTGAGAAAATTGAACCAATTAAAAATGTCAACATTCAAGTTGTCGAGCCAACGGAACTTGGGCAATACAAAATTGAAAATATGCCGTTATCCGACAAAAACAAGACTAAATGGATTTTTTATAGCATCAAAAATGGCGACTTTCAAACAGCAGAGAAACTTCTTTCGGAAGAGGAGAATAAAACAGGCGAACTTTACTATGCCTCACTTTTATGCGAACTTAAAATTAAAGACGATGAGGAGTTTTTCAAAGACCTTGACCACTTTAAAAACAAAGAGGTCTTGGAAAATATCATCAACCTTTCCTCCTCCGATTTTGCCGACCAATTTGTTAATAATTGGGAAGAGCTAATCATAAAAACAAACGATGTGGATGTTTATTTAAAATATTTTGATTTTCTTTCTGCCTACAACAACTCTTCAAGGCAAAAATTCATTGACAGTGCCATAGATCTTGCGCTTGAAACCAACAACAGCGAACTTATTGAGAAAATTGAAAAAAGTTTTTCCGACACCGAAACTTTAATAAACTTCTATTTTCAACTTGCGCAAAAAACGGGTGACGACAAATACTATAACAAAATCTTGTCGTTTAACTCAGGTCACGCAGGTAGTCTTTTTGCACTATTTTTAAAGAATTTTTTAACCACTGAAAACAAGTTAAACTATCGAAATGTTAAGGACCTTGAAGATGTTTTAAAATATTGCGACAAAAAGCAAAAGTCGGCGTTTTTACTTAACATTTGTGACCTTGTTTTGAATGTGGCATATTACGACATTAAAGCAACAGAAGCACAACTAGATTTTTACCTGTCATATATAGATGAGGAGTTTTTGCAAAGCGCACTTATTAAAATTGCCACATTTTTACAAAACGAGGGCTTCTTTTCGCTTGCAGAAAAATATCTTGTGCTTGCCATTAAAAATGATAAGCAAAATGCTTCGCTTTATTGGCAACTTATTCAAATTAAAACACATTCAAAAAATGAAAGCGAACTTTTAACTAGTAGCGTGAAAATTTCTGAAATGGAAGACTGGGCAACAGTTTTAAGTTATGCCACCGACGAGCAAACAGAAAAATACGCCAAAATTGTTTCGAGCGCCAACTTGACAACCGCGCAAAAGAAATTTCGCCCTGAAACTCTTGATAAACTTATGTTATCGGAAAAATTAAACGAGTTTTTAATAAGAAACAGGAAAATTTTAAAAGATGCAGAAGAACTTGTTGCAAATTACTACTTAAAACAACTCACAGCCTTTGACGGCTATTTTGAAAAGATAAATGACGCAAACACTTTCGAGCAATTTTTCGAAGTGGAAGAAAGAATTTTCGAGCGTCTTGAAGTTATGGATTTAACGCTTGACACCTCTGTGAACCTTGCGCGCCTTGCACGAAAAAAGGAAAATTTAGAACAAATAGACAAAGAGGCAGATAGGCGCGAAAAGAAATATCTTTCCACCATTGAGGTTGCCGAGCGTGAAAGAAAAACAAAACTCATCCTCTTTTTAACGCTGGATGTCTTGCCATTCTTCATCGTTTCTCTTCTCTTACTTTTAACAGTTATCTTTCCAAGTGATATGTTTCTTGCCATAAACCAAACGGCGCTTATGGTGACGGTGGTGCTTCTTTTTGCAGTGGGCGCTGGAAACTTTGTTTTTAACTACATAAAAAAAGACGGTCAAAAAAGTTATCGCATCTCGCGCATCGTGCTTTTTCTTGTCGGCTCGGTGGACTTACTTTTAATGCTCTTTGCTTTTTATGCTTTTCCGCCTAATGTTTCTATTTCGTCTGCAAATAAGTTTAACAGAATTTTGCATAACACCACAAACATCACAATCAATTTGGAAAATGATATAGACCTTGTAAACATTGAATGGTCAGAAACTGACACAAATGCCAAGATTTTAGGAAATGGGCACTCTCTACACAATCTTCACTTCAAAGGTGACGAGAGTTTGGCATTATTTGGAAATTTTGGTGGAGAAATCAACGATTTAACCATAAATATTAGTGGCGAATATGATAATGTTTCGCGTTTTGCAGGCGTAGTTTTAAACTTGAATGGAAGTTTAAACAATGTTTGTGTCAATGGCGAAATATCACTTTCCACAAGCGAAAATGCTGTTATTGGCGGAATGGTGGCTGAAGCGAATGGCGGAAGCATAACGGCAAGTGAAGTAAATCTACAATTAAATTTAACTTCTGCCTCGAACGAAAAAATAGGTGGTTTTGTTGGAAGCGCAGGCGAGGGTTTTGAAAGAATAAGTGAAAGCAGAACCTCTTTCCAAATTTCCACAAACCGACTTGTTAATGCCTATCTTGGTGGCATAATCGGCGAAAACATAAATGCCAGCATTAATGAAAGTTATGCAGATATTAATTTCAACATTGAAAGCGCGTCTTCTTCAGTTATTGGCGGGCTTGTTGGCTTAAATCGCGCTCAAATTGAAAACGCATACTCAGTTGGCGTTTTGACAATTCAAGAAAATGAAGAAAGTGAAGTTGGCGGAATTGTTGGAAGAAATTTTAGGCGCTATGAAGGCGTTGACAAAGCCTACACTTCCATAAATTTCTTGGCAAACGGTGATAGTGTTGGCTATCTTGTTGGGCGTCTTGAAGAAGGCGTAATTTCCAACTCCTTTGCCATTGGAGAGAACTTACCGCTTGTTGCCGAGAGACATGGAAATTCTTCAGGGCTTGCTCAACAAATTAACTGCAATCTTCTAAATTCGGCAAATAATTTTAGAAACATTTATAATTTTTCTGAAGATATATGGTATATAAATAATGGAGCACTTCCAACGCTTAGATGTTTTGCAAACTAATAAGTGGAAAAAAGCTGTGATAAATCGTATATAGGTTTGTTGCAGTTTTTTTATAAAGGCAAAAATTTTGGCGATAAACGTGCGTTTTTTCATAAAAGTTTTTCAAAAAAAATAGTTTCATTTTCTTGCCAAAAATTTTTCAAAGTGCTAAAATCTTCTTACTGCAAAAGGGGAAATTATGTTTAAGTTATTTAGATATTTAAAAGGCATAGATTATCTTTTTCTCTTCATAATTCTAGGATTGATTGTTTTGCAAACCTTCTTAGATTTGGAACTTCCTGAATATATGGCAACAATCATAACCTATCTTCAACAAGAGAATATGCCAGACAGAGTAAACCAAATTCTCATCAACGGCGGTTGGATGCTTGCCTGCGCTGTGGGAAGTTTAGGCTCGGCGGTTTTGGTCAACTTTTTTGTTTCAAAAATCTCTGGTAGGCTTTCAGCAAACATAAGAAGCGCACTTTATGGCAAGATTGAAAGTTTCTCACTCACTGAAATCAACAAATTTTCCACTGCAAGTTTAATGACAAGAACAACCAACGACATTTCAAATGTTCAAATGCTAATCGCCATGGGCACGCAGTCGTTTTTAAAAGCACCTGTAATGGCAATTTGGGCAATAACCAAAATTGCTGGGCTTGGCTGGGAATGGTCGGTGGCAGTTGCTGGCGCGGTTGTGGCACTTATCGTCATCTCGCTTGTTGTTGTTTTCTTCGCCCTTCCAAAGTTCAAGAAAATTCAAACCTTAACAGACAACATCAACCGTGTGACGCGGGAAAACTTGACGGGTATTAGAGTTATTCGTGCAAGCAATGCGGAAAACTATCAAACCGAAAAATTTGAAGATTGCAATGCGAAACTCACCAAAAACAACCTCTTTGCCAATCGAATTATGGCAATCATGCAACCAGGTATGACCTTAATTAGTTCTGGTCTTACGCTTGCAATTTATTGGATAGGCGCATACATCGTTGGAAACGAAGTGGATGTTGCCAACATGATGGTGTTCACATCCTACGGAATGCAGGTTGTTATGGCGTTTATGCTTTTAATTGTCATATTCATTTTGCTTCCGCGTTCGCTTGTTTCTGCAAGAAGAATAAACGGGGTCCTAGACACCAACAACTCAATTGTTTCAGGCACTTTTAAAGACGAAAAGAGAAACGAAGAAGTTGGAACAGAAAATTATGTTGCTTTCAACCATGTTTCGTTTAAGTATGCCGACGGAAGTGACTATGTTTTGAAAAATATTTCATTCAGCGTAAACAAAGGCGAAACCGTGGCGTTTATCGGTTCAACGGGAAGTGGAAAATCAACACTAATAAACCTCATACCAAGGCTGTATGACGCAACTGAGGGCGAGGTGTTAATCGACGGCGTCAATGTGAAAGAATACGACTCTAAGGCACTAAACAAAAAAATTGGCTACACTCCTCAGCGTGGCGTGCTTTTCAGCGGAACAGTGAAATCAAATGTCAATTTTGGCGATAATAATGCCGACGAAGAAACAGTGAAAAAGTCGATAAGCATTGCACAGGCTTCTAACTTTGTTTCCAAAATGGGCTTGGATGGAAGAATTGCAGAAGGTGGAACAAATGTTTCTGGCGGTCAAAAGCAAAGGCTTTCCATTGCAAGAGCGGTTGCCAGAAAACCAGATATTTTCATTTTTGACGACTCTTTTTCTGCGCTTGACTATAAGACGGACAGAAAGTTAAGAACGGCACTTAAAAAGCACACCAAAGGCACAACCACTTTCATTGTGGCTCAGCGTATTGGCACAATTAAGGATGCCGACAAAATCATTGTGCTTGACAGTGGCGACATGGTGGGTATGGGCACGCACGAAGAACTTCTTAAAAACTGCCCTGTCTATAAAGAAATTGCCTTGTCGCAACTATCTGAGGAGGAATTATCATGAGAGGGCGTATGGTCGCTGGCGAAAAACCAGCAAAAGGTGTTTTTAAAAAGTCCATGATAAAACTTCTTAAATATTGCAAGAAGTATTACTGGCTTATTGGAATTGCGCTGTTTTTAGGCGTTATTGCTGTGGTCTGCCAGATTATAACTCCAAACTTAATTTCCGATTTAACCGAACTAATTTCTGGAGCAATTAAAAATGGCGTTCAAATTGACCTTCATTCAGTCACAACAACAGCACTAACAATTTTAATTTTGGCATTAATCTCAGCACTACTTGGCTATTTCCAACATTTCATCATGGCAACGGCAACACAGAAAATTGTGTTTAAGTTTAGAAAGGATATTGCGGGAAAAATAAACCGTCTGCCACTTAAATATTTCGACACTCATCTATATGGCGACACATTAAGCAGAATAACCAACGATGTCGACACGATTGGGCAATCGTTAAACCAATCTGTTGCAAGTTTATTTTCAAACATCATCCTCTTTATTGGCGTTGTGATTGCCATGTTTGTGACGCAGTGGATAATGGCATTCACAGTTATTGTTGCCACGCTTTTGGGCTTCTCGATTATGCTTATTTTCCTAACCAAGTCGCAAAAATACTTCAATATGCAACAAAAATCGCTTGCAGACATGAACGCGCATATCGAAGAAGTGTATTCTGGGCATAATGTTGTGAAACTCTTTAATGCGGAAAAAGAGAAAGGCGGAGAATTTAATGCAATCAACAAGAAACTGTATTCAAGCGCTTGGAAGTCACAATTCTTGTCTGGCGCTATGATGCCAATCATGAACTTTGTTGGAAACTTTGCCTTTGTTGCTGTGTGCGTGGTGGGTGCGGTGCTTGTTTCCACTGGCATGATAGGCTTAGGTCCAATCGCGGCGTTTATGATTTACGCCAGAATGTTTGCAAATCCTCTTTCACAAATCGCGCAGTCGCTGACAAGTTTGCAATCAACCTCGGCAGCAAGCAATCGTGTTTTTGAATTTTTGGAAGAAGAGGAACTTGAGAACGAGAGCGAAAAGACCAAAGTTTTAACCAATGTGAAAGGCGACATTGAATTTGACCATGTGAAGTTTGGCTATAATAAAGACAGAATAATCATTCACGATTTCTCGGTTAAAGTTAAAGCGGGGCAAAAGGTGGCAATCGTCGGACCTACTGGTGCTGGCAAAACCACACTTGTCAACCTTCTTATGCGTTTTTACGAAATTAATTCTGGCGACATCAAAATTGACGGCGTTTCCACAAAAGATTTAACGCGTGAAAACATCCACGACCTCTTCGGAATGGTGCTTCAAGACACATGGCTTTTCCAAGGCACAATCAAAGAGAATTTAAGATACAATAAAGACCATGTGACCGATGGCGAGATTGTGGATGCGTGCAAGAGTGTCGGCGTCGACCACTTCATTCAAACCTTACCTCAGCGCTACGACACAGTGATTGACGATTCTGTTAATTTGTCGGCAGGGCAAAAACAACTCTTAACCATTGCAAGAACGATGATAGCGAATAACCCAATGCTCATTTTGGACGAAGCGACCTCGTCAGTCGACACAAGAACAGAGGAACTCATCCAAAAAGCCATGGATAAACTTATGGAAGGAAGAACCTCTTTCATCATCGCGCACCGCCTTTCCACAATCAAAAATGCCGACATAATCTTGGTGCTTAAAGACGGTGATGTCATCGAAAAAGGCAATCATGAAGAGCTTATGGCAAAGGGCGGATTCTATGCCGACCTATACAACAGTCAATTTGCTGAAAGTTGATGCATAAGAAAAAAATTTTAACTCAAAATACCTCTTAGGAGGTATTTTTTATGAGTAAAATTTTGTTTTCACTTTTCAGTGTTCCACTTATGTTTTCATCCATTTTCACAATCGCCGACCTTTTTCCTTATGGCGAAATGAATTTGATTTCAAACGGCGAAATTGTTGAGATTTCAGACAGCGAAAAGGCGGAAATTCAAGAAGAACTTTTGTCCTTTCTTGAAAACGCTTACGATTCGCCAGCCCTTGCCGTCACCTTTCCAGAACTATACACGGAAATGATAAAAGAAGGCTATTATCTCAATTTTAGATTCGACTCGCACTTTGAAATCAATGGTCTAGCTTTTGATGAACTCACATTTAAGGTGGAAGAAGATGGTTATGGTTTTAACATCTATCGTGGCGTGGACGGCGAGTTTAGGGGAAGATGTTTCTATTTAAACTGCGAAAACTCTTCTCAAAACCTCTATGAAACGATAAAAAACATTGTGGAAAAAGAAATTACCACAGATGCTAATTAAAAAATTGTGAGTTTTTCACAATTTTTTTCTTGTTTTGTTTGACTAATAGATTATTTTGTTATACAATATATTTGCACATAAATAAACTATATAATGTGTTTAACAACAATTCAAAACACAAGATATTGATAAAAAGGAGAAAATATGAGAGAAGAATTTACAGAAGAATGGAAAAGTTTTAAAGGCGGAAATTGGGAGGAGAACATCGACGTTGCTGACTTTATCAAAACTAACTATAAAGAATATAAAGGAGATGACAGTTTTCTCTCATCCGCTTCTCCAAAAACGAAAAAGGTTTGGTCGAAATGCGAAAAACTTTTGCAAAAAGAGGGTAAGGTTGGGCTTTTGGATGTTGAACTTAACGCTGTTTCTGGAATAACCAACTTTAAACCAGGGTATATCGACAAGAGAAACGAGGTTATTGTTGGGCTTCAAACGGATAAACCACTTAAGCGCATTGTCAATCTTTATGGCGGAACTCGTATGGCGGATAAAGCACTTGAGGCCTACAACAAACACTTAAATCCTGTCATCGAAAAGCACTTTAAGGAATTTAGGAAGACTCATAACGACGGCGTTTTTGATGCCTACACTCCAGAAATTCGCCGTGCAAGAAAAGCTGGGCTTTTAACTGGGCTTCCTGATGCATATGGAAGAGGAAGAATTATTGGCGACTATCGTCGTGTGGCACTTTACGGCATCGACAAACTCATCGAATTTAAACAAAAAGACTATGCCGAAATTGATGTTTCTTCCGAGGAAAACATCCGCCTTCGCGAAGAGGTGCAAGAGCAAATTCGCGCTTTAAACAAAATTAAAGAAATGGCAAAAAGTTATGGCTTTGACATTTCAAAACCAGCAAAAAATGCACGCGAGGCTGTGCAGTGGTTATATTTTGCCTACCTTGCGGGTGTTAAAGAAGATAACGGCGCTGCCATGAGTTTGGGAAGAACCTCCACTTTTCTTGACATCTACATTGAAAGAGATTTGCAAAAGAAAAAGTTAACCGAAATGGAGGCGCAAGAACTTATCGACCAATTCATCATCAAACTTCGCCTTGTTCGCCACCTAAGAACGCCAGAATATGACGAAATTTTTGCTGGCGATCCAACTTGGGTGACAGAAAGCGTGGGTGGAATGTTAGACGACGAAAGAAGTTTAGTGACCAAAAATTCGTTTAGATATTTGCAATCACTCATCAATCTCAATCCTTCTCCAGAGCCAAATCTCACGATTTTGTATTCCGAAAAATTGCCAGCAAACTTCAAGCGTTTCTGTGCTAAGATTTCCATTTTAACCGACGCCATTCAATATGAAGGCGACGATGTTATGCGTCCAATCTATGGCAGTGACTATGCCATTGCTTGCTGTGTTTCTGCCATGAAAGTGGGAAAACAAATGCAGTTTTTCGGGGCTAGATGCAACCTTGCAAAAACCTTACTATACTCTCTCAACGGCGGTGTGGATGAAAAATCTGGCGTGCTTGTTGTTGAGGGCTTAAAGAAGAACAACGAAAAAATCCTCTCATTCGACACAGTTTGGAAGAACTATCAAAAAACCATGAAACTTGTGGCAAAAACCTATGTTGATGCCATGAACATCATCCACTTTATGCATGATAAATACGCGTATGAATCTGCACAAATGGCGCTTCACGACACTCATGTTGAAAGGCTCATGGCGTTTGGCGTGGCAGGCTTTTCTGTGGCGGTTGACTCGCTTTCTGCCATCAAATATGCCAAAGTCAAACCAATTCGAAACGAAAATGGCATCATAGTCGACTTTGAAACTGAGGGTGACTATCCAAAATACGGCAACGATGATGACCGCGTGGATGAAATTGGCGTGGAACTTGTTAAATTCTTTAAATCGTGCCTTGACAGCCACAAACTTTACAGAAATGCCATTCAAACACTTTCGCTTTTAACCATAACTTCCAATGTGATGTATGGCAAAAAAACTGGCACAACGCCAGACGGCAGAAAAGCTGGCGAACCTTTTGCACCAGGTGCTAATCCTATGCATGAGCGTGACTCTTCTGGCGCACTTGCCTCACTAAATTCTGTGGCAAAAATTCCATATTGCAATGTTTGTCAAGACGGCATCTCCAACACTTTCTCCATCGTTCCAGACGCGCTTGGCAAGGATGAAAAATCAAGAATTAAAAATCTGGTCAGTGTTTTAGACGGCTACTTTGTTCAAGGTGCGCAACATCTAAATGTCAATGTTTTAAATCGCGAACTTCTAATCGACGCCATGAATAACCCTTGGAAATATCCAAACCTAACAATTCGTGTTTCTGGATATGCTGTTAATTTCAACAAACTTTCTCGCGCTCATCAAGAGGAAGTTATTGCGCGCACATTCCACACATCAAGATAGGAGTTATATGGAAACAAAAGAAACGATCGGAAATATCGACAGTTTTGAAACAATGGGTTTAGTGGACGGACCAGGCGTGAGATTTGTTGTTTTCATGCAAGGTTGTCCGCTTAGGTGTGCCTATTGCCATAATCCAGAAACTTGGCTTGATACGCCAAAAATTCAAATGACAGCAAGCGAACTTGTGAAGAAAATTTTGAAATATAGAGTGTATTTTGGCGAGGACGGAGGCGTCACATTTTCTGGTGGCGAACCTTTGCACCAATCCAAATTTTTGCTTGAAGCGTTAAAGGCTTGCAAAAAGGAAAATTTGCACACCTGCCTTGACACATCTGGCTTTGGTGATGACTATGACGAAATTTTAGATTATTGTGACCTTGTGATTTTGGACGTTAAAGCAATTGATGCAGAAAAGTATAAAAATCTGACAGGGCAGGCAATCGAAAAATACCAAAAATTTTTAAATAAGTGTCAAGAAAAAAATAAAAAACTTTGGCTTAGGCAAGTGATTGTGCCAAACTATAACGACAGCGTGGAAGATATTTTAAAACTCAAAAAATACATATCTAACATTAAAAATGTGGAAAAGGTGGAACTTTTACCTTATCACAGCATGGCGAAAGAAAAATATAAAAATCTTGGAATAAAATATCGCCTGGAAGAAGTGGAAGATATGAACAAGCAAAAGTGTAAAGAACTAGAAAAATTGCTAAATAATTAGAAATTTTGTCGAAAATTGTTAACTTTTTAAATTTTTAGTGCTATAATATCTTTCGGAAAAGAAAAGATGAAAGATTTTATACTCAAAAATTGGAAATATTTTGTTATTTTGCCAGT
>ERZ1643247.1346-NODE-1346-length-23030-cov-7.293319_pt1 | contig 23030 bp, 25 predicted proteins | sample MGYA00579264_ERZ1643247 | MGnify/ENA primary metagenome ERZ1643247 (study PRJEB29033, sample SAMEA4952262) | chicken gut metagenome | biome: Broiler Chicken; feature: Gastrointestinal Tract; material: Caecum | place: Ireland | collected 2018 | study: Broiler... | reverse complement strand
AGTATGAAGATACCGGCCTTACTCCGGAGCAGATCCGGGAGATCGACCGCCTGTATGCCGAGAAATGCCGGGAAGTGGCCGAGCTTCGGCAGCGGGATACAGCAGTAAAAGTCAAACCTATTGGGATAAACCATTCTATAGGAGGCAGAGTAGGGGTGTGCCCCAAATGTGATGTGATTGTATGCGATTATATGGATCGTTTTTGCAGAGAATGCGGCTGTCGGTTGGAATGGGGAAGCTGGGAGGAATGGGAGGAATTATGACCAATAAAGAGAAAGCAATTATCATGGCATATACTGGTATTTGTATGCTGGATGGAGAAGATTTTGACATTTACCATGAGTACATACAGGAGATTATGGGGAGACCGATATATACTCATGAGCTTGCCGATAAAAGAGTGATGGATGAAATTGCAGAAAAGAGCAAAATGGACTTTCTCGCAATTTGCAGAAGAAGAGAAACTGACGAGGAGAATAACGTGCAGGGATTAGAGAAAATCCTGAAAGAGATAGAATCTGAATATCTGATGTGTAGATGCCAGAACAATAAAGTGTGTGATTATCCAGAAAGTATTGGTTGTTGTTATGATAGAGCGATAGAAAAAGTATCAGAAATCTTCCGCAAGTACATGAATGACGGCTGGATTCCAGTAGAAGAGCGTTTGCCGGAGGATAATCATTATATCCTTCTTTCTTTTACGAACTTTTCGTTGCCTTTAGTCGGAAGGTATGAAAAGGATTTAGATGGCAGAGCCTTTTATCTGGGAGATTGTGATGAAGATGATACATGTATCAGCATGAACCTATTTGTTAATGCCTGGCGCCCGCTTCCGGAGCCGTACCACTCGGAAAAGAGAATTAATAAAGATGGCATCGATTAAAGGAGGAGGGATAAAAAATATGGGGCGAGTAGAAATCCGGCGATGTGTAGATAGGGATGAAGTGTTCGAGGAATTTTGCCGATTGATACGGCAGGATCAGAAGCTTGCGGAAAGCAAAGAAGAAAAGGATGCGTTAGATCAGGCGATTATACGGTTACAAAATATACTGTATTAAGATGAGGTGGAAGGAATGCAAGAGCTCAAAAAAGTTTTGGATAATATATACAGTTTGCATCGGAGGATTCTGAGAAATAAATTTGCGGAAGAGGTTACCGATAAAGAAATCACGGCGCTTGTAGCAGCAGAAGATATCATTCAAAACTGTATATATAATGAAAATGGCGGATGGATTCCGGTAGGAGAGCGGCTGCCCACCATGGAAGAATATCAGAAAAATGACGGGAGATTTATTCTGGATGATGGGAACCGGCGATATCAAGGACTGTTTGACGTTTACGAGAGAAAGTTCAAGGCTATAAAATATATTTCTGAAATTATACCTGTATTTGAAGATGACAGCGAAGTTATTGCTTGGATGCCCCTTCCAGAGCCATACCGGCCAAAATCGAAGACACCGGAAGAAAGGCAGGAATGGAAAGAACGAATGCTGCGGAATTTTATGAAGAAGGGCGAGAAGTGAAAATGAAAAATAGATTACATAACCCGTGTCCGACATGTGTAGAATATGATTTCTGTCAGGCATACTGGGCGTGCGAGAGCCGAATTAGATATCTGCAGAAGCGAAGACAAATCAGAGCACACATGAAAGAAATCATGAAAAGGGCAAAGGAGGAGCGTGACAATGGATAATCTGAAATACAATAAATCCCATGCACCAGATCCGACCGCCAGAGACGCCATCACGGCAGCGGATGAGATGCCGGCAAAAGTACATGATGCCGTTGTTATCATCAAAAAGTTTCTGGCAATCTGCGGATTGGAAATGGTGGGAAGAATAAAGATAAAGGATAAAGACACCGGACGTATCTGGAAATGAAAACGGGGAGGTGATTCCGTTGGACCGGACTATTCTGATAGAATATGAGCACATGAAAAATAGAATTAAGATATTGCGGGAGAGAATCCGAAAGCTGGAAAGAGAAATAGAAGACCTGAAAGAACAGATTGCATCTGATGTCGTGGCCGGCGGATATGGCGGAAATCAGCATTTTAAAGTCGAAGGAACACCTAGAGGAATCCTGAAAAGAAAGCAGGAGTTACTGGAAAGGAGACGGAATCATCTTCAGATGGAAGAACTGAAACTGCTGGAATTAACCAACGAAGCGGAAGAATACATACAATCTATTCCTTCGTACGAACTGCGGAATATGTTTGATTTTTATTATATCCAAAACATGGGATGGGCGCAGGTAGCATATCGGATGAATTGCCTGTATCCAAAACGGCGAACACCGTACACAGAGGAGAGCTGCCGGCAGCGGAACAAAAGATTTTTTGATAAAATCAAATAATGTCACGCCATGTCACGAAAAAACGTGCTATAGTTACAATCAGGAAAAATATAAACCCGCTAATTGTATTTTACCTTCTAAATAACCCCGTCGGAATGCAGCACCGGCGGGGTTATTTTCATAGCTTATTGACGGCACGATGTTAGCGCCGGGCATTGTAGTTAATCCTCTTTTCTTGCGTAATTGTTAAATGGTTGATTTACTCTGGTTATGTGGCCGCACCCGGCGGCTAATGGCACTGACATCGTGTTTTTTTTATATTTTTTAAAAAACCTCTTGACTTTTAGCACAGCGGTTCAAAGAACTGGACGAAAGCGGAGAGCTGCGGGACTTTGATGATATTTACAGCCCGAACGAGGTATTGTTTAAAGACATCAAAGAAGAGTTGGAAGTATATGCTGCAAAGTTGGTATTTGAAAAAGAATAATAGAAGCAAGAGAGCATCAGGCATGAAAGTGTCTGGTGCTTTTTATATACACGGATTATTAGTTCGATGGCAGAACATCCGGATCATAACCGGAAAACTGCAGGTTCAAATCCTGCATAATCCATTTACCCGACAAGGCTTTTCTAATTTATTTATATAGAAAGGCAGTGGTAACATGAACAGTTTCATTAGTTGGATCGGCGGCAAGAAGCTACTGAGAAAACAGATTATTGAACAGTTCCCGGACGACTACGAAAGATATGTGGAAGTCTTTGGCGGCGCCGGATGGGTGCTGTTCGGAAAAGAACAGAAAGGAATGGAAGTATACAATGATGTAAATGGAGAGTTAGTAAATTTATTCCGCTGTGTGAAATACCATCCGGAGGCTTTGCAAAAAGAGCTGGACGGTATTTTGATGTCTCGTGAGTTGTTCTTTGATGCGGTCGCAGAGAGAAGAGGAATGACAGACATTCAGCGAGCAGCCAGACAGTTCATTGTGATAAAGGAAAGCTTTGGGAGTAGCCTTGATTCTTTCGGAGTAAGGCCAAAGAATATGAAGAAAGCAGTGGATTTTCTGCAGGTTGCATCCGGAAGACTGACAACAGTAGTGATTGAAAATCTGGACTTTGAGCATTTGATCAAGACATACGATAGGCCGGGCGCTTTATTTTATCTTGATCCGCCATATTATGATGCAGAGAAGTATTATCCAGATAGGTTTATGCCGGCAGATCATGAACGCCTTCGTGATACACTGGGAAGAATTAAAGGGAAGTTTATATTATCTTACAATGATTGCGAAGCTATCAAGGAAATGTATCAGGGATATCATATCATGCGGGTAGAGCGACAGAATAATCTGACAGCCAAAGGCGGCAGCGGAAGGTATAAAGAATTACTCATTCGGAATTATAAGAAAGAGGTTGTATGAATGAAGAGTTAATTATATGGATACAAAGATTAATCATTGAGGACAACCTGCATGAGTTTTATACATCACCTGTGTGGCGAAGGGTACGAACGAAAGTGTTGAGAGATAATCACTATGAATGTGAACGATGCAAGAAGAAAGGGCTGGTCACGCCGGCCAGCACAGTACATCATAGAAAATATCTGCGGCTACATCCGGAACTGGCGCTCGACGAAGATAACCTGGAGCCAATCTGTGAGAAATGCCACTACGAAGAACATCATAAAAAACTGCAGGGATTTGTGAACGAGGAAAGGTGGTAGCATGAGAAACAAAGAAGATTTGAAGAAGCTGGCGGACACATACAGAGAGGTCGCAGATATTATTGACGAAATGACAGAGAGTGAAGACCCAGAAAAAGAAGAAGAGCTGGCAGGAAAGTTTTTGGTTAAGCTTCTGAAGATACAGAACATACAGGAGAGATTGTAGTACCCCCCGGGTCAAAAAATGAAAAAACTCCAGGGGGTGCGTGACCGGCAGGGGGCCTGCATCCGGAGAAATTTTCAAAATTCCCGAAAAATCAGGGGGAGGTGATAAGTTTGGCACGGCCAATATCAGAAGAAAAGAACAGAGAGAAAACGCGGAAGAGCCTGATAAATGCTTTACGAAACAACAAAATCTCAGAGAAATTTCTACAGGATAAGGTCGAAGAATACATGTCGTTTTACGATGATTTAAAATACATTAATTCCCGGCTTATCACCATGAAATCTGACGAAAATGTTAGTTTAAAATCTTACGCGGATGCAGTCTCCGAGAAGCGGAGGATTTCCGGAGAAATGCGAAACATTTTGTCGTTCCTCGGACTGAAGCCAACGGATGTGAAGGTATCGTCGGGCGGTGAAGACGATGAGGAGTTATAGCCCGTACATCGACCCATATATCAAGAAAATCAAAAACAATGAGGTGGAACACTGCAAAGAGCAGGAACAGATGATTGATAACATCGTCATCCCAACATTGGAGAGGGACGATGTTATCATTGACGATGCCAAAATTGAAAAAGGATTATCTCTGCAGAAATACTTCCCATATCGGCTGATCGAATGGGAGGTATTTTTATTTGCCCTCATCGTTGGTGTAATGTTCACGAACGGAGACATCGTGTTCAACGAAATCCGTATCATGGTGGGGCGCGGCAGCGGGAAGAATGGATTTATCTCTTTCCTGTGCTTCTATTTCCTCTCCCCGTACCACGGGATACGAGGATATAACATTGATCTGATGGCCAATGCGGAAGACCAGGCAAAAACCTCTTTTGTTGACGTGTATGACGTTATCACTGATCCGGTCAAGGAAAGTTACAAAAACGTCCTGAAGAAAAACTATCATGCCACAAAGGAATTGATCACCGGCCTGAAGACTCGATCGATGCTTCGGTTCAACACATCATCGAAACGAGGTAAGGACAGCAAGCGTACCGGTTGCGTCATTTTTGACGAGAAGCATGAGTATACCGATGTACAAAATATGAACACTTTGAAATCTGGCCTTGGAAAAGTGTGGCACGGACGTATCATCACCATCACCACGGATGGCCACGTCCGGGGCGGCGTACTGGATCAGGAGAAAGAACAGAACCGTGCGATCCTCAGAGAATACAATCCGATGAACCGGACACTTGTCTTCTGGTGTCGGATCGAGGATGAGAAGGAATGGAATCAGATTGATAAGTTGGTGAAAGCCATCCCCAGCCTGAATGATTTCCCGAGTCTGAAAACGACTATTGAGAAAGAAATCATCGATATGCCATACAACATGGACTACTATCCGGAGTTTATGGCAAAGCGGTGCAATTACCCTGTGGGGGATAAAGAGACGCAGGTGGCAAGATGGGAGGACATCGAAGCGGCCACGAAGCAGGAGATGCCAGACCTTACCGGAAGAAACTGCGTGGGCGGCGTGGATTACGCCCAGACCAATGACTTTGTGGCGGTCGGGCTTACGTTCCGAATAAATGGCGTCTATTACCATATCAGCCATACCTTTGTTTGTTCCCGATCGAGGGACCTGCCGGGGATTAAAGCCCCGCTAAAGAAATGGGAAGCGCAAGGCAATCTGGAGTTTGTCGATGATGTAGAAGTACCGCCGGAGCTGATTGTGGACTGGTTTGTAAAAATGGGAAAAGTATATAACATTTTGATGATTGCGCTTGATGACTTCCGGTTTCCGTTTTTACACACGGCATTTGCCAGAGCTGGATTTGATGCCCATGAGAAGAAAAATATCTTCCTGGTGCGTCCGTCAAACATCATGAAGGTATCTCCAATCATCAATCGAGTGTTCCTGACCCACACCATCGTGTTTGGGGATCACCCTATCATGCGTTGGTATACTAACAATACAAAGAAGATCATGGATAACAAAGGGAATGTCACCTATGGAAAAATCGAAAGGAACTATCGAAAGAATGACGGGTTCATGGCGTTCGTCCATTCCATGGTTGTTGCAGATGAAATCCCGGAAGAGATTAATTATGGGAATATCAATTTTGATGTGTTCAGCTATTAGAAAGAAGGTGAGATATGGGATTCTGGAAATGGCTGCAGGGAAAGCTGTTGGGAAACAGCAGCATAGAGGTTTCGGCAGACACCATTGAAAAATACGTTGACGAGGAAAATTTATCCAGGCTGGCCATGGAAGAGTTCACGATCCATGCGGCCATCAATCTGATTGCAAACTGTATATCGAAATGTGAATTCAAGACATTTGCAAAGGGACAGGAAACAGAAAGGGAAGAATACTATGTTTGGAACTACGAACCGAATAAGAATCAGAACGCCGGCCAGTTCGTGCAGGAAATGGTAACGAAACTATTATATAACAATGAGTGCCTGGTGGTGGAATCGAGAGGACAACTCATCATAGCAGAATCATTCGGAAAAGAAGAGTTTGCCTTAAACGAGACCATATTCAGCGGCGTGAGCCGAAAAGGATTCACGTTCAGCCGGACGTTTAAGATGTCGGAAGTCTTGTATTTCAGGCTTAATAACAAGAATATCCGCCGTCTGCTCACGGGGCTATGCGATGGATACCAGAAGATTCTGGACGATGCTGTGGACAAGTACAAAAAAGCTGGCGGAGAAAAAGGCACCCTGCAAATCGACGCTACTGTGACTGGACAAAAATACGGGGATAAATCGTTTGAAGAAGTTTTTGAAGAACTGATGAATAAGAGGTTCGAAAAGTTTTTCAATAGTCGGAGCGCCGTGCTTCCGCTGTATAATGGATTCCACTACACAAAACAGGCAGCGGAACAGAGCAAGAAATCCACTTCGGAAGTCAAAGATATCACGGACATTCTGGATGAAATTGTGGAGACGGTGGCCAGGGCGTTCAATATCCCTGTGTCTTTACTGAAAGGAGATGTATCCGATGTCCAGGCGATCACAAAAAATTTTCTGACATTCTGTATCGACCCGATCTGCGAGATGATCCAGACAGAGATTAACCGGAAACGGTATGGCATTAAAGAGATCCAGAAAGGAAATTACCTGAAAGTGGATACCACGACGGTGATGCACACAGACGCCTTTGATATGGCTGAATCTGCGGATAAGTTAATTGCCAGCGGGCTTTACTGCGTGGATGAACTCCGGAGAAAAATTGGAGACCATCCATTAAATACTGAAGAAAGTCGGAAACATTTTATTACAAAAAATTATACCGGCTTAGGAAATGTGGAAGGAGGTGAAGAGATTGAAGAAGACGGTAACAATGTTCCGGTTCGAGCAGATGGAGAACAGCAGGGTACATAAACTCTATATTTATGACAACGTGACCGCCTACGGAGATTTTAACTGGGATACCTGGGAGTACGACGATGCAGAGACAAGCGCAAATTATTTCCGGGATCAGTTAGAACAGATTCCGGAAGAGGATGAGATTGAACTACATGTCAATTCCTATGGCGGAGATGTGAAGGAAGGCATTGCTATCTACAACCTGTTAAAGCAGCATGGGGCAAAAAAGACCTGTTATGTAGATGGGTTTGCCTATTCTATCGCCAGTGTCATCTGTCTGGCCTGCGATAAAATCATCATGGGGCTGGGGACATCTATGCTGATCCACAACATGGCCATGTATGCTTATGGAAATGCGGAGTATCTGCGGAAATGCGCCGATGACCTTGACGTATTGATGGAATCCAACCGTAAGATATACATGGCCCGGGCGAAAAACCTGACGGAAGAGGAACTGGCAGACATGATGGATAAAGAAACCTATCTGACGCCGGAGCAGTGCCTGGAGTATGGGTTCTGCGATGAGATTGGCGAGTACCAGGCAGATCAGGACCGACTGAACCAGCAGGCAGGAAAAAGGATTCAGCAGCTTCAGCAGCAGATCAACTCTTTCCAGTCGTTTCGACAGGAAATGCAGCAGTTTGTTGCGCCGGCGCAACCGACCCCGCCGGAACCAAAGGAATCGGAAGAAGATAACAGTAAACAGAAGGCGCTCCGCATGATGGGCGCTTTTTTACATGCATTTGAAGGAGGCACAGAATGAGAAACAAAGATTTATTAAAACAGGAGAATATGGAGCTGATGCAGCATCTGTCCGAAGCGCTGAAAAACGACGACGAGGACGCAATGGCAGCGGCATTTACTCGGTTTGCCGAAGGGGTACAGAACAGAATCATGGAAGAATTCGGAGATCTGCAGCAGAGCCAGGATGCAGCGATTTTGGCAGCCAGAGGCATCCGCCAGCTTACCAGCGAAGAAAAAGAGTTTTATCAGACTTGGATTGACGGTGCAAAATCACCGAATCCACGGCAGGCACTGGTGGATATCCAGAAGGCGATGCCGGAGACGATCATTGATTCTGTCATCGAGGATATGAAGGAGGCGCATCCGCTGTTATCAGAGATTGATTTTATCAACTGCCAGGGGGCAATTAAGATGATTGTCAATGCGGATAATATTGATCTGGCTACCTGGGATGCGCTGACGACAGCTATTGCCACAGAACTTGCCGGAAAAATCGATGTCATCGACATGACCCTGGCGAAATTAACAGCGTTTATTCCGGTGTCAAAAGACATGCTGGATTTGGGTCCGGTGTGGCTGGACAATTACGTGCGCATCATCCTGTCTGAGGCGTCCGCCGGTGGCCTGGAAAAAGGCATCCTGAAAGGAACTGGAAAGAATCAGCCGATCGGTATGTGCAAAGATCTGGAAGGTTCCGTCCAGTCTGGCGTGTATTCCGACAAGACGAAGGTGAAACTGACCACGTTAGACCCGGTAGAATATTGTGCGGTGGTAGCTCCGTTGGCGAAGAAGCCGGACGAAGTCGGCGGATACCGCGTTGTGCCGGAGGTTATGCTGGTAGTAAACCCGGTAGATTACATTAAAAAGGTATTGCCGTCATCCACGGTGCGAGCTGCTGACGGAACCTATAAAAATAATATCTTCCCGTATCCGACAAAGGTTATTCAGTCTGCTGTCCTGACCGAGGGTGAGGGCATTATGGGAATTGCGAAGAAGTATTTCATGGGAGTAGGCGCCGGTTCATCCGGAAAGATTGAATATTCCGATGAATACCAGTTCCTCGAGGACAACCGCGTTTACATTACTAAAATGTATGGTATGGGCAGGCCGAAAGATAATAACGCATTCCAGTATCTGGATCTGACAGAATTAAAACCATTACCACTGAAAGTGGAGGTGACAAACACGGTGCAGACCCAGGTGACCAATACAGACGAGAATCCGGTTGTAACACAGGCCAAATCTGCGGGGTGATGACCCATGGATGAACTGTTAAAAGCGGTCAGAAATTATCTGGATATCACCTATGAGGACGCGGAAACGGATCAGAAGCTTCAGGGAATCATTGAAAGAGGGAAAATCCACCTTGATGATATCGCAGGAACAGCACAAGACTATAAAAAGGAGGGAGCGGCACGCGGCCTCCTTTTCGATTACTGTCGGTACGCCAGGAACAATGTGCCGGAATTGTTTGACACGAACTTCCGGGCAGAACTGAATGCGCTACGGATGGGGGTGCAGACTGATGACTATGCAAAACAGCAAGGTTACATTTGAGACTTTCAATGACGGCATCTGCAGTTTTCATCTGATTGATGAAGACGGAAACGCTGGAACAGAGAAGGCAGCCCTGCGGATGCAGGAACGCACGGTGGGAGTTGTCCGCTATATGGAGGCTATGACCGCAAAACTGCAGATTGACCGATTGATACGCGTCCCGTATCAGGATTGGATATCTACAGAATATCTGGTTGTGATCGACGGGCAGGTCTATGAGATCGAACAGACACAGATCATAAAAAACACCCTGCCGAAGTGCAATGATGTATCCTTGCATCTGGCAAGGCAGAGGAGGGTGGCAGATGGGGTTTGAAATCCATGGATTCGACGAGATGCTGGCCGAACTGGAGCGGCTGGGACGATTTGGAGATATTGCTCCTAAGATGCTGGAAGAAGCGGTGCCGATTTTGCAGGATGAGGTTATAAAACAGGCATCCAAACATCGGGATACCGGAGAGATGGCAGCGTCCATCAAACCGACCGGAGTCATGGCCGGAAAAAGCGGAAGTTATTATATATGTGTCCGCCCTACCGGAAATGCATCAAAGAAATGGAGGTACGCCCGAAAAAAAGATGGCGGTGGAGGAAGTAAGCGGCCTGTCCGCAACATGGAAAAGTTGGTGTGGCTGGAGTTTGGAGTAAAAGGGCGATCTGGAACACCAATATTAAAGACTGCCACATTAAACGCAGCACCAAAAGTACAGAAAAAACTGCAGGAAATTTTTAACCGCGAGATGGGAAGGTGATGCCAGTGAAGTCAGATGAAATTCTGGAAGCCACGCTCAAAAAAACCGGCTTGCCCGTAAAACCCTATGAGTACAAAGGGACAAAGACAGAATATATCGTCTACAACGAAGAAGACGAGCGTGGCGTCGGCCATGCGGATGACACTCCACAGGCGCAGTCCCTTTGGTGGCAGGTACATCTTTTTTCATCGGTGGAGTATGATTTCCGCGCGATGAAGCGGAAGATCCGGAGCCTTCTTTACGAAGCCGGTTTTTCCGTGGGACCTATCAACACAATCTATGAATCAGACGACACAGAAACGGTGCATGTCGTGATATCCTGCAACATGCACGAAGGAATGGAGGAATAAGAATGGCAAAGATTGGATTAAAATACCCGGTAGCGGCACAGCTTGGCGAAGGTAATGAATACGAAACAGGTTTTGTGATTGCAAAAGCTATCACAGCGAGTGTGACACCAAACAACAATGATGCAACGTTGTTTGCGGATGACGCAGCGGCAGAAACAGATAAAAGTTTTCAAAGTGCAGGTTTTTCACTGAATATTGACGACCTGACGCAGAAGGTATATGCAGACCTTTTAGGACATACCTATCAGGCGGCAGGGACAGAAGACCCGAGGACACCGGAGACGGTCATCGCATCCTCGAATGATGTGGCGCCGTTCTTCGGCGTAGGGTTCTATGGAAAGATCCAGAGGAACAACAAACCGTATTACCAAGCGAAGTGGCTGAAAAAAGTGCAGTTCTCTGAACCGACGGACGAGACCAACACGAAGGGAGAATCTACAGAGTTCCAGACACCGACGATCGAAGGCACAGCGTATCAGTTGGAGGACGGTACATGGAAGGAACAGGCGGAGTTTGCCACGGAAGCGGAAGCCAGGACGTGGTTAGAGACGAAAGCCGGCATTACGGCACAGGGGGCTGATTGATGAGTGATTTAAGACCGAAAGGCATACCGATTATGCTGGGTGGAGAGCAGAGAGATCTGCTCTTCACTGTTAATGCGATCGACGAGATACAGAGCGCGACTGACAGGCCGGTGGATGAAGTCGTCCATGACCTGCAGGACAAGATGCAGTCAGTAAAGACGCTGCGTTTTCTGATGACTGTCCTCGTTAATGACGATATCCGGAGAAAAAGAAGGTCTGGGCGCACGGAGGAAAAACCGTTGTCAGAGGAAGAAGTCGGATGGATGCTCACACAGGACAATATCGTCGAGGCAACAGGGGCAGTATTGATTGCATATGGGATATCTTTGCCGGAACCGGATGAGTTTGCGTCCCCAAACGCGGAGAGCGGGCTGACAGAGTAAATGTCGCCCGCTTGCTTTATATTGGATGTAAAACATTGAATTATCGGGAGGGCGATGTGTTTGACATGACCCTCCGGAAGTTTTTCCTACTTTTTGATGAGTATCTGGAAGCCAACGGGCTGAAAGAAAAAGAGATCACCATAGACCAGATATTTTAGGCGTCTGCCAAAGTGGCAGGCGCTTTTTGCGATGGAGTGATAGCATGTCAGAAAATTATGATAAAGAATTTAATATCGGCGCCATCATACGGCTGGACGGGGAGGCGGAATTTAAAAGTGCCCTTAACGGTATAAAAAAAGAAGTCAGCGCGGAACGGGCGGAGCTTAAGCTGTTAAATGAGACCTATAAGGGGCAGGCGAATACCTTAGAGGCTCTCACGAAGAAACAGGAAGTTTTTGCGAACATATTAGAAAAGCAAAAAGCAAAAGTCTCCGCGGCACAAACCGGTCTGGACAACGCAAGGAAGGTCTACGCAAAACTGGCGGACGATATCCAAAAAGGGAACGCCGCCTATGAAGAGGCAAGCAAGAAGTTGGAGGAGATGAAGCGCTCTTCCGATACCTCGGCAGATGCCATCAAAAAGCAGGAAAAAGAGGTCGAGACCCTGCGCAAAGCTCTGGAAAAAGGCAATGCCAATTATAAGCGGCAGGAGAATCGAATAAAGAGCTGGGAAACGAGCTTAAAGAGCGCAGAAGCGGATGTGATCCGGGCGAACCGTGCCCTGCAGGACAATGAAAAGTACATGAAGGAAGCTGAAGCCGCTACCGATAAATGTGCAAAGTCCATTGACGAGTACGGAAAGAAAGCCAAAGAAGCGACTGAGGTCACAACCAGCATGGGGGAGAAGGTCAAATCCGCACTGGTCAATAAGGCGACAGATATGGCAGTGGATGCCCTGAAAAATGGCGTCGAAGCATTAAAAGAGACCATGTATGACGTATCTGACGCTTCGGCCAGCCTGGAAGCGCAGACGGGCCTTACCGGCGCGGCAGCGGAGAAGTACCAGAAGACGATGCGGGAGATCAAGGGCGATAACTTCGGCGAGGATTACCGCGACGTAGCCAACGTCATGGCGCAGGTGGTCCAGATCATGGGTGAGCTGGACGACACCCAGATGAAGAACACCGCTGAATCAGCCATCGCCCTCCGGGATGCTTTCGATATGGACCCGACGGAGACACTTCGTGCCGTAGACGTCATGGTCAATACGATGGGTGTGGATGCACAGGGAGCCTTCGACTTGATTACTACCGGCGCGCAGAACGGCCTGAACCGTTCCGATGAGCTGGCGGACAACCTGGCAGAGTACGGCCAGTTGTGGGGACAGGCGGGGTTCAGCGCTGAGGAAGCCTTCTCTATCATGGAGAATGGTCTTGATGCCGGCGCGTATAACCTGGACAAAGTCAACGACTATGTGAAGGAGTTTGGCGTCTCCCTGGCGGATGGCCGGATACAGGACAACCTATCCTCTTTCTCTGCGGAAACGCAGGCTCTGTTCGCTCAGTGGAAGAATGGCAGCGCTACGACCCGGGATGTCTTTTATTCTGTCATTGACGACTTGTCCCAGATGACCAACCAGCAGCAGGCGCTCACTGTGGCGTCCAATGTCTGGTCGTCGTTGGGAGAGGACAATGCGATGCAGGTCATCACCGCGCTGGATGACGTCTGTGACAGTTATACTAATGTAAAGGGTGCGGCGGAAGATCTGAAAAATGTACAGTACAGCGATCTGGAATCAGCAGTATCCGGACTGGGCGCAGCACTGCAAGAGAACATCCTGACGCCGATCGCGGACGAAGTGGAGCCGTTGCTTACAACGGTATTAGGCGGGGCTGCCGATGCGGTCAAAGCCTTCGGGGCCGCCATGAAGGAACCGGAGACCGAGATGGACGGGTTTATCCAATCTCTCCGGGAAAACAACGACGAAATCAACAAGCTGATCAGCGGCGCCAGCCAGACGACCATTGACACCCAGGGCGCAGCGGCCGAGATGGACGCCTACAAAAACACGCTCTTGGAATTAAACGGTGTGTCAGAAAAGACTGCCTACGAAAAGTTCCAGATCAAGGAAGCCGTGGACGCTCTGGCCGGAAGCGTTCCGGGGCTGGCAGCGGCCTTTGATGAGGAATCCGGAGCGATCAACCTCACCAACAAAGAGATTGAGGAGATGATCGACAAGAGCAAGGGGTTATCATCCCTGACAGAACTTTCTGGAGCGCAGGAGGATCTATTTAAGGCGCGGGAAGAAGCTAGGAAGAATGAAGCGGCGGCCACCGACGCAGTGACAGCAGCAGAAGAACATTATCAGGAAGTCCTGAAGAATGGCGCGGTGTTCGGCAGCAAAGAATATACAGAAGCGCAGAAGCAGTTAAACGACGCAAAGAAAGCACAGTCCGACGCGGTAGAGACCACGAAAGAAGCCGAGAAAGCCTACAGTGACACCACGAAGGCACTGAGTGAGTACCGGGGTTATGCCGGAGATGCCGCGGAGGCGTCAGAAGAACTGGCCGAGGCGACGAGAGTCAGCACCGAGGAGGCTTTAAAGGCCGCACAGGCCATCCCGGCATCCTCCGAAGCCCAGAAGGCAGCCGTACAGTCTTTGATGGATACCTATCGGGCGACCGTGGACGAGATCGAATCGGACGTGAAAGACAGCGTGAGCATCTTTGACAAGTTCTCCGGCGGGGACGATGCCTCTGTCGATGACATGCTCTCCAATCTCGAAAGCCAGACCGAAGGTCTGAAAGAGTATAAAGAGAACATGCAGACTATCATGGAGGAGATGGGCAGCGACCTGGCGCCGGAGTTCCTACAATATATTCAAGATATGGGCGTCGAGGGGGCGAATGTCCTTTCCAACATGGTCGATTCTCTTGACAGCGAGGAGGGCCGCGAAAAGATCAGGAGGATGTCCGATGAGTATGTCGAGGCGATGGACATGTCCGAGGGCATCGCGGAGATGGGTGCGTTAAATAAAACGGCTTATGAGATGGCCATGGGTGAACTGGGGTCTTCCGACGAAGACTTTGCCGGCCTCTCCGAAGCCATTGAAGAAGCTGTGGCCGGTGCATCCGGCGCATGGGGCGGTCTGGAGGCATCCACCCGGCAGGCACTGGAAGATACCGTATCTTTGGCGCGGGAGATGGGCGTACAGATCCCGGAGGGGCTGGCGGACAGCATCCGTTCCGGGGACGTCACTGCAGAAGAAGCGATCAGTCAGTTAAAGGGCAGTATCCAGGGGACCTTTGACGGCTTGGTAGAGATCGCCCAGAGCAACGGCATCCAGATTCCGGAATCCCTGCGCGCTGGTATCGAGGCCGGCGGCCAGGAAGCCATCGACGCCATGAACAGCCTGTTATCCTACTTGTCGGAAAACTCCGGCGGGATCGGTGAAGCTATGGCCTCCGGTGTGGATGAAGGCGCAGGGAAAGTCAAAGACGCCACCAAGGGAGCCGCAGAAGCGGGCGCAGCCGGAGCCGGGGAGGCCCAGAGTAGTTATTCTTCTGGCGGCGAACAGCTGATGGATGCCACCGCTGACGGCGTATCCAAAGGCGGAACCAAGATAAAAGGCGCCGTTAAATCCGCCGTGGCATCCGGCGTGCAGGGCGTTGCAGAGAGCGCAGAAGCCTACCGGGCGGCGGGCGTCGCCCTGGGCAATGCAGTGGCCACCGGGATATCCGGTAGCAGCGGCATTGACACTGCCATCCAGACGCTGGGCGCGACCATTGCGGCAAAAGCAACGTCGGTACTGCAGGCGCAGGCCACTACATTCCAGGCCGCCGGCAGTGCGGCAGGCATGGCCTATGGCACTGGTATCGGGCTGGCAGCGCCGTCCGCCATGGCACAAGCCCGGATGTTGGCCTCCCAGGCATTATCCGGTGCGAAAAGCAGCCAGGCAGGATTTCAGGCTGCCGGCTACAACATGTCCCTGGCTGTGGGCGGCGGAATCCGATCCGGACAATCGTCGGCCGTCAGCGCGGCGATATCCATGGCCCGCGCAGCCCTTGCGGCAGCCAAGAAAGAATTGGACATCCATTCGCCATCAAGAAGATTCCGGAAGGAAGTTGGACAACAAATCCCGGAAGGCATGGCATTCGGAATTAAAGATAAGGCATCTCTGGCCGGCGCAGAAGCGGATAAGATGTCCGCTCAGGTATTCACCAAAGCCACGAAGTGGCTGAAACAATATAAAAAAGAACATAAAGTATCTCTGCAGGATGAGAAATGGTACTGGAAAGAGGTAGCCAAGCACACGAAGGAAGGTTCCAAAGCGTATACGGACGCTGTGTCCAATATGCTCAAAGCATCCGTCAAACGCAAAGAAAACGGGAAAAAGAAGAGCGCCGAGGATTATTACGGGGAAATTTATTCCGCGGCTGAAAGCTATTTTTCCAACGTCACAACCATGCGCAACTGGTCCATCAAGGAGGAACTTAATTACTGGACCAGTGTCCAGAAACAGCTTAAAAAAGGCACGGATGCCTATTACGATGCCCAGAGCAAGATCAACTCATTACAGGATAAGATCGGCACCGTCAGCAACATGGATAACATCCTCGATGCCTATACTACCTATGCTGACCTGTCGGAAAAAGCCGAGATGGATTACTGGGATAAAGTGCGCGAACAGTATGATAAGGGCACTGACGAGCGTCTGGAAGCTGACCAGAAATACTACGACGCCAAAAAAGAATACGACGACAAGCTCATCGAACTGGAAGAAGACTATAAAGACAAGATGTCCGATATTAACGACAAGTTGAAAGAGGATATCAAAGATCTGAATGATGAGTATCAGGATGCCCTGGAAGACCGCAAGAAAGCCATTATGGACGCTTTCAACCTTTTTGATGAATTTGAATCGGAATCTGCCGACGGCAAGACACTGTTGTTTAATTTGAAAACCCAAGTTGCCGGATACGAAGACTGGAGGGAGCAGTTGGACAAGTTGTCGGCCAGAGGTATTTTGGACAATGCGTTGATGTCGGAACTGACGGAGATGGGACCGGAGATATCGGCGGCAATCCACGCGATGAATGACATGACCAACGAAGAGTTGGCGGAATACAACACTGCCTATCTGAAAAAAATGGAACTGTCCCAGAAGCAGGCCACAGAGGATACACAGGACCTGAAATCCCAAGTGGACCAGCAGACAAAAGACCTGCAGGCGCAGGCGGATAAGGACGTTGCCGCCCTGGCAGCCCAGTACAACGCAGACGTGGCCTCCGTCAACGGGACCATCTCCAGCGAACTTTTAAATCTGGCAAAGAACGCCCGGTCCATCGCAGAGGACCAGACCACCGCCCTTGTGGCAGCCATCACGGGGCAGAAGTCTTCCGGCTCCTCCGGCGGTGCAGCGGCAAAACCTTCCGGCTCCTCCGGCAGCGCAGCGACAAAGCCGAGCAACGGCCTTGTGGGCGACATAGGAGGAGTGGCGATAGGGATCGCCGGATCTCAGGGCGATAAAGTCCTGCAGGCGATCCAATCCGGACCAAAAGTCAAAAAGCTATCGGCTAAGGAAAAGAAAGAACACCATGATCTCTATGTATATCTGGTCGATCATTACCAGCGCGGCGGAAACAATTCGGTGTACCGGAAGCTGGGTCAGGCTTTGGGCGTCAATACCAGCAACGATGTGACAAAAGAGCAGAAAGATAAAATTCTGAAAAAGTTAAAAAATAAAGGCTACCGTACCGGCGGACGGAACATCCGAGATGATCTCGTGTGGATGGATGAAGACCTGGACACCACCGGCCCGGAGATGATCATCCGCAAGTCTGACAATGCGATCCTCACCCGCACCAAACCGGGAGATGATATCATTGACGCGGACACCACCAGCAATTTACTCCGGCTGGCTAAAATCGACCCGGACAATCTGATGTCGGCGTTGGCCAGACAGCAGCAGGTGGCGGCGGAATATCTGTCGAGCATAAACGCCGCCGGAAGTACAGCGCGACTGAACCGCCTGACGGAAACCCGGACCGCCTACACCCAGCCGACGACCGCATGGCCGGAGGAACGCCTGTCGCGGCTGGAGGGATTGATGGAACAGGCGGTATCCTATCTGGCGGAGGGGCGGAACATTTATCTTGACACCGGGCAATTGGTGGGCGGTACGATAGACAAGACCAGTAACGCATTGGCCATGAAGAGCCGAAGGAGGCGGAGATAATGCTGATCAACGGGAAAAACATCACAGAATATGGAAAAGTCAAGCAGTGGCGGGTGGACATCAAACCCCGCAAACTGGACCATGACAGCGAGTGGCCACGCGGCAGCCCGGTACCGATCTTCCAGACGCCGTTTGCATCGTTCAAAGAGATTACTATCACCATGATGGTCTATGGATCCGGTCGGGAAGATATCCTGCATCGGATCAGCGACATCCTGGCAGACCTGACAGACGTCACAGAACTGGTGCTGGACGGCTGGGAACATGGATTCCGTGGAGTCCTGGAAGAATCAGACATTAAGGAATTGTCTGATATATCAAGACACAGGTTCCAGCAATTGGAGCTGCAGTTTTCTGGGTATGAGCACGGCAATGAAGTAACAGCGACCGCCAACGGTGCTGAGACCATCCAGATTACCAACCCCGGCAATATGGTCTCGCCGGCCATCCTGGAGTTGACGCCGACCATCGGCGCAGCATCGGCGGAGATCACAGGTATCTGCCGGGACAGCAACACAGGTGCAGATTTGCCGGTGACCATTAAAAATCTGACCACGGGCAACAAAATTATCCTGGACGGCATCACCGGCCTGATCACGGAAAACGGCGAATTAAAGGCGGGAGATGTGGATATGTGGGAGCTGCCAACACTACCGCCGGGAACGAACACAATCACTGTCGATACAGAGTATGTAAATCTGAAAATAACAGTTTTGCCAATTTACATGTAAGGAGGACGCTATGAATATCAAAAAGGAAATCACTTTCTCTGCAATTGCAAAAACCGAAGACGGAACACCTGTTATGACATTTCAGGCGCGATTGAATCCGAACGAACCGAATGATATTTCCTACACCCCGGCCATCATGAACCAGGGGCTGTACCGGGAAAACCGGGAGCAGATGGAGGCGAACCGAAAAGTGTTTGAAGAAGCTGTGTACGCAGAACAGGATAGACTGATCGCGATCAAGGAGGGAAATAAGTAATGGAAATGAAGATAAAAGACGCCATCATGCACTACAACGCACTGACACAGAGACCATCTATCGTTGACCAGACATTGCCGTCAAAGTTGAGTTATTTCATCAGCCGGAACGCAAAAAAACTGGAAGAAGAAGTGAAAAATTATAATGACGAACGGGAGGAGATCTGCAAACGTCTGGCAGAAAAAGACGAGGAAGGAAGCCCAATCACAAAAGACGGGAAATATGACATTTCCGAAGAAAACAAAAAGATTTTGGATGAAGAGCTGGAGGCGCTGCTGGATACGGATATTGACGTGGATATCCACATGGTGGAAATTGATCCTATATTAGACCAGTGCGATGCTGCGGAACGCTACCATGTACCAACGGCCAGGGAACTGATGGCACTGGAATTTATGATTAAGTAATTGCGCCGGCACAAAGGAGGTGTACCTCATGCTGAAAATATTTGACCAACATAAAAATCCGCTGGGGTACATAACAAAATACACAGGTCTATGCATTGAGAGCGATTTGTCTACCGGGGATAAATCGCTCTCATTCACATATCGGGCCAAAAGGGGTAAGGGCATACAAAATGAATTTTATGTCGAGACAAAGGAAGACCGATATGTGGTAAAAGAGGTCGGGGTATCATCTGATGATTTTCCGAGCTATACTTGCCAGCTTGACCTGGAAGATCTGGAAGCGGAGATGCTGGAGACGTTTTCCGCGATTGATGTGACCCTGACGGATGCCGCCAACCTGGCACTGGCCGGAACCGGCTGGACGGTTGATACGGATATCACGAAAAAGCGCAGCGCGGCAGCGATGAAGGTGACACCACTCTCGGCACTCGGCAAGATCAAAGATGCCTGGATGTGTGAGATGCGGTTTGACACCAAAAATAAGGTGGCCTATTTCCGGGAACAATTCGGCGAAGACAAAGGTGTATTTTTCATAAAGAGCCTGAACCTTCGGAAGTTGGATCTGACCAGCGATTCTTATGATTACTACACCCGTATCATCCCGATCGGCGCGGACGGTATACGCATCAATGATGTAAACGATGGAAAAAGCTATGTCGAGAATTATCAGTACAGCGATAAGAGCCGGACGTTGATCTGGGAAGACACAAGCTATGAAGATGCCGAAACGCTGAAAGAAGACGCCGAAAAGAAGCTGGATGACATGTCAGTACCGAAAAAGTCCTACAGCGCTGATATCATCGATCTGGCCGCACAGCGCCCGGAATACTCTATCATGTCCTTTGGGCTGGGCGATACAATTCTTTTACTGGACAAAGAGACCGGAGTAAAAGAAAAGCAGCGGATTGTGAAGCTGACAGAATATCCACAGGATCCGGGGAAGAACACCTGCGAATTGTCCAATACCACCTTGACATTCGAGGAAATGCAGGACCGCCTGGAGGCTGCCGCAAAAGCGGTAGAAGACATCACCAACGCAGACGGCACGGTCAACGGGTATTACGTCCACGGCGTGGAAGCGGACGGTATTGTCGGGATCGAAGTGGTCATCAACGGGTCGTCAGCGATCAAAGATATCAATTCAGAGTTATCCTCCATGTCCGGAGCCATCGTTGACATCAACGGATCCTTAAGCGCTGCCGTGGCGCGCATCGGTACCCTAGAGACCACCGCTCTTACGGCGACAGAAGCAGATTTAAAATATGCTACCATCGAACAGCTGAATGTCACCAACCAGACGGTACATTCCATCCAGGGCGAATACGCAGATTTTAAGACGATTGTTACCGACGAACTGGCCGCCAAAGACGCATTGATCGAAAACATCCAGGGAGATTTAGCTAACTATAAGACTGTGGTCGCCGGAGAACTGACTGCCGCCAAAGGCTGGATGTTGGAAGGAGCCATCGGCGACGCGCAGATATCCGATTTATCAGCAAACAAAATTAAAGCGGGCACCATAGACACCGCTTTGGTGACTGTGGCCAGCGCAGACGGAGCCATCGAGATTGCAGGAAATCAGATCATGGTCAATGACACCACTGTATCTTCCGACCCGGTTAACCGTGTCATCCTTGGAAAATACATCAACGGAGATACTGTGGAATATGGCCTTTTAGTGCGCGGAGCTGACGGGCAGACCATCATGATCGACGGTGATGGCGTCCACAATGCCGGTATCACCGACGGCGCCGTGGATAATAACAAAGTAGCCAACGACGCCAATATCGCGGGAAGCAAGCTGGACATTAACTCTGTGGTCACAGAAATCAACGGAGCGACAGAAAAGATATCCTCCACGGTAGTGCAGGTCGGGGACAAAACCTTGCAAGTGTACCTTAACGAACAGGAAAATATCATCGAAGAGCACGGCGAGACCCTGACCAGCCATGCGGCGCAGATTGCCGCCAACGAAGAGAGTATATCCCTCAAAGTATCATCTCAAGAGTTTACATCCTATAAAACTACGGTAACAAACAGCATCGCCACTGCAAAGACAGAGGCAATCAACACAGCGGCTTCTGATGCTACAGAGAAAGCGAATAGCGCAAAGAATGCGGCAATTGCTACAGCGGCAGAGGACGCCACAGAGAAGGCAGATGCCGCTCAGAGCGCGGCAATATCCGCCGCCGCGAAAGATGCCCAGACAAAAGCTGACGCCGCCCAGAGCGCGGCCATCACGGCGGCTGCAGCTGACGCGACGGAGAAAGCCAACGAGGCAAAAGCAGACGCCATATCTACAGCGGCGGCAGATGCGACAACCAAGGCAAATAAAGCACAAAGCGCAGCTATATCAACTGCCGCAGCGGATGCAGCTACGAAGGCTGATGCCGCTCAAAGCGCGGCGATTACTGCTGCCGCGAAAGATGCCCAGACCAAAGCGGATGCTGCCAAAAACGCAGCGATATCCGCCGCGGCGACCGATGCTGCCACGAAGGCTGCGCAGGCGCTGGCGGATGCAAAAGATTATACTGACGAAGAAATAACCGTTGTGAGCAAATCGTTATCGACAGCTACGGCGGATATATCTGTATTAAAAAATCAGATCGCGATGAAAGTAGAACAGACAGATATCGACGAGGCTGTAGCAGAGGTCAACGGTAAATTCGCCAGCTATTCTACGACCAGCCAAATGAACGCTGCTATTACAGCGGCAAAGAATAGTATCACCAGCACTGTATCTCAAACATATGCCACAAAGGCGGAACTGACCACGGAAGCCGGGAAGATATCAGCACTGGAGACCTGGCGAATAGAGGCCAGTCAAAAAATAACTAAAGATGGAATCATATCAACGGTGGGTAATTATTACGCTTACGAAAGTGATTTGGAAGATGCGGAACAGAGGTTGACCTCAGCAGAATCGTCTATTACACAGAATGCGGCGGGCATTACCGTTGCCCTCCAGAATGCGGAAGATGCTGCTAAAACAGCTACAAATTTCCTGAGGTTCGAGAATAATGGGCTTGTTGTTGGAAATATGACAGGCAGTACATTAGGAAATAATGTATTGATTGATAACGACAGTGTGGACATTCGGATGGGGGATACTGTGCTGGCGAGTTATAGTTCGAATATCGTGTATCTTGGAAAGAATGATGCAACTACTGTAATTGATATATGTAATGGACTCGGGCGATTGGAAGGGTATATATACGAAGATGACGATACGAATACTCCCTATTTTTCTGTAGGAAGAGTCACTGGCTCCAGTCGTTCTGCTCTTACTTTTGGACCAACCGGCATTGGTATAACACCTGACATAAATTATAGAATGGATGACGGTAAAAATCCCATAATCAACTTAAATAATCCCAATCAGTTTATCATGTTGCAATCTGATAGGATTTTATCAGAAGCCATATCTGAAAACCAAGTACGAAGCGTTAATGGCACTGTTAGCATAAACGGATATAATGGTGTTTATTTGTCGAGTGGCATTGGCGACGTTTATGTGAATGGTGAGTCGTTAACTAGTAAGTTACTAAGACTTCCCATACCTGAAATGGGCTTCGCTCCTTGAAAATTCAATATTT
>ERZ1643247.1344-NODE-1344-length-23063-cov-9.110657_pt1 | contig 23063 bp, 23 predicted proteins | sample MGYA00579264_ERZ1643247 | MGnify/ENA primary metagenome ERZ1643247 (study PRJEB29033, sample SAMEA4952262) | chicken gut metagenome | biome: Broiler Chicken; feature: Gastrointestinal Tract; material: Caecum | place: Ireland | collected 2018 | study: Broiler... | reverse complement strand
CAAAGGGCTGGGGTAATTTTAAATTTTACCGCGGTATTATTTGGCGGTTACGAAATATCGACTTGATGAAATCAATCCGAATGAAGAAGCACAGGTTGAAACATTGTCTCTTGAAAAGTCGAGTTAATTAGTGACAACTATACTAGTGGTTTACCGTGTACGGTAGCCTTGGGATACCATTCTCTTTTTTTCGTGCTATTAAAATCCTCCTTAATATTGTATTTGTTAATATTATCATCTATGATTATAAGAATTATAAAGCCTCCATAAGGCTTTATAATAGAATTTTTATTTTTCATCTTCATTATCACATATTTTGATTTCTATATGCTTTCCCAATGCAGCTGCATATTTTTGCAATACCACAAGTGTTGGCACCCTGCTCCCACTTTCAAATCTCGCCAGATTCGACGGCATGATTCCAGTGATATTCGCAATCTCTTGCTGCGTCATATTCTGTTGCTGTCTTTCCTTCACCAATTCATCTATGATCTGCTTTGACTGCTTTAAGGTATATTCTTGTATCGTTTCAGAATATGCTTCTAGTCTCTTTTTTCTTACTTCTCTTTCTTCCTGATAATTGTCTTTCATTAACATCATTTATTGCTCCTCCGTCTACACCTGCAAAAATACTATCATAAATGATATTGTTTCTCAAGCAATTATCAACATTTTATTTTCTTTTTACGGTACCTGACACCTTGTTGTGTGTTGTGTAATCCTCTGACCTCTTGTTTAGTCTCTCATAAACAAATCTCTTGTATAAACTTTGTCTCTCACATTATCCAAACAACTGTCATAGCGATTAGCAATAATAGCATGCGACTGTTTCTTAAATTTTTCCAGATTATTAACTACAACACTTCCAAAGAATGTGCTGCCATTTTCTAGTGTCGGCTCATAAATGATAACCGTTGCACCTTTTGCCTTGATGCGTTTCATAACACCCTGGATAGAAGACTGACGGAAGTTATCGGAATTAGCTTTCATTGTCAAACGATAAACACCAACAATAACCTCTTTCTCTTTGCTTGCGTCATATGAGCTATTTGCTTCATATCCTCCGGCAATTTCCAATACACGATTAGCAATAAAGTCTTTTCTTGTTCTATTACTTTCTACGATAGCAGACATCATGTTCTGAGGTACGTCAGCATAGTTTGCAAGAAGCTGCTTCGTATCCTTCGGTAGACAGTATCCACCATAGCCGAAAGATGGATTATTATAGTGGCTTCCGATACGAGGATCAAGACACACACCATTGATAATCGCTTGGGTATCCAGCCCCTTCATCTCAGCATAAGTATCCAGTTCATTGAAATAGGATACACGCAATGCAAGATATGTATTTGCAAATAACTTCACCGCTTCTGCTTCTGTATATCCCATAAATAAAATATCAATATTTTCTTTAATAGCTCCCTCCTGCAGAAGTTCGGCAAAAGTATGTGCTGCTTCTACAAGATCTGAATCTTCCATATCTGTTCCAACAATAATACGGGACGGATACAGATTATCATACAATGCCTTGGATTCGCGAAGGAACTCTGGACTGAAAATAATATTCTTACTGGCAACCTTTTTTCTAATACTTTCCGTATAACCAACTGGAATTGTAGACTTAATAACCATGATAGCATTTGGATTGTATTCCATAACCAACTTAATCACCGCTTCTACAGCAGATGTATCGAAGTAGTTTTTCTTGCTGTCATAATTAGTTGGAGCTGCAATAACCACAAATTCGGCATCTTTATAAGCTGCTTCTGCATCTAAAGTCGCAGTCAAATCAAGCTCCTTTTCTGCCAGATATTTTTCAATATAGTCATCCTGAATCGGAGATTTCTTATTGTTAATTAATTCTATTTTCTCTGGAATAATATCTACAGCGATAACATGATTGTTCTGTGCCAGAAGTGTGGCAATAGAAAGACCTACATAGCCTGTTCCAGCAACTGCAATTTTCTTATTCATCTAACTTCTCTCCTATCCCTCTAGCAGTTCGCTTACTGTCAGTTGTTAATCTATATATTAAATAATATTATTTTTACACTTTATAAAAATCTTTGTACCACTCAGCAAATCTTCTCAAGCCATCTCTTAGTCTTGTACTTGGCTTAAAACCAAAGTCACGTTCTAGCGCGCTAGTATCAGCGTATGTCACCGGCACATCTCCAGGTTGCATTGGTACAAGTTCCTTATGAGCATCAAAATCATAAGTTTCAGGCAATACCCTTGCCCTGATTAACTCCTGCTGCAAAATGTCTACAAAATCTAAAAGACTCTCTGGCTGATTATTTCCAATGTTATAAACTGCATATGGTGGGATCGGAAGCCCATCTTCTCCATTTTTTTTCTCAGGTGGAGCCTGCATTACAAGCTTAACGCCCTCCACAATATCATCCACATATGTGAAATCACGTTTGCAATTACCGTAGTTAAAAATTTGGATCTTTTCGCCTTTCAACAGCTTATTTGTAAAACCAAAGTAAGCCATATCTGGGCGACCTGCCGGTCCATAAACAGTAAAAAAACGTAAGCCAGTAGACGGAATATTGTACAACTTACTGTATGCATGTGCCAACAACTCATTAGACTTTTTTGTTGCCGCATAAAGAGATACTGGATTATCTACCTTGTCATCTATACTATATGGTACCTTCTTATTCGATCCATAAACAGAAGATGATGACGCATATACGAGATGTTCCACTCCTTTTTCCCCATTGTCATACGAATGACGACAAGCTTCAAGGATATTATAAAAACCAATCAAGTTTGATTCCATGTATACATCTGGATTTGTAATACTGTATCGTACACCAGCTTGAGCAGCTAGATTGACTACAACATCTGGATGATAATTGTTAAAAATTGAATCGATAAAATCCTTATCGGCGATATTACCTTTAATAAATGTCCAAATAGAAGCTGTATGTGTAGTTACTGTCTTCTCAATCTGAGATAGTCTCCATTCTTTGATAGATACATCATAATAATCATTAATATTATCAACACCAATAATACTAATTGGTGACTGGCTACGTAGAAGTTCCAATACAAGATTTGCTCCGATAAATCCTGCCGCTCCTGTAACAAGTACTATTTTATTTTTTAAATTTTCTTCTTGCATATATTTGTAGCTCCTTTAACAAGTTTCTTTATATTTCATGTCAATCACACCTTGAAACTGATATATAATTTCTTGGAATTTATCGGTTTTTAGTTTCTCGAACATTTTTTCCTACAAATTTTCAAAATTTTATACAACACATATCCAATTGCAACACCTAATGTATTATGGACTATATCATCTGTCTCAAATGTACCTCTTTTCAAAATCAATTGAAGTAACTCAATTATGATTGAAATCAAACAACCTGTTACAATTGTAACTTTAGCATCTATTTTTTTACTTATAATGGGAAGTATCGTACCATATGCAAATAGCATAACTATATTAAAATAAATTTCCCATCTTAATATACAATCACCCGTGATAATTGCTTCAGCATATGAAGAAAACAACTGTATTTTAATTTGGTAATTTACTTGAGGTTGTCTTGAAAATACTGTAGCGACCAAAATGAATAATAAATACATTGTAAGAGCTACTACTCCAAAAACTTGCATTTGCGATAAATGTTTATAGATTTGTAGCTTTTTAAGCATAAATGCTATAAGCAAGGTAAAAGCAATGATAACAAGATACCAAATGATTGGAATTCGAGTAAAATACGATATCAAATACTCTATCATTTGCAACCCTAAATTCATCCCCTCCCCCTTCCATCGAACTGCATTTCCCTGATTTATACGCTATATATGAGAAACCTGAAAACTATTTTGTATTCATTACAATCTCCAATAATTAATTCCAGATGCATCCAGCTCTTTAACATTATACAATCCTTTAACGTCGATGAGTACCTTCTCGTCATCCGCTCCTTTTTTAAAAAGCTTCTTAATTTCATTTAAATTCAAAGCCTTAAATTCATTGTGTGCAACAGCAACAATTATACAATCTACATCTGAAACCTCTTCCAACTTAGTTAATGTCACTCCATACTCATGCCATGCATCTCTTTCACTTGCCCAAGGGTCAACTATAATAGGATCAATACCATATGTATTGAGCTTCTTAATAATATCATCCACTTTACTATTTCTTGTATCCGGACAATTTTCTTTAAAAGTCAACCCTAAAATAACCACTTTTGACCTTTTAGGTGCCTGTCCGGCTACAATCATTTGCTTAATCGCTGCATCAGCAACATATGCCCCCATACCGTCATTTACAATACGACCGTTAAGAATAATTTGGCTATGATATCCAAGTTTTTCAGCTTCATATGTAAAATAGTATGGATCAACACCAATACAGTGGCCACCAACTAAGCCAGGGCGGAATCCTAATGCATTCCACTTTGTATTCATTCCATCTACAACTTCATTGGTATCAATTCCCATACGGTCAAATACCATAGCTAATTCATTCATAAATGCAATGTTAATATCTCTTTGACTATTCTCCACTACTTTGACTGCTTCTGCTGTTTTGATACTAGACACAGGATATGTTCCCACTTCAATTACTAAGTCATACACATGCTGAATTTCATCCAATGCATCCGCATCTATACCAGATACAATCTTATGAATATTTTCAAGACGATGTACCTTGTCACCAGGATTAATACGCTCTGGAGAATATCCAATTTTAAAATCGATACCACATTTTAAACCAGACTCTTTCTCCAAAATTGGAATACATACATCTTCTGTTACACCTGGATAAACTGTAGATTCATATACAACAATACTACCTTTTGTCAGATTACGTCCCACAATTTCTGAAGCACCAACAACTGGCGTAAGATCTGGTGTATGATCTAAATTGACAGGTGTAGGAACTGCAACAATAATAAACTTCGCATCTTTCAGTTTTCCTTCATCTGTTGTAAAATCAACCGTAGTATTTTTTATTGTTTCATCACCAACCTCTTTCGTAGGATCTACTCCCTTCTGATAGAGTTTGATTTTTTCATCGTTTAAATCAAATCCAATTACATTCAATCCTTTCTTAGCAAATGCAACTGCAATCGGCATACCTACATATCCTAATCCAACTAAAGCTAAGTTTTCCTCTTTAGCTAACAGTTTTTCATATACTTTCATTTTTCTATTCCTTTCACTTTCCATATTCTAATAAAATTAAACATGTCCCTTAATCCAAGTGCCTTCATTGACTTTAATAGTTTTAACTGTTCTTTAGCAAATTTTTTATTTTTAAATTCCACACCAAGCTGCAACCTACGTCTTGTATTTTTTACTTTTGTAAAATAAATATATTTTTTTCTTTCTAACTCTGGCATTTCAATGGAATTTAATGTTTCAGTCATTAATGTTTCAATTGCATTCCGATAAGCAAGCTTCTTTTCAAATGTATCATCACTTCTCGATAAACTGTTGTCTATCACTAAATAGTGACACAGTGCCTCATCTATAAATCCACGTTTATAACTATAATATATTGGTAGTAACATCTGAATATTTTGTCCGTGCCTGGAATCATATATCTGTCGTGTAGGATGTGTTAAAAAAAACACCTCTGTTCGTACCATATGACAAATTGGACATACTAAAGTTTTTCCTTCCAACATATGGTGAAACTGATTTTCATCATAACGTTCTTTTATCTTTCCTGAAACATATCCTTTTGAAATCTTCAAATCATTTTCAAAATAAATATCAGCATCACAAGAAACCATTCCATATTCAGGGTATTCATTAAGAAATTTGACTCGTTTTTCCATGGCTGTTGGTTCATACCAGTCATCCGAATCCGGCCAACAAAGGAACTCGCCCTTTACATATTTAAGTCCTTCATTTATAGCTGCGCTGACCCCCGCATTTTGCTGATAATAATATTCAAAGTCCATCCCTGCTACACGAAATCTCTCCTTATAGCTTAATACCACACTTCTTGTTCTATCAGTAGAACCGTCATCAATCAAAATAACTTGAATATTTCTATAGGTTTGATCTAAAATTGAGTCCAGAAGCCGGAATAATAACTTTTCACGGTTATAACAAGGAGAGATTATACTTACTAAACCTTTTATCATTTAATTACCTCCCCAATTTTCTTTTTACAATATCAAATAAATATAGAAAACGTTCATCTTTTCTATATACTAATAGAAAGAAAAGATTCGGTACGATAGCAACAACACACATCAATGTAATAAATTTCATATATGTCACTTTTTCAGTAATAATAATTCCTTTTGCGACTCTACAAATAATACATGGAATCATTACTGCAATTAAATATTTTATCGAGTCAATATAATAAAATATAGGCTTAACATGAAAAACTTCTTTAAATACAATCCGTGGTTTAATTGCAGTACTGAATAATCCGGAAACCACAGTACCTACAAAAATTCCTGGTACTCCAATCAGCTTAACTGCCACAACTGAAACGACTAAATTGATGATTGCCTGTCCAAATGCCACCCATTTATCCTGATTGAAAATTCCAGCCGCCGTTTTAAAATTGTTCAGACACACCCTATGTCCCTTGTTATAGTATTCTAGACAAATCAAAAATACTGTCACCTCTGTAAGAATCCAATTCTCGCCTGCCCAAATGGTAATAAATGGGGTAAGGAGAATATAAAATGCTATTGAACAGAAACCATATAACCAAAATCCTACAAACCTATAGACGCCGAATATTTTATACTCATATTCAGGTGTACTGGATGCAATCAAATTTCCAAAACTTGCAACAGCTGATGAAAAAATAACAGTAACAAAAGCCCCCACACTGGTAATAACCATGTTGTAATTAGATAGATAACCAACAACAGAAATACTTACAAAAGCCGAAAGCAAAATATTATCTGTCTGATTTACCACCACATCACCAAGTTTATGAATAATCAGAGCAATTACATTTTTCTTTATCGGAGCCAAATCTTCTTTAGATAATTTTTGTGCTGGCTCATTCAACATTGGATATTTACGATTCAAATAAAAAGCATTAAACAGTTTTGAACATATACCACAAATAACCTGAGCGACTAAATATATCAAAAAATTCTGAAAAATAAGCAATACTACAATCTGGGCAACTGTTGTAATAAAAGACCACACCATGTTCACATTGCTCATAATGTAAGCTTTCTGCTCTGCATTTGGAAGAGAATATTTATATGTAACCAAGTAGCTAAATGATGTATCAATCAAATACAATACATAATAAATATAAATATTTCCAATATTTCCCGGATCTTTGATAATAAACTGTAAAAAAGGAATTAAACACAATCCGAGTCCCATAATCAACGCTGCTATAACCCGATATGCCTGCTTATAGAATTGCATCAAACTTTTGATCTTTTCCCAATCATTTTCTGCGATGGGTTTATACAGACTAAAATTCATGGCTGTACCAATACCTAATTCTGTAAATGATAACAATCCTAGAATACTGGTAAACAGACCGTTTACTCCAAGGTATGTTTCACCCAATGTATAGATAAAAACTGTTCTCGATATGAACTTGATTAATAAAGATGATATTTGCGCAACATAGCCCCAAACTATATTTTTTGTTGTATATTTTAATCGTGACATTTTATCTCCTAAATTAAAAAATAGTATTAAATCAAAACTTCTTATAAATAATATCCGAAACTTCAGTTATTAAATTTTTCTAATCATATCTCAACGTTTTTATCCGCCAGACATTTGAGGACCACTAATTTCCCGATTATCATTTTCCTCAATGAGCATCGGTCCCTTCTCAGTAATTGCCACATCTCATCCTACAGACTCAATATCCTCAATCACTGTATGGGCATTAACAACTAGTTCTTTGTTTTCTTTCTAAAATAAAATTTCATAACCTTCAAAACCAACTTGTGTATCCGAGTGTATAATGATCTTTATCCCTTAAGATAATTTTAAATAGCCATATCATCCTAAATATCCATATCCATTTTCATTTACTGGTACAACCACTCCTCCTATAAATGTATTATCTTTCACCTCATTAAATTTTCCTTCCTTAATAAAGTGAGTAAAAACATGTGGCATGTTACCTTTTCCAATTCTAGTAACTGTTCGTAGTGTATTCACACTACTCGAATTTAGTTTTGCAATAGCTTTGTGTTGATGCAAATATTTTCGGACAATATATGTAGAATTTTCCAACAACTCCATACAATCCTTTTTCTCAACTTGAAATTCACTAACATATAAATCATTATTTATCTTTTCAACCTTATATACCATCATCCCCTTCACCACATACTTTCTTAGAAAATAATAGTATCAGAAAGTATATCCACAACCTTACAAATCGAAGCTTTTTTCATGCATCTCTCCGTGATAAATATTAATAATTGTAATTATTTGCTCGCCAAGATATTTGCCAACCTCCCCGGCAAAAGCAATCTTATCTCTCAGTAAACAAATACGATTATATCCCCCCTGTTAATTTATAATTATAATTGCCATCACATCTCTGCATTCTAAAGAAAGACTTGATAAAAATCCTCCACTATTTCTATATTTTTTAACAGCCATAGTATACATACTTAAATATACATTTTTTATAGGCTAATAAGTGTTTCCTTCTTTCACTTCTTTTAATGAAAAACCATTTCTTTAATCCTGAATACACTTTTTAATTCTTTCACATGTCTTTGTTATTTCTATAAATCCATACTGTTTTATTTTCCTTTTATCAATAAACATCTAATCAGACATGATATATTTCTATGACTAAATACCACATCCTAATTATCTATTTTGATAATTGATTATTTCCTTATCTAGTATTACTCCACGCTCAATTATAAGAGCGTTCTTTAATACACCTCCAACGTCTCCTCTTGACAACTGATCAATATATGGATAAATCACTTTTGAATTGTCATATGAAAATGTTTTATAAAAAAGTGCTGGTGTATGATCAACAACATAATGCAATATATTTTCTACATAATATGTAGGATTTTCAATTGTGGTTGGGATACTTGTTTCTATTCCTCCAGCTCTATCACAACTCACATCCACAATCATAGCATTCTTCTTCATGTGTTTTAAATCAGACTGATATATAATATGATCTTTTCTCGTGACATCCCAAAGAACACAATTAACTATAACATCGTATTCATTAATTTCTCTTCTCAAAAGCGATTCTGTTTTACGGTCATATTGCATTACTTTAGCACCAAGCATATTCAATACTTTAATAACACCACGAGCCGTGTTTCCTCTCCCTATAACCGCAACTCTTGTCTCATATGGCATGCGACCATAACACTGAAAGGCATGCATTACAGCGGCTTCTCCTGCAAGTTCATTGTTTCTCCAAAAAATATGCCTTCCATCCTCATTCATTTTTTCCCATGCATAAGCAGTCACTTTATGTGTGATTAGTTTATCTGTAATGTCTGGATTTTGAGTAGCATGTACCCATCCAAAGATAATCTGACCTAAAGTTAATTTTTCAAGGTAATCTGCATCTCCAACTTTCGGATCACAAATAACATTCTTTGTCAAAACTTCTTCGTGTGAACAAATATGACATCCAAGTTCTGCATATTCTTCATCACTTACCCCCAACACTAAACCATAACCACCTTCAAAATACAAACAATCTTTATTTTGAATATTTACAATATCCTCTGGAACAATTGCTCGTCTGTTTTCATTCTCTTTATGACTTATAGGAAATCCTATTGTTCTTTTCATGTTCATCGTCTCTAACATAATTTTTCTCCATTTTATACATATCTAATTCTTATTAAAAATTCTACCAAGTTTTCTAAATGCTCTAATTAGAATTGTGTTTTTTTCTTCGTACGGAATATCGGCAACTTCGGGAATGAACTCATTAATTAACTGAATCTGATATCTTTTATCACTACGGGAATCTGGTGCAAATGTTTTATCAACCAAATTTATAAGAATACCAAAAATATCATAGCAATTAACAGGAGAAATTCTTATACTATCAAACAAATCTATTGCTTGAAATGATCCACTTAACCATGATCCGATTCTCTGTTCATAGTACATACGCTGTCGCCAATCCATCGTATGCATAGGATGTTGTTCAACATAGTTCAACCATTCAGTCAAAGATTTTAGATGTATGTTTGATTTATAAATGGCCCCTTGAGAATAATCATTCCAAGAATTTAATCTTTCATCATTTTGTTCACCCAAATCAAATGTTCCCCAAAAATTTCTTCCATACACTTCCCATGCAGTTCCCCACAAAACTATAGAATCTGATGCATTTGGAACATCATTATTTGCGACAAACTGATTTCTATCAGTTCCAACCGAAACTTTTCCACCACAATGAGTATCGTATATCACTTCACGTTGTTGATTACTTGCGACTCTATCATCCATATAAAAATGTTCAATTCCAAGTCGCTTACATATTCTTGCAGGTGCCTTTCGATCCCAGCTATTTATATTATCTCTCAATGCTGTATATGCTCCAAAACGTATACCAGACGCTTTAGCCAAAGCAATACAAGTACGAGAATCAACTCCACCCGTCAGCGGAATCCATATTTTCCCATTATATTGTTTTCCAATATTACTGAATATTTTCAAGAGTTTTTTCTTTAACAGCGCATATAATTCATCAATAGAATATAAAACATATTGATCATACCACTGCTCATCTTCATCTTTTATCTCAAATGATTCAAAATCAAAAAATTGTGTTGGAAGCATCTTTTTTATATTGGAACATGGTGTATATGGAATCGGATAGTAATCCATATACGGAAGGCCGTCATTATATTTGATCTGATAGTTTGCAATCCACTCACTTCCTAAAATTTCTTTAATTATTCTTAAACTACTTGAGCAGATAAAATTACTATCAATGCCAGAACTATAAAAAACTCCCAAACTTCCACACGGATCTAAATACATTTTTTTTGCAGAAATTAAAATCCAACGCCCAGACCAATGAAACCTTTCAGTTATTGACTTTTCTAAATCAACGTTCTCCTCTTCACAAGAAAAAGCATGTCCTAACAAAATACTATTTCCTTTTATATTCACATTTAAATCTTTATGATAAGATAAAACGAGCCCACAAGATAACGTAATCTGTATAAAGTCTTCTTTGACATATGGCTTATCCATAATGACAAACTGTCGTCTATCTACTAACTCCATTACAACCTCCTAAGAATCTCATCCAAATATACGTTCCTTTATGCTATATAACCATTCTTTAAGAGGATGACACTCTTCCTTTTTCTTTAAATTAATTATATTTATTGCCTCATTTATTGTTTTAGACAATTGCAATTTTCTAGTGTACTGCATTTTTTTTAATATTAGTAAATCTGCCTCACTACTTTTATCAAACTCCTTGCACTCTCCCAATATATATGGATATCTCCATGATTGATACATTGAAATTGCCTGGGTAATTTTATGGCGTTTTGCTAAATCTGTTTCTATTTTTTGACCAGATATTATTTTCTCAATCTTCTCATCTTGTAAGTACAAATAACCCGCTGCCTTTGCTTCTTGCAACGCTTTTTCCCCTCTTTCTGTACGTGTGATTACCGCAGAATATCCTTGTTCTTCATCTACAATTGGAATTCCCCAAGGATCTCCAACAACTAAATCGCAATTCTGATTCATTTTTTCTGCGCATAAAAGGCATCTGTAATTTTGATAATACTGCTTCAATTCCATACGCTTCTCCTTTGGAAGTTGAATCAGCCTATCTGTTTGAATCATAATGTTCCCTGGCCATCCACCATGCTCCTTATCCCGGAATCTAAAACTTTTTAATTGTTCATTTTTTTGTAGCTTTCCTTGCTTAAGTAACTCATCAACCATTAAACCGCTGAGATTTCCACCACAGATCAGTCCAATAGTAATAATTGGTAATTTAATATTTTTATATTTTTCTGATATCAGATTTAAACAAGATGTTTGACACCCTAATAATACAGCTGCTAATCTCTTGTCCTGATTCTGAAGTATTAATTCTACGGGAGATGTTTGCGTATAATGTGATCCTTTGGCAGAATTAATCTCATCCACTGTAGTCGCCAGAAAACTCTCAGATCTTCTAGATGAGCAATTGAAACGAGTAACTATTGCGGCGTCAATGATATCATTTTCTATAAAATACCGCAATAATGCCGTTACAATTCCCCCGCTTTGACTTTTCATTCTAAGTTCCGTATCTGTTGCATACCCTAAATAACCATTAATTGTTTTTCCTATAAAATCTTTGCCAAGTCTTTCTCCATTACTTGGACATATTTTTAGACATTTTGAACAGTTTAAACACTTATCCTCATCTATTTGGGGAATAACAAATCCCGCAGCATTCTGCTCCATGATAATTGCATGAACCGGACATATTCCGGCACATCCACCGCAAGCAGTACATAACGCATTTTCAGTTATCAGAGCTACACTCTTAGAAAGTATATTTTCCCCCACACTCACGCCTCCATCGCAACAATTTTATCAAATAAATTATCCGTTTGAATTGCACATAGATTCTCTTTAATAATTTGCCTACGTTCTTTAAAGTTTTCTTCCATATGCATTAATACCATGATGATTTGCTCATCTGTTATATTAGTTCGAACATCTAGTATACAATCTTTCTGCTCAAAGAGACTAAGTAAATCAACATATTTTGTAGCCCATCCCATAGCAATACAAGGTATATCATTCTTTAATGCATGAATAATGGAATGATATCTAGATGCAATCAAATAATCAAACTGCTTCACTATATCCTCATATTCAAAGCAATCAAAATCTTCCCTGATTAGAATCACACTATCTTCATTTGCAAATAAATCTTTTATCTCCTCACATATAGGCGAATCTTCACTGGAATGATGCAAAATATAAACCATTTTTCTATTCGAAACCAGCCAATCGATCATAATTTTATAATACGACATAATAATTTGTTTATCTTTGTGCCCAAAATTACGAATATTCGGAATAATAGCTACTGCATTACTTAAAATTATCGGTTTCTTTTTATGTTTATAATCTTTATAAATTGCCTGTGGATTAACTTCTTTACTCTTTAAAACCATATCACAAGATTTCTGTAGATTTTTTAGCTGAAAGATCTCTTTCAGCATCAGATAACCCTCTTCTTCTCTTGTAAATACAACATTCGGATATGCCATTGTATCTTTTATCCTTTTCATCAATTCGCTATTAGCAGCATATTCAAAAGGGCCGAAAGACTGTGGCATAATATATGCTGGAACATTATACTTTCTTGCACACTCAATACAACTCAAGTAGTAATCAACGGTAGCTTCTGGCCAATTACTTCCCAAAGCATATCCACTTATATCTACCAAAAATCGAGCATTATTAAAAAGATTATCAATCTTCTCAATTTCTTGTTTTTTTATTCTTTTAAAGAATGCCCGTATTTTGCTTACCGGAACAATCAAATTTTTTAAAGCAGGATATGATATTGGCTGTATACCAAAATTATATTTACTGTAATCATTTCTAGCTAATGTTATAAGCACAATATGATCCTCCGGATAACGCTTTTTTAATTCATCTACACAAATAAAGGTCATAGACTGTGCACCTTTATTTCCCATGCCTCCACCAGTGATTATTATGTTTTTTCTCATTCTTTCTCTCCATTCAAATAGTCAACAATCGGCTTGAGGGTAACGTGAAAGTCACATTTTTCAATTGCCATTTCTTGAATTTTTCTAGACACCTGCTCTACAGATTGATTTTTAAAAATAGAATTATGAAAATCAACAACTGCATTCATATCAATCGGTTCATCATTATATGGACAAATCATTTGATACTTATATTTTTCTGGTAAATAATCGACCGGAGAAGATGTAATTAATGGAAGTCCTTTTTCCGCATATTCTCGTGATTTCAATGAACTACTGATTGGATAATCCTTTCTATGGCCACCTAAAACATCTATGCCAATACTACATTTCTTATAGATTTCATCTAATTCACTGCCTGATTTTTTTCCATAGAAAATAACATGCTTTTGTAACCCATATTTATCTACAAGTTCTTTATGTTCCGTCATTGCAGGTCCTATCATGTGGAAAACGATATTTTCTGTCCCATTATTCTCATAATAATTATGTAAACCTTCTATTACACGATCATATCCATGCCAAAAAGCTGTTGTTGATACCTCAATCATGTTAATACTATCCTTTTCCACATGGTATGCCCCTGGCTTTATATTAGAAAAGTTATATCCATTCATAATACAAATAGTTGGAACGCCTAATATGTCAGGCTGATTATAGAATGTAACAATTCTATCTACATATTTCTTTAACTTCCTGCGAAACAAACGATCTTTTACAAAAATCGGAAAATTACCAAACGTAATACGCTGTTCTTTTTCATATGGATACGTTGGTATTTCATATAAAATCTTAATTTTAGGATTCTGTACCTTCATTTTTCTTAAAAACCGAATAAAAGAGGCATCATGTTCCGCTTTTCTAATATATATAAAATCTGCACCTTCATATCTTCCGATAAACTGATTCCAATCATGTCCTACTGGTAACCAGAGCATCCATCTACGGAATATTCTTTTAATTCGAGAACTTCCCTGTTCATATGGGGGCAAAACATCTAAAGTTATATTAATTTCTTCTCCTAAAATCTCACAAAAATTTCTAATTTTTTTTTCTATTCCTGAATATTGTCCAGCTGCACCTTCTTCAACTGGTGCAAAAATATAATACCCTTTCATTTTCTTACCTCTTAATTAAACATAAATGGCAACAGCCCATACGTTTCATGTACTGTTATATAAAAGTAAACAACCGAAAATATCATTATAATGAAATTTAAAATGCCATAAATATTTATATCATATATAATAATTCCCTTTTCGCTACCTTCTCGTAAATTCATTTTTTCAAACACCATTGGAATGTAAATTATTGAAAAGATAAAATAATAGTCAGCCAATCTCTCAAACACATTTCCATATACTGCAAATGTTTGCAGTATAGTTGCTATTATCATCAAGTTGAATGTAGCAGAGTAAGTTTTATTTTCTCCGTCAGGTATTCTGAGCAAATAACCCCCAATAATAAAAACAAGCATCATTAAAACTTTTCCGCCAACGCCACCTATTGCTGTAGATGTCACAACGGAATCATATACATCTGTCATTGCTTCAAGGATCTGCCCTCTAAACACCATTAAAATAACAGCAAAAACAGCATACAATCCTATCATTTTTCTACTTAGTCTTCGATGTCCCAAAAAGTATGCAGGTAGAAAAATAAGTGCCGGTATATGTATAAAAGCCGCTAAAATAGTTAAAAGAGTAAATTTAACAGTTTTTTTATCAATAATCGCATCAAATGCAAGCATCAATACAGCAGTAGCTAATGCTTGTTTCAAGCCACTGTAAATAAAAACATAATACCCTAATGCCATATACATCAAATATGACATATATGGATTTACAGAATGTTTATATATGATATACGCAACAACAATTCCCTCGGCTACCGCTAAAATAAATAGAAAATTATGAAAATTATAACCAACTACAGTACTATGCAACTTCATAAGATAATAAAAAAGGATATTATCCCATTGATAATATGCAAAAACCCCACTCCATGAAGCTTGAAAACAAGTACGATAATGTGTTTCATAACGTCCTAGATCTGCTCCAATTCTTACACCCCTTAGTGCACATATTGTAAAAAGCATAATAGCGATAAGAATAATATATGTTTTATTTTGTTTTATCGTTCCTCGAAACAGGGCTGCAAGCAGTATGACTCCCACAAGCATCCACATATATATGTCCAAAATTATTCACCTTCTAACATAGACTCTACTTTTTTTACAATCATTTCAGTTATATCCGGTTCATTTTTACAATTCTCAGATAATTTTTCTCGCAATAATTGATCCTTCAATAGCATTTCTATACCATCTGCTATTGCAGTTGGTGTAATCTCTACTATAATTCCTGTAATATTATTTACAATCTGATCTTCAGCAGATGGATAATTAGTAACCACAATTGGTTTTGCCAAAAATTTGGCTTCATCCAAAACCATAGATTTGCCTTCATTTCTTGAAGGTTGTACAATAATATCTGAACATCGCATATACTTATAAGGATTCTGAGTTATTCCATCCAATGAAAAATATTCCTGCAATTTCAAATCGTTTATTCTTCGTTGGAGTTCATCTTTAAGGAAACCATCACCGAACACATGCCATGAAAAATTAATATTTCTATTTCTTAATATACTTGCCGCCTCAATTGCAAGATCTATTCCTTTAACTCGCTCCAATCTTCCAACAGTAGTAATAATAGGTAGAGCGTTTAAAAATTTTTCATCAACTTCTTCCTTAGATTTACTGAATACAGCATTTCTGTCAGTTATATTTTCTACAACAATTGTCTTTCCTTTTACGTCAGGGTAATAGTCTATAAAATGCTTGCGACATTCCTCTGAAATAATTACAATTTGATCTAATTTTTTATAGTAACTACCTTCTGCCTTAAAATGCCTTGAAGACTTTCTGAAATCTGTATGAATCCATCCAATTTTTCTTTTTGCATCAACTTTATCTATAATGTATGCGTTTGTTATCCCTTCCAAATATCCAACAGCAACATCATATTGACCGGATAGCTTTTTTACAACTCTCTTTGCAATATTCCAATTAAAAAATATTTTCTTTCCGGTTAAATCTTCTAATTTACTATTAATTAGCATTACTATTCGCATAATTGCTGAAAGAAAATATTTTTCTTTAATTAAATCTTTGAAATAATGTCTAAATTCTAATGTCATTGCTCTAGTCAATGTATCAGCTTCAATTATATTGATATTATTTGGAAGCCGATCTATTAATTCACCATTTTTCTCAAATAAAAGTAAATCAATATCATATTTTTTTGATTCAATAGCATTTAATAAGGAGACCAAACTCTGTTCTGCGCCACCCATACGCATTGTTGGAATTACAAACAAAATCTTCTTCATATCCATTTTCCTATCGTTTCTTAATGAACTTAGCAGGATTTCCACCAACAATTGTATATGGCTCTACGTTTTTTGTAACTACCGCTCCTGCACCTATAATACTTCCTTTTCCAACTACAACTCCAGGCAAAATGATTACTCGTGCGCCAATCCAAACATCATCCTCAATTGAAACTGAACGAACAGATGAAAATCCTTGCTCACACATTGGAATCTCTTTGTTACTATAATCATGGTTTTGAGTAAAAATCATACAGTCCGGCCCCATCATTACATTATTTCCTATTGTTACATAATCTTCTATCTGGGCACGTATTCCTATTCCTGAATTATCACCTAAAGAAACGTGTTGTTCAAACAACGCACCTTTCTCTATATTTATATTTTCCCCACATGAATCAAGAAGTAATTTCCCGCAAAAAGCTCGAACTTTCCTGCTCCCAAAGCTAAATCTCGAGTACGAAATGGGCATCCTGATCCCTATCACGTAATATATAATTTTTCCAAGTATTTTTTTTATCGACATAACACTCTACCTTATATATATTTCACACAAATTATTCTGGAAATCTGATACATCAAATCCCTTTTTATGAATTGCTTCAATAATAGTGTTTGAATCTGGATGACATTGATTTATAACCTGCTTTAATTCTTTAATCCAAGTCATCTCATTATCATTCAAAGACTTTTTATGAATAAGATTTATTCCAAAATCAACCTCTTCGGTTATATGATCTGCTACCAAGCAAGGTAATCCTGCTGCCTGAGCTTCAATTATCGACAAAGGCATCCCTTCATAATGAGATGGAAGAATAAATGCATCTGATTCCTTTAACACAGAAACCACATCTGTTCTCTGCCCTAAAAACTGAACATAATCATTAAGTTCTTCTTTCTCTACTCTTTCAACACAATGCTCAAACAACTCTCCATTTCCAACAAACACAAAGCAAATCTTGTCATCATTATTCTTTAGTCTATTTGCAATATTTATCATGAAATCATGATTTTTGACTTCTACAAAACGCCCAACATGTGTAACATATTTCCATTCAGGTTTTTTATTAATGACCGAATCATTCACTTCATTAATAAAATACTGCGAAGTTTCAACCGAATTGACAACAACCTCAAAATGTTTGTTCTTCACAATATTTGAACCATATAAAAACATACCGGCCGCTGTTGAGCAAGCTAAAAAATCCGTTCCAAAAAAAAGAATAGATTTTCGCATAACTGCATGATAAATTTTTTTAAATATTGTATTATGGTTGCTTCCATCCTGTGTACTATGAGAATGTGCTATTCTTTTAGGAACATGCGCAAGCCACGCAAGAAACATTTCTATTCCACTATGAAAGAGTTCCTGAGAATGTACTACATTATATTTTCCTTTTTTCATCAACTGATACATCGCTTTACAATATGCAATTGTACCATCTTTTCTTGGATCTGGAACTACGAAAAATCCACATCCCGAGTTAATAATATCATCTTTATAATAAGCATTTTCGTCTGTTGATGAATAATCAACTTCAAATTTTTCATGATCGATGTGTTTTCCAACATAAACCAATTGATTTTCTAAGCCTCCCATACCGAGGGCCCCAGCAACTATTAAAATTCTTATTTTCTTTCTTCCATCCTTTTCCACTTCTTACTCCGTCTTTTTCTTTTTAACAAGCTTATAATATTTCTTATAATAAGCAATCAGTCCTAATGGATATGCGGCTAATGTAAGTAATTTTCGAGGAGAGTTAATAATGATGCCTTTATTTTCACATAATTTACATGCTGCAATGTACATTATTGCACCTTTATACCGATGCAGTATAGGTTTAGGTTGAATCATTACTTGTTCCTTAAGTATTTTATATCCAATAGGATTATTTACATGCAATTTTAAATATCCCGCTGTTAATCCATCTTCCCTATATTTTGCAAAATAAATAGGTTTGCGTTCAATATAATATTGAACATTCATCTTTTCATACAGATAACTTTCACCAATAAATTTTTCATTTGGTATGATCGGATAGCGATACTGCTTCAAAATATCTGTTCTAAATACATGAATTAAATTTGAGTAGATTCCATATTTGTATCGGATATCAATATCTCTAATACACTTAATTTTTGATGGTAATCTCTGTCTATCAAAAACTTCTCCTTCTTCAGTAAACATATTACCAACTATTCCACCATAAGAATTATCCTCTTTTATCTGATTGAAATCATCAAGTATCACATCTACAGCATCAATTCCAAAATGATCATCCGAATCCAAACAAACCCACAAAGGACTTTTACATTTTTCTATTGATAAATTGGTAGCCGAAGGCTTTCCGCAATTTGGTGTCTTTATATACTCAATATTTATTACGCCTTCTGAAATCCATTTTCTCACCAATTCTTCAGTATTATCTGTAGAACCATCATCAATAATAAGCCATAAAAAATCTTTGTTACTCTGTTGCTTTAATGTCTTATAACTCTCTGGCAAAATGTATGCACGATTGTATGTTGGTGTAAATATTGTCAGTGTGACCATAAAAATTCCTCTACTTACATTGTAAAATATCCTTAATATGTTTCTTATACGCTTCTATAACTATATTTCTCGAAAATTCTTCTGATACTTTTTTTCGTCCTTCTATTCCCATTAACTTTCTCTCATTATTTGGCATTTCACTCAAAAATAATTCTATTTTCTCGACAAGTCCATCAACATCACCGCCACGATAAATAAATCCAGAAATTCCATCATTTACAGTTTCTTTACATCCAGGATTATCTGTTGTTATAATTGGTCTACCAGAACTTGCATTTTCCAAAAGTACATTACTCATCCCCTCTCCATATGTGGACGGATGAATAATAGCGTGTGCTCTTGCAATAAACGGCTTTACATCTTTTTGACTTCCTCTGTATACAATAATTCCCTGTTTACCGAGGTCTTCCAACTCTTTCTCGTAATGATTCTCCGTTGGCTCAATAAATCCTATCATATTAAACTCTGTACTAGGATATTCTTTCTTTATCCTTTTTGCAGCCTCAATATAATCGTCTACTCCTTTATCATGTAAAATACGACCTATGTAATTAAATATTACTGGTTCTCCTTCAACTCCATTGCCGCCATTTGGATAAGGCTGTAATGGATATCTTTCTGTATCAACACCAGAGCCAGGAATCAGCTGATAATCTCCTTTAATCATGCTGGAATTTAATGCCAACTGCATATTGGTCGAATTCTGAAACATCACACAAGCTGCTCCGCGATATGCCGTTTTGAACAAGGTCATAATAAATGCCCTCATTAATCCAGTCTTATTTAAAACGCTTCCCAATCCTGTAACATTATTGATATATGGTATTCCAAGTTGTCTCGCTGCAACGCTGGCATAGACATTAGGCTTCGCTGTGTAAGTCAATACTACAGTTGGTCTATACTTTTTAAACAACTTTCTGTAATGCAAAAACAGCTTACTGTCAGCCATAACATTTGTTCCACGCCTATCAATGATTGGATCATCATAAATATATGGAATATCTTTCATCAATTCAAGCTTCGGGCCATTTGGACATGAAATAAGCATGTCATAACCTTCCGCTAAGAGTCCTTCAATGAGTTCCTTACGAAAACAATAAACATCATCATCATTATTTGTAATCAAAGCAATTAATGGCTTGCCCATTTCCTCTATCTCCTCAAAAACTTTTGTTATGCCTATTCTCTACTATTCAGAATAATTCTTTCCCAACACTGCAAATACAGTTCGGAACATAGTCCCTATTTCAGCCACAAAGCTAAATTTCTTTAGGCTGTCCAAATTGTATTTCATTTTTATAGGAAGTACTTTTTCAACATATACGCGATCCGCATCACCAGAAACATCCAGAAGATCTGCTTCGTCCTTAAATCGTATACTCGCCTCAGAAGTCACCCCTGCAGGCAACAAAAGCGTAGCTTTCATTTCTTCACTATACTGCTTCACATATTTAGGGACCTCGGGCCTTGCCCCCACAAACGTCATTGTCCCGGTTACTATATCCAATAACTGTGGAATTTCATCAAGACGATACTTTCTAAGAAATGCACCAATCTTTGTAACTCGTGCATCGTTTCCAACTGTAACTTGAGTGCCTATTTTATCGGAATTTGCAACCATTGTTCGAAACTTATGTATACGGAACTCACGACCGTAGGTAGTTACACGAACTTGTCTATAAAACACACCACCTGGTGAATCAATAGCTATTGCTATTGCGAGTACCACCATAATTGGACTTGTCACAATCAACATAAAAATTGAAACCACCAAGTCAAAAACTCGTTTCAACAATAAACTCACTTTTCTTTTTGCCAAAACATCATAATATTCTTTTACTTCCGGTGTACGCATCCACTCCGGAAGTTCATTCCAATCCTTTAACATTTAATAACCTCGGCAAAATTCTTAATCACATAATCTACATCTTCATCTGATAACAAAGTATGCAGCGGTAATGAGATTTCATTTTTAAAATAATCATAAGCATTGGGATAGTCTTTAATATCAAATCCTAATTCTTTATATGCAGTCATCATCGGTAACGGCTTGTAATGGACATTACATGCTATTCCACGCTCCGCCATCTTAGTGATAATATCACATCTCTTTTCATGATCTATACCTGGCACCCTAGCAATATACAGATGACCACAACTCTGCGAATCATCAGTGTAATGATTCAGGTGCAATATACCTAATTCATCACAAGCAGCATCATACTTTTTGATAATTTCTTTACGCCTCTGTAACAGACTCGGATAACGCTCTAACTGTTTCAATCCAATAGCTGCCATAATGTCAGTCATATTACATTTATAAAACGGAGCTACAATATCATACTCCCATGCATCTAATTGTGTCTTAGCTAACGCATCTTTTGACTGTCCATGAAGACTTAATAATTGATACTGGTGATATAACTCTGCATCATTAATGCCCTCGATATGCTTCCAGCTAGCAGCACCACCTTCTGCTGTAGTAAAATTCTTCACTGCATGGAATGAAAAAGAACTGAAATCTGCAATAGAGCCAGCCATTTTACCGTGCCACTGTGAACCAAGCGCATGAGCACAATCTGAAACAATTGCAATGCGTCCCATTGCTTCTTGAATCTTATTAGTAGGACTAAATAGACCCTTTTTATTTTCTACCGCTCTGAAAATACGATCGTAGTTACAAATCACCCCACCGAGATCAACTGGAATAATCGCTTTTGTTTTTTCAGTGATAGCATCCTCCATCTGATCGTAATCCATCTCACAACTTTCCAACTGTGAATCAATAAATTTGACTGTAGCTCCTACATGGATTGCTGAAGATGCCGATGCCGTGTATGTGTATGCCGGTACTAGAACTTCATCCCCCTCACCAATACCAAGAATTCGTAAATTCAGTTCCTCAGCAGCCGTAGCAGAATTCAGGCAAACCATATTCTCGACACCACAATACTCAGCAAGATTTCTCTCTAACTGCTTTGTACGCGGCCCAGTAGTAATCCATCCTGAGCGCATTGCTTCACAAACTTCTTCTATTTCTAAATCGCTAATATCAGGTGGACTAAATGATATGTTTCTCTTTTTCATCTTTTCATTACCTCATAATTAATTTTCTCTCTATATACTCCTTGTAGATTTTTCTTGTCTACAATTTCAGACTTAAAAGAAACTCGTTTTTTCCATGCTGTTTTACATGCTCTTGTACCCACTACTCAAGTACACTTTCCCTATCTCTTGGTTCGATAGATACAACCTCACATCTCTTTTCAAAATCACTGTTTCTAAATTCTTCTTCACATGCAAACTCTCCTGTTTTCCCATCTAATCTACAAATAAATGCTCCACTAATTCTTTTTTACTCAAACTTCGCACTTGAATAAGTGCCTATGCACCTTGAAAATTCAATAAGT
>ERZ1643247.1342-NODE-1342-length-23103-cov-30.334649_pt1 | contig 23103 bp, 17 predicted proteins | sample MGYA00579264_ERZ1643247 | MGnify/ENA primary metagenome ERZ1643247 (study PRJEB29033, sample SAMEA4952262) | chicken gut metagenome | biome: Broiler Chicken; feature: Gastrointestinal Tract; material: Caecum | place: Ireland | collected 2018 | study: Broiler... | reverse complement strand
AGAAGTGAAGAAGCGTAAGAAAAGAGGCCGATTGGGATGTGAGAGTCCTGATCGGTTTTTTGCCAGAAAGTGCATTTTTAGTTGAAAAAAAGAGAAGATTTTGATAAACTTATACTAAATGTTCAAAAGATAAAAGGTGGGAAGGTACGGAGGAGATTATTATGCCTAATATATCAGATACGAGGCTGGCTTTCATAAGTTATGGTGGAAGTATAGACGCACAAATTGCCGCCTTGTTGTGCGATTTTTTGAGTGATTTTTTGGGGTATAAGACAGCAGTATATTGTACAGCTTCACACGATAACAGAGTTGCTGCGCCCTACGGGGAGGATTTTAGCACTAGTTATATGAAAAATATTAGCGAAGCTAAAGTATTTATTCCTCTTTTGTCTGAAAATTATATGCAATCAAAGACAACTTTGATTGAAATGGGGGCAGCGTATGCTTTAGGTAAAAAGTTTATACCTTTTTTAGTTTCTGGTTGCGATTATGGAAAATTACAACCATTGTATAATATTCGCAATAAAGATATGTATGCCATAGATGATCGGCTTGGGCTAAAAAAAGCTTTAGAGGAAATTAATCTTTCTTTAGGATCACCTAATCCTATATCGGAGGAAAAGTGTAACACTTTGATACGCGATATAAAACAACTTAAATCAGGGTATAAAACGAATATCTCCAAACAGAAGCAAATAAAATTTGTATGTAGAAAGTTGTTTTCAAATAATGATGCCTATGATTCATTCATCAATGAGTTGGGCGAAAGAAAGATTATAGATATAGGAATAACTAATTATACTCATGAAAAGGTGTTTGAATGTAGTCTCTACTTCAAGGATACAAAATGTGTATCTGATTTAATAGCCTTTTTGGATGAAAAAGGCTATTTGGATGATGAATATAGTTTAATTGAATTAGAGGGGTAGGGATTGAATATGGGAATGGATCGTAACAATTATGATAGATACCAAGAGATTTTTGAATGTTATCGCAATATATATGATTTGCCTTTGATAAAAACGAATTTTTATCAAGATGATTATAGAGCAATGAACTATTGTGAAGATAGGGATTTTGTGGCTTTGGTTGTTCCGTTTGGAGATCCTAGCGGCGATTTGGCAAATAAAATTGTTGTACAAAACAATTTAGTATCATATACCAAAATGTATTCTGACTTAATCGGGGGAAGTGCGCGCCCCGATAGAGATTTTCTGAGTTCGGCAATAGAAATTGCAAAAAAGAAGGCAAATTTAAGATCTTTGGAAGAATTTACACCTATAGCATTAATTGAAAATGCATTTACATATGAGAAGAAGCAACAGTCTCATTATGGAATCGTTTTTATGGCTAGAATACCAAAGGGGCGAAGTCTAGGGAAAGATGTAGTTTCAAAATCTATTAATGAGAAGGTATATTTCGCTAATCCGCATAATCAAGTATTATTTGACTTGGCAAAAAAGTATGTAGAAAATTATAGGACAAACAAGATACTACAAGATGAAATAAAGTTTTCAAGAAAATTAGGATTGAAAGATATCAAAAATAAAAAGAGGAAATTTTTAAATGATAATAATATTGATTTAAAAGATTATTATGAGTTTAAAAAAAATATTGTAAAAGAGATTAGGAGAGCAGCGCCCAAATCTATAATGGATATAGCGTGTGGAGATGATGATATTATTTATGATTTCTTAAAAATAAATAATAACATAAAAGTATTTGCAAATGATATAGCATTAGCTTATTTGGAAAATTATCATTATAATAAAAAGGAACATACCAAGATAATGTTTTCCAACCTAAATGCTGTTGAGTTGCCCTTTAAGCCAGGGACTATTGATGTTATGTTCTGTAAAAATTTGTTACATCATTTAAGTAGAGCAGATAGGAAAAAAATGATAAATCGTTGTTTGAAAATTTGTAAAACAATGGTTATTGTTGAAATTTTGTGTTATAAAGAACAAAATGATTCGGGTAAAATATTGCACGATAAGTTTTATGGTGAAATATTAAAAGAGACAAAAAATAAGGAGTATCTTAGTGGAAAGCAGCTTGATGAGTTGTTCTCTGAACCTTATATTGAAAAACAGAGTGATACAGAGGTTGAGACTCAAAATGGAAAGTATAGGTATGTATGGTTGACTGCGAAAAATTCTTGAATTCATATCAATTGAAAGATATTGAGGGGATATTGTTGGATTTTGATGGGACAATAGTGCCATCAGAGAAAGTGTTTTTTCGTGCATGGCAAGAGATATTTAAAAATAAATATCAGTGTTTATTTACAGATAAGGAATATATAGAAAATGAACTTGAAAAAGATACAAAACTTATAGATTATCTAATTGAGTGCAATAGACTTAGTCCAGGCATAGAAAAAAGTGTGTTAATGCAAGATGTATATGATAAATACGATGTCGAATATAGTAATATGTTAAAAGATACTGATTTTAGCACTGTGCTCAAGCATATTAAGAAATGGAGGAGTGCTGGAATTAAATTAAGTATAGTTAGTACTTCAAGACGTAATTATATTGATATGTTTTTTGAACGATATAAGGATTATAAAAAAATGTTCTCTTATATATTCTGTCGGGAAGATGTAAAAATGTTGAAGCCTAATCCAATGGTGTATTTATTAGCAGCTGAGCGCTTAGGATTAGGATGTTCAAGGTGCTTAGTTATTGAAGATTCTACTAAAGGAATAGAAGGTGCAATAGCAGCACATATGAAAGTTGTAAAGGTACTGGCAAATACATTTGACATTGGCGGGAGTTCAACAAATTTAGATATACCGGTGGTACAATCAATAGAAGATATTATACTTTGATAAGGTGTTGCACTAGGGTTAGCTGCGACATCTTATTGATTTTTAATATATGTTTAAACTGAAATATAATGTGTACGTGTTTAATCCCAGATGCAGAAGTTTACTAGTGGAAAGAGGAATGTCCAGATGAGTGATATCTTAAAGGATAGGTTTAAAGATGAAGTAGTGACGATTAGAGGATATGTTGATTATATTGAAAACAATTTTTATAGAAGAAGTTGTCAGCTTTTAAGAACGCAGGGATTTGAAGACTTTGAAGTGCTAAAAGATTATGTATTCTTTACTGATGATGAATCCGAGAAGGAAAATAATAGAAGTATTTTAATACAATTAGGACAATTGGTTAAAAGTAAATTAGAAGGTTGTATAGAGCAACTGAATAATAAAGAAAAAATTCCGCTGCCTCAAATCAGAAGTGCTATTCTGGATAATGATTTGAAAGAAAGTTTATGCGAATATCTGAGATTGCATGTTTATGATTGTATGGACAACCCGGACGATTTGCCCTATTCAAAATTGATAGAAAGGGTTAGTGCCACAGGATTAAAAGAGCAAATTGATTTTATAGATGAGGCTTCTGGCGATAAATGCTATGATATGCTAAATGTTGAAGATTATGAAAGTATATTAGAATATATGCGATGTACATTGCATAACGAAGAAATTGAGGAGATAGAATCAGAACTGTTCGAATATCAAGAATTGCAAACTCTATATGAAATTTTCAATGAAAAAGCACCGATAAATATTTACAGGCAATCATTTATTTTGTTGTTAACTGCGTTTGATGCTGTTGTATTTGATATGGCAAAAATTCTCTTTTGTAATAAATTTTTTGAGATTGCGCCATTCATAAATTATGACAAAAAGTTTTCATTGGCGGATATTTCTAAATATGAAAACTTTGAAGAGTTTTCAGAGAAGACGATTGATTTAATTATTGCAGGAAAATATATAGCCGATTTGTTGGAAATCATCTACAAATATAAGAAAAACATATTCAATATAGGTGGGTTTGACTGTTATCCAACAATAATGGAGATGATCCAAAGAAGAAATTTGCATGTTCACAAAAAAGGAATAGTTGATGAAAAATATTTTACCAAGGGTAATGGTAGTGAATTAGGATTGCAAATAGGCGATTATGCAGTGATAGACGATGCATATTTTAATAAGGCATTAGATTTATTGGAAAGGTTTGTTGAGGGTTTTCCGAGTTGAGTGGGGTAAAGGATATCCCTTCTCAGTGGGGTATAAACCTTTTTGCAAAAGGTGAAGGTTTCGTTATTTAGTATAAGAAGAATCTATCACCGCATTGCGAGGTTGTGGCTTTGCTTTCCAAGGTTAGAGAATAGAGTTTTTTATCTGTGTGCTTTTCTTTTCTATTTTTTCTAAAAATGCTTTGACCGCCGGTGAGAATACCTGATATTTTTTCGTCACGATATACAATCCGACAGATAACTCCGGGCTGATGGGGCGGAATGTGAGATTGCGCCCGCTTGTATTTACCAGACGGTCAAGGCAGAGAGCATAGCCGATGCCGTGTTCTACTAAGAATGTCGCATTATAGATCAGATTGTAGGTTGCCACTACATTGAGGGCGTCTTCCCCGAACCAGTCCAGATCCTGATGACCGGAAAAGGTCTGGTCGGCAAGGATCATGGGCAGGGATTTCAGCTGATCGATATTGATGCTTTCCTGACGGGCAAGAGCGCAGTCTTTCGGCATCAGAAGCCCGTATATATCTTTCATATGAAGATTAAGATAATCGTATTTTTCCTGACGCACCGGTCCGAGCAGCAGTCCCATATCAGACAGGCCTTTGTCGATACGTTCTGTAACAGCGTCGGCGTCGCCGCTGTAAGTATGGAAATACACATCAGGATACCGGACACGGAATTCGGCTATAAGTTCTGCGATCATATCCATGGCAACAGTCTCTCCGCATCCGATATAAATATCTCCGCTTAAATTCTTCGCATCTGCATGAAGGGCAGTCTCTGTATTTTCCATCAGATCCATGATCTCACGGGCCCGGTTGCGCAGGAAGATCCCGTCTTCTGTTAAAGTTATTTTCCTTTTTCCGCGGATAAAAAGCTGCCTGCCAAGCTGTTTTTCCAGATCCATCATCTGTTTGGACAGGGTGGACTGGGAAATAAACAGCGACTGGGCGGCTTTTGTAATATTCTGTTCCCGCGCTACGGCGAGAAAATAATGCAGTAATCTTGTTTCTATCATGGCAGTACGCTCCTTTCCCGTTATTTCCGCAAGTATCGAGCTATGCGGGCATACTTTATTTTATCATCGACAGAAGCGATGGTAAATAAGAATTTACAACTGTTTGCCATTCCTGAATTCCCGGATCTATAATAAAGGCAAATACAGAAGGAGGCGGATTATCATGATGAATATGGAAGTCAACGGAACGGATATCAAGGTAAAACTGTATGACAACAGTTCGGCGAAAGCGGTGGAAGAACTGCTTAAGAAAGGTCCGTTTACGCTCAATATGAAAGACTATGCTCATATGGAAAAGTTCGGCAGTTTCGGTATGCAGCTTCCCGCGAACGATGAGATGATCACGACCGAGGCAGGGGATGTGATCCTCTCAGAAGGAAATCTGCTGGTGATTTATTATGCGCCCAACACATGGAACTTTACCAGACTCGGGAAGGTGCAGAATCTGTCAGCGGATGAACTGAAAAAGGTGCTCGGGAAAGGCAGCATTACGGCAACCCTGACACTTATAGAATAGAAGAAGATAATGAAGGAGGAATAGTAATGAATTATTATGAAACAGACCCGGAATTTATGGAAAGGGTAGAACATTTTGCTTTTGATGAAGTCGTAAACGAGGAAAATCAGCAGCTGGACGCCCCGGTTCGCTGGCTTGCAATACTGGCGGCGCTGGTGGGCTGTCAGGGCCTGGACGCCTATAAAGAGTTCCTGCCGCGTGCTCTCGATGAAGGAATTCAGCCGGAGGCAGTGAAGGAAATGGTATATCAGTCCGTAGATTATGTCGGCATGGGACGGATGTGGCCCTTCCTGCAGGCGACCAATGAGATATTTGCGGAGCGGAAAATCGCTCTCCCTGCAAGCGGAAAATCTACAACAACTATGGAGGACCGTCTGGAAAAAGGGGCTCAGGCTCAGGCGGATATTTTCGGTCCTCAGATGAAAGAGGCATGGAAAAGCGGACATATTAACCGCTGGCTTGCAGACAACTGCTTTGGAGACTATTATACACGCACAAGACTTGATCTAGCGCAGAGGGAAATGATCACGTTCTGCTTCCTGATGGCTCAGGGAGGCTGCGAGCCGCAGCTTACCGCCCACGCGAAAGGAAATATGAATCTCGGAAATGACAAAGAATTTCTGATACGGGTCGTTTCCCAGTGCCTGCCTTATATCGGGTATCCCCGCAGCCTGAATGCGGTTACCTGTGTGAATAAGGCGGCGGAAGAATAAATTTAATTAATATAAAATGTCAGCTTGTGGTTAACGATCAGAACGTTTATAATTAAAACATGGCTTTTGAGACTGAAGATTCCCCTGAGCTTCAATTGTATAGAAAGCCGGAATGTCGGTAACCTGGAGGAAGTAATGGCAGCACTTGTATTTATGATTCTCGGATTTGCGGTGGGACGAGTCTTTCCTGTCCGGTACAAAATATTTAATGAACGGATACAGCTGCTGTGTACGCTTGTTCTTATATTTCTGATGGGTGTGGGACTCGGACAGAGAGACGGATTCTTCTCCGGACTGCTCAGTCTCGGATTTACAAGCTTCCTGTTCTTTCTGATTCCGACGCTTTTGTCGATTGCGGTTGTCTACATGCTGACCAGATGCTTTATGAACACATCAGGAGAAAAAGGCAGAAGGAACGCGGGCGGAAGGAGAAGAGATACGAAAGACAGCGATCCCATGGTATTTCTCGCTCTTGGCGCGCTGGTACTGGGAATAGGATTCGGCGCGGTTCCGCTTACGGCACACATTCTGAAGCCGTTGTCCGACCATACGGACTGGCTCCTCGGTCTGCTTATGTTTTCGGTCGGGATCAGTGTAGGGCTTCATCGGGGAATCGCAGCTGGGATACGGCAGCACCATGTGAAGATCCTGCTCATCCCGGCAGGGATAATCGCAGGTTCACTGGCAGGAGGCGTTCTGTGCGGGCTGCTGACCAATTATCCGGTCAGACAGGCTGTCTCGATCGCGGGGGGCCTGGGCTGGTATAGTCTGGCCGGAGTATCCATAAGCAATCTGGCCGGAGCAGAGGCGGGAAGTATTGCATTTCTTAGCAATCTGATGCGGGAGATCGGCGCTTTCTTTATGATCCCGTATATTTCCCGGCATTTTAATGTCTGTACCTGTATTGCCCCGGCGGCTGCCACGAGCGAGGATACCACTCTGCCGATGCTGATGCGTTATACGAATGAAGAGACAGTTGTTCTTTCCGTGTTTAACGGGATTATCTGCTCTGCGGCTGTGCCGGTACTTATTTCACTGTGTTATTAGAGAAAGGAACCTATGAAAGAGGAATGTCTGATCTGTAAAGCCCCATTGGAATATCTGAATGAAGATATCGAGATGGAGTGTGAACTATGCCACAAAAAAGAAAAAAGTAAAACAAGGTGCATAAACGGCCATTATGTCTGCAACGAATGTCATATGCAGGGAATCGACAGCCTGATCGGCCTGTGTCTGAATGAAACATCCGGGAATCCGGTGGCGATACTCAACAAAATGATGTCCATGCCGTTCTGCCATATGCACGGGCCGGAGCATCATGTCATGGTGGGGATGGCGCTGCTGACTGCGTATAAGAACTGCGGCGGCGAGATTGACCTGAAGCGTTCTCTGATCGAGATGAACAGCAGGGGAAGTTCGGTGCCGGGCGGCGCCTGCGGGTTCTGGGGCGCCTGCGGGGCAGGAATCAGCGCGGGAATGTTTATTTCTATCGTTACCGGATCTACGCCGCTCGGAAAAGACAATTTCGGTCTGTCACACAAGATGACGGCAAGAGCACTGGACGCGATCGGCGAGGTCGGAGGACCCCGCTGCTGCAAGAGAGATTCGTATCTCTCCATAACAAGAGCGGTTGATTTCGTAAAAGAAAATCTTGGGATTGAGATGGAACAGTCAGACATTGTCTGTGCTTACAGCAGCCAGAACAATCAGTGTATCGGAAAAAGGTGTCCGTTTTCCAGAGTAAATGCGAAGAAAAAGAAGATTGCGTTTATCTGCGTTCATAACTCCTGCCGGAGTCAGATTGCGGAAGCATTCGGAAGGAAATATCTGTCCGATCGTTATGAATGCTATTCCGCGGGAACGGAAGTGAAGCCGCAGATCAATCAGGACGCCGTAAGGCTGATGAAACAGGAGTACGGCATTGATATGGAAAAAGACCAGTATCCGAAGCTGCTGGAAGATATACCGGAAGCAGATATCTATGTGTCCATGGGATGTAATGTATCGTGTCCAAATATTCCCGGCAGGAAGGTTATTGACTGGGGACTGGACGATCCGACCGGTAAGGAAGATGCGGTATTTATGGATGTGATCAGACAGATAGAACATAATATATTGGAAATGAAAGATAAATAAGCAGATATATGGAATAATTCCCCCGTTTCAATATTTTTTTCACTGTGAACGGTTCTGTTTGGAATATAAAATAGACAGGAAAAGAATCAGTACACAGATGGAGAAGAATTGAAATGGGTATGATCAGTAATGAAAATTTAAATGAATTTCTCAAGGAAGTCAGAGAGAAGGCAAAAGGAGAAGACAAACTGCTGGAGCAGTTTGAACGCTGTTTTCTGAATACCCTTGAGACAACAGTGAAAATGAAGGAAGACGGAACTGTGTACGTGATCACCGGGGACATCCCGGCGATGTGGTTGAGAGACTCCACGGCACAGATCCGTCCTTTTCTGTTTCCGGCAAAAGAAAATGACGAGATCCGGCAGATGATCGCGGGGCTTGTGAAACGGCAGTTTTACTGTATCTGCCTGGACCCCTATGCAAATGCATTCAACGAGGGTCCTACGGGCGCGTGCTGGGAGAAAGATGATCCGGACCAGAGTCCGTGGGTGTGGGAGAGAAAGTTCGAGGTGGATTCCCTGTGCTATCCCATCCAGCTCGCGTGGATGCTCTGGAAGAACACCGGATGCACCGATCAGTTTGACGGAAATTTCCGCACCGGGGCGCGGAAGATCCTGAATGTCTTCCGAACGGAGCAGAACCATGAGTATCACTCCGCTTACCGGTTTGTGCGCGAGGGCAGTTTCTATACGGATACCCTTTCCAGAGATGGCAGGGGAGCCTTTGTGAGGCCGGATATCGGGATGGTGTGGTCGGGCTTCCGCCCAAGCGATGACGCGTGTACATACGGCTATCTGGTTCCGTCCAATATGTTTGCCGTCGTGGTGCTGGGGTATCTGGAAGAAATTGCGGAGAAGATCCTGTGCGATGAGATGCTGGCAAAAGAGGCGGGCAGTCTGAGAGAACAGATCCATACTGCGATTGAAGAATACGGACGGACGCGGACGGAGGCGTTCGGGATGGTCTACGCTTATGAGGCGGACGGATACGGCATGTTCAATCTGATGGACGACGCCAATGTCCCGAGCCTTCTGTCCATGTCCTATCTGGGATATCCGGCAGACCGGGAGACTATGGAACATACCCGGAAAATGATCCTGAGCGAGGCGAATCCGTATTATTATAAAGGGACGGAAGCGGCCGGGATCGGAAGTCCCCATACGCCGGCAGGCTATATCTGGCCGATCGCTCTGGCGATGCAGGGGCTGACAGAGAGCAGCCGGGAGAAGAAGCGGCAGATCCTTGATACTCTCGTATCCTGTACCGGAGGAACGGGAATGATGCATGAAGGGTTCTGCGCCGACGATGCGGGAAAGTACACGAGAGAATGGTTCTCATGGGCGAACGCCATGTACGCGGAACTCTTTCTGGATTACCTGGGCTACAGACTGGAGATCTGAGACTGTAATTAATCGGAATGTAGAATTTTTACACTAAACATAGAAATTGGAAAATTGTTCTGCCAGAAAACTTTCGGTACAATAGAGACAGTTAGAACACTGACTGTATGTAGGAGGTACTTATGTTTTTAACAGAGAGAAAACTTGACAGAAGAATTACTGAGATCAGAGAATACAGTTACAGAGAAGTTACCGCACTGGAAGAATTCGCCGCGCGCGAGGACAGACAGGGCGTTGTGAATCCGGAGGTCCCCACAGAATTTGAAGGATGGGACACGATACATACCGGAGACAGATGGAGCGGCCGCGACCGCTATCTGTGGCTCCACAAGGAAATCACGATACCGGAGTCGTGGAAAGGAAAGCGGGCTGTCGGAATCTTTGATTTCGGAAATACAGGAGCAGGAAATAACTCCGGCTTTGAGGCAATGTGCTATATTAATGAGAAGCCGTATCAGGGAGTTGACGTGAACCATAAGGAAGTCTTCTTCCCGGAGGAGCTTTACGGTAAGACATTCCGTCTTACGTTCCGCCTCTGGTCCGGTCTGGAGGGCGGCGGCGTGCCGAGAGAACAGGAGCACAGGATCAACCGGGCGGATCTGGCATATCTTGATGAAAAAGTGGACGACTTTTATTACATGGGCATGCTGGTGCTCGATACGGTGCAAAATCTGTCGGATACCGATCCGGTTAAGTTTGAGCTGAGGAATGCGCTGGACGAGGCGTGCCTTCTCATCGACTGGGCTTATCCGGGAAGCGGGGAATTCTATGAGTCCGTACATCAGGCGGACGACCTGCTCAATGAGAAGATCGACGGCATGAAAAAAGATTCCCTCGTAAAGGTAAAATGTGTAGGGCATACCCATATCGATATGGCATGGCTCTGGAGACTGAAACACACCCATGAGAAAGCGTCAAGATCATTCTCGACTGTACTGAGAATGATGGAGATGTTCCCGGAATACATTTTCCTGCAGACACAGCCCCAGCTGTATGAATACATAAAAGAAGATTTCCCGGAGATCTACGAGGAGATCAAAAAGAGAGTAAAAGAGGGGCGCTGGGAAGTAGACGGCGGTATGTGGGTAGAAGCGGACTGCAACCTGACAAGCGGTGAGTCGCTCACCCGCCAGATCCTGATCGGAAGCAAGTTCATCAAGGATGAATTCGGCAAGGATGTGGAATACCTCTGGCTTCCGGATGTATTCGGCTATTCATGGGCCCTGCCGCAGATCCTGAAAAAATCCGGCATCGATATGTTCATGACAACAAAGATCAGCTGGAACCAGTACAACCGCATGCCTCACGATACCTTCAAGTGGAAAGGAATTGACGGAAGCGAAGTACTGACACACTTTATCACTACACCGGAGCCGTGGAATGAGCCGGGCTCATGGTTCTATACATATAACGGACTTCTCACCGCGAAGACGGTAAAGGGAGTCTGGGACGCCTACAGTGAAAAGGAAATGAATCAGGAACTGCTGATCGCCTACGGATACGGAGACGGAGGCGGCGGTGTAAACCGCGACCTGCTGGAGAGGAGACGCAGGATTGATAAAATTCCGGGACTTCCTTCCCTTGAGACGTCCACGGCGGGAGAGTTCTTCCGTGACTTGAAGGAGACGGTAAAGAATACTGACCGGTATGTACACACATGGGACGGAGAACTTTATCTGGAGTATCACCGCGGTACTTATCTTTCAAATGTAAGTACAGAGGTCGCAGGATTCAGAAACGTTCTCGATGAGTTCGGAAAATCTCTGTATACAGGAAGCGTAGATCCGGAAGAATATCTTCCGCAGCTTGAGAAGAAACTGGAGGCAACCGGCATCGATAAGGTGATCGATGAGATGCAGAAGCAGATCGACGAGTGGAAAGCTGAGAAATAAGGCGGATTATGATGAACAGGACTGATATGACGGAAAAGTCCCGGCTTATGAAAAAAGTGGGAAATCTGCATCAGGTGATCGATGTGGTACCTGTCACATACCGGGACGGCCAGGCGGACAGGATGTCCGCCTGGCAGATCAAAAACGGCCCGCTTCAGTTTACTGTGATGAAAGACAAGTGTCTGGATATAGCCGAACTGTCCTACCGGGGAATTAATTTCAGTTTCCTTTCCAAGCCCGGCCTGCAGGGGAGAAATCACTATGATACGAATGGGGAAGAAGCGCTCAGAAGTATTATGGGCGGTATGCTCTTTACCTGCGGACTGGAGAATATCTGTGCTGTTTACCGGAAGGACGGAAAGGAATATCCCATGCACGGACGGATCCGGACGACCCCCGCGGAACACGCGGGGGTATCCGTCGCCTGGGACGAAGACGGATGCACGATCACTGTAAGCGGAGAGATGCGGGAGGCAGAGCTCTTCGGAGAAAATCTGGTGCTGAAGCGCACGATTACAACCACCTGGCCGGGAAAAGAGATCCGGATCAGGGACGTAGTGGAGAATCAGGGGTATCAGGAGACGCCCATGATGCTGCTGTATCATTTTAATGCGGGATATCCGCTGCTGGATGAGGGCGCGAAAATCATTATTCCTTCTGTTAAAACGGTTCCGAGAGATGCGGACGCTGCCGCCCAGCTAGACTGCTGGGACAGGATGGAAGCTCCCGTGGACGGCGAGCCGGAGGCAGTCTTTCTCCATGAACTGAAAGAAGGAAAGGACGGAACCGCTTATGCGGCCGTGATCAACGAAAGGCTCGGCCTGGGCCTCTGCCTGGAGTTCGAGAGAAAGAACCTGCCGTACTTTATGCAGTGGAAATCAAGAGCCAGCGGCGACTATGTGGTGGGGCTTGAACCGGCGAACTCCAGTGTATACGGAAGAGGGTTCCACGAGGAACAGGGAGACCTGCATATGCTGGGATCTTTTGAATCAGAGACGATGAATCTCACTTTAAGGATACTGGAAGGCGAAGAACTGGATGAAATACAGCGTCTGACAGTGTAAAATAGACATATAGCAGAATCAAAGAGAGGACAATTACAATGAAACGATCAAAAATCAACGCAGTAATTAAAGACATGGAAAAACTGATCAAAGAGCACGGATTCGAGATTCCGCCGTTCTGTAACTGGACGCCGGAGGACTGGAAGACGAAAAACCATGAATATGATGAGATCAGAGACAATATGCTGGGCTGGGACATTACTGACTACGGCCTTGGCAAATTTGATGAAGTGGGATTTGCCCTGATCACTATCCGAAACGGAAATGTAAAGGACGACAGATATACAAAACCGTATGCAGAGAAACTGCTCATGGTAAATGAAGGACAGATGGCGCCCATGCATTTCCACTGGAACAAGATGGAAGACATCATCAACAGAGGAGGCGGCAATGTCCTGATCACGGTATACAATTCCACGGAGGACGGAGAATTCGCGGATACAGACGTGATTGTGCACAGCGACGGAAGAACCTATACAGTACCTGCGGGAACACGTGTGAGACTGACGCCGGGAGAGAGTATTACGATCCAGCCTTATCTCTATCATGATTTCCATGTAGAGGAAGGAACGGGAGCTGTTCTGCTCGGAGAAGTATCTATGTGCAACGACGACGAGAACGACAACCGCTTCTATGAACCAATCGGAAGATTCCCGACCATCGAGGAAGATGAGCCTGCATACCGTCTGCTCTGCAATGAGTATCCGGCAGCAGCGGAGTAATACATACAATCCTGCAGAGGGCTGACAGTTCTGCCTGTTCAGCCCTTTTTGCACACAGAAAGGGAGAGACATGATAAGGACAGAGTTAAACAGAGACTGGAGAATGCGCTGTATGTCCGGCGGAGAGTGGCAGAGCGCCGTGGTTCCGGGAACCGTATATACGGATCTTCTACGAAATGGAAATATGGAAGATCCTTACTGGAAGGACAACGAGGATTCGGCGTGCGCCCTTATGGAGGACGATTATGAGTACGAGTGCAGGTTTGTGCCGGATGAAGCACTGATGAGGAGCAGGACGCGGCTGCTTAAGTTTGACGGGCTGGATACCTGCGCATCCGTATACCTGAACGGAGAACTTCTGGGAGAACCCTGCAATATGCACCGTATCTGGGAATATGACGTCACAGACAGTCTGAGAGAGGGAGAAAACCTGCTGAACGTGCAGTTTCACTCCCCGCTCAGATACATTGCGCAGGCGTATAAGAAGTACGGCAATATCGGAAATGACGATACTTACGAGGGCTTCATGCATCTGCGAAAAGCCCACTATATGTTCGGGTGGGACTGGGGCGCGCATCTTCCGGACGCCGGGATCTTCCGTAGTGTCTCTCTTCTGGGGATTGAAGAAGGACGGATCGGCAGTGTCTATATCCGGCAGAGACATGAGGAGGGGAAAGTAACACTTCTCTTTGAAGCCGAAGCGTCATGTATCAGCGAAAGAGGGGACGGCAGCAGTCCCGCCGGCAGAAATACCGGAGAACCGGAACAAAAGATCTGCTGGCAGGCAGCGGTCACATCCCCTGACGGAAAAACATACCGGGCCGTTCTGGCGGACGGCAGAGGAGCGCTGGTCATCGAAGACCCGCAGCTCTGGTGGCCGAACGGCCTGGGAGACCAGCCGCTTTACGATGTGGAAGTATCCATGCGGATCGGAGAAAAAGAATGCGATGTCTGGAAGAAAAGAATCGGCCTGCGCACGCTGACTGTAAAAAGGGAAAAGGATGCGTGGGGCGAGAGCTTTGCCCATGAGGTAAACGGAGTCTGTTTCTTTGCCATGGGAGCAGATTATATACCGGAGGACCACCTCCTCGGACGGCGGAGCAGAGAACGGACACAGCGGCTCCTTGAGGACTGCCGCCTTGCAAACTTTAATTCGATCCGTGTATGGGGCGGCGGCTTCTACCCGGACGACTGGTTCTATGATCTGTGCGACGAACTGGGCCTGGTTGTCTGGCAGGATTTCATGTTTGCCTGCTCCGTCTATGAACTGACGGAAGAATTCGAGGCGAATATCCGGCAGGAATTTATCGATAATATTACAAGGCTCCGCCATCACGCCAGCCTCGGCCTGTGGTGCGGAAACAATGAGATGGAAATGTTTGTGGACGAGCGGTGCTGGGTGACAAAACCGAGTGAGGTCAGAGACTATCTGTTCATGTATGAGAGGATCATCCCTGAAGTCCTCAGAAAATATGACCCGGAGACATTCTACTGGCCTGCAAGCCCCTCCTCCGGCGGATCTTTTGACAACCCCAATGATCCTGACCGGGGCGACGTCCACTACTGGAAAGTGTGGCACGGCAGCCGCCCGTTCTCTGAGTACAGAAAGCATTACTTCCGGTATATTTCGGAATTCGGTTTTCAGGCGTTCCCGTCGAAGAAGACGATCGAATCCTTCACAGACGATCCGGCAGACTGGAATATTTTCTCCTATATTATGGAGAAGCACCAGCGCAATTACGGCGCCAATGGAAAGATTATGAGCTATATGCAGCAGGCATACCGGTATCCGATGGATTTCGGCACGCTGATCTATGCCTCCCAGCTGCTGCAGGCGGACGGCATCCGCTACGGTGTGGAGCATTTCCGCAGAAACCGCGGCAGATGCATGGGCGCGGTCTACTGGCAGCTGAATGACTGCTGGCCTGTAATCTCATGGTCATCCATTGATTATCACGGAAGATGGAAAGCGCTGCACTATTATGCGAAACGCTTCTTTGCCCCGGTACTCGTATCCTGCGAGGAGGAGAGCTGGATGACTCAGGAGGCGAATATGAACCGTCAGCATTTCCGGTTTGAAAAATCCGTACGGTTCAATGCCTCCAACGAGACGAGACAGGACCGGGAGATCCTCCTGCGCTGGCAGGTGAGAAACGCACAGGCGGAAGTGCTCCGAAGTGAGGAGATGAAGATCACGGTTCCGGCGCTTTCGGCGCAGTGGACCGGGAAAGTGCTGCTTCCGGATATCGATGTGTTCACAGAGTATGTAAGCTTTCAGGCGTACGACCTGACCGGTGTGTCCGCAGACAGTGTGACGGATGCCGGGGACAGCGTGACAGCGGGCGGAGAGAGCATACTTCCGGGAGAAGACGGCGTCCTGCGGGAGGCGCAGATCGCAGACAACACGGTCATCTTCTCATATCCGAAATATTTCCGCTATGAGGATCCACATCTGCAGGCAGAGACAGACGGCGAGTGGATCACCGTCCGTGTGGACGCCTATGCCAAGAGCGTGGAGATCCTGAATGAGGAGGAAGATCTGATCCTGAGCGATAATTACTTCGATATGAACGCAGGGGAAAAGAAAGTGCGCATCCTGCGGGGAAAACCGGACGGACTTCGGGTAAGAAGTGTGTTTGACATTCATTAATATTGACAGGAAGAAAGAAACGGAGAGCTCCGGATGCGGGCTCTCCGTTTCTAGTATGCATTTGTTCCAGCAGCAGGCTCTGTTGAGATGGGCCGGCCGCTGTTTATTTCTTATGGATTGCTTCGCTTATGCCGAGCACCGCGCCGAACAGGACTGAATTTCTATAAAAACTTTCCAGTTATACTTTCAGGAGACTTCTTGATTTCCTCCGGCGTTCCTGCCGCTACGATCCGTCCGCCTGCCTCTCCGCCTCCCGGCCCCATGTCAATGATATAATCTGCATTGCGGATTACGTCAAGGTCGTGTTCAATAACGATGACGGTTGCTCCGTTTTCGATGAGCGTCTGGAAGACTTCCAGCAGAGTGCGTACGTCAAGAGGATGGAGTCCGATGGTAGGCTCATCAAATACGAAAACGGAATCTGACTGAGCTTTTCCCATCTCGCTTGCCAGCTTCAGGCGCTGCGCTTCTCCGCCGGAGAGACTGGGCGTTTCTTCCCCCAGTGTGAGATATCCGAGACCCAGATCTTCCAGTACCTGCAGCTTCTGCCGGACGGATTTCAGATTCGCGCAGGCTTTCAACGCTGTGCTTACATTCATTTCCATCAGTTCCGGAAGAGAGAAGGAATGTCCATTTTTATCTTTCTTATTCGTGTATTTTATTTTCTCCGCACTTTTTGAATATCTTGATCCACGGCATTTTGGACAGGTAATCTTTACATCCGGAAGGAACTGTACATCCAGACTGATCACCCCTGTTCCGTCACAGACCGGACAGCGGAGTTTCCCCGTATTGTAGGAAAAGTCTCCGGCCCTATAGCCAAGTTCCTTTGCGTCCGAAGTACGGGCAAATGTCTTGCGCAGCTCGTCGTGGACATTGGCGTAGGTGGCTACGGTGGAGCGGACATTGATGCCGATGGGCGTGGCGTCGATCAGTTTTACATGTGCAATCCCGTCTGCGTTGACGGCACGTACATGATCCGGCAACGGTTTCCCGTCAATCCATGCCTCCAGACCGGGGATCAGACTCTCAAGGATGAGTGTCGTTTTGCCGGAGCCGGACACGCCTGTGACTACGGTCAGCCGGCCCTTCGGAATGTCCACTTCCAGCGGCTTGACGGTATGGATGGCTGAAGTGGAGAGACAAATCTTCCCTTCAGAAAACATCTCAGAAGCGGCAGTCTGTTTTCTTACCGGAGTCTGAGGTTTGCCGGTGAGGAAAGGCCCGATCAGGGAAGCAGAATTTCCGGCAAGTTCCGGTACGGTTCCCTGAGCGATCACTTCACCGCCGTCGATGCCGGCTCCAGGGCCCATCTCGATGATCCAGTCTGCATCTGAAAGGATCTGTGAGTCATGGTCGACCAGAAGAATGGAATTGCCGTCCGCGATCAGGTCGTGCATCACACCTGTCAGTCCGACGATATTGGAGGGATGAAGACCGATGGACGGCTCGTCCAGAACATAGAGGACTCCCGTAGTCCGGTTGCGCACCGCGCGGGCGAGCTGCATCCTCTGCCTCTCCCCGGTGGACAGTGTAGAGGATGCGCGGTCCAGAGTCAGATATCCCAGACCAAGATCCAGCAGCCGTTTTGCAACAGTCTGAAAAGACTCGCAGATGCTCTTTGCCATAGGACGCATTTCCTCCGGCAGGGAGCCGGGGACTTCCGATACCCATTCCGTTAGATCAGACAGAGTCATGCGGCAGGCTTCGGCCAGAGAGATCCCCTTCAGCTTCGGTGCTCTTGCGGCTTCAGACAGACGAGTGCCGCCGCAGTCCGGGCAGGTCTCCAGTTTCAAAAATTTCTCAACCCGCTTCATTCCTTTCTCATCTTTGACTTTGGAGAGGGCGTTTTCTACTGTGTAGACAGCATTGTAATAGGTAAAGTCCAGTTCCCCTGCCTGATTGGTCTTTTTAGAATGGTAGAGGATATGTTTCTTTTCGGCGGGACCGTTGTAGACAATATCTTTTTCTCTGTCTGTCAGGTCGCGGAAAGGAATATCCGTGCGCACTCCCATTTCCCGGCAGACGTCGGTCATAAGAGACCACATGAGAGAATTCCATGGCGCAACCGCACCTTCATCGATAGTGAGGGATTCATCAGGAACAAGGGTGGATCGGTCTACTGTGCGTACCGTACCGGTTCCGTCACAGGTGCGGCATGCTCCCTGACTGTTAAATGCCAGTTCCTCTGCGGCGGGAGCGTAGAAACGGGCGCCGCATTCCGGACAAACAAGCTCCTGTCCGGCGGCAACAGCAAGAGAAGGAGCAAGATAATGCCCGTTGGGACATCTGTGATTCGCCAGTCTCGAATACATCAGACGCAGGCTGTTCAAAAGCTCTGTCCCCGTACCGAACGTACTGCGGATGCCGGGAACTCCGGGGCGCTGGTGGAGCGCAAGGGCAGCAGGAACATAGAGCACCTCATCCACGTCTGCTTTTGCAGCCTGCGTCATGCGCCGTCTCGTGTAGGTGGACAGGGCGTCCAGATAGCGTCTTGATCCTTCTGCGTAGAGGACGCCGAGGGCGAGGGAAGACTTGCCCGAGCCGGATACGCCGGCGATGCCCACGATCTTTCCAAGAGGCACATCAACGTCAATATTTTTCAGATTGTGGACCCGTGCTCCGCGGATCAATATTTTATCTTTCACAAGCGATCGTCCTTTCTGCATAAAGTATGGTAATTATACTCTCTTTCGTTAAAAACATCAATTTCCCGGTAATGCTCCTCATATCTTAAATATGATTATAGAAAAAGCGGCTGCTCTCCAATGGAGTTAACCATTCGATGAAATTCATAGAGTGGCTGTGAATGCAGAACATTCTTTGTGTGCCGGCGCTGGTCTGTGTATATGATCTGTGGTATGATATTCTATAAAAGTTCAACCATCTGAATGTCAGCAGACGGATTTATGCTTGCATAGGAATCTGGCGACTGACATTCAGATGAGGTGAGCGCCTGTTAATGAGTAAAACAGTGGCAACAGCCACGATAAGCACGAAGTGCGGTTTTACGAATGGCGCGGGTTGAACTCTTATAATATTGGAATTCAGAAGGATTAATCATAAGACACAGGGAGGAAGATTATGTCTAATGCAGTTGTTACTTTAAGAAAAGGCGCGGGACGCACACTCAAGCAGGGCGGGCCATGGATTTACGACAATGAGATAGAAAGTATTATGGGAAGCTTTGAGGACGGAGATATCGTGCTCGTCCATGATTTCGACGGTTATCCGCTAGGGCGTGGATTTATCAACCGAAATTCAAAACTGACGGTGCGCATGATGACGAGAAACCGTGACACGGAAATTAATGAGGAGTTTATCCGCATGCGCGTACAGAATGCATGGGAGTACCGGAAAAAAGTGATGGATGATATTTCCAGCTGCCGGGTGATCTTCGGAGAAGCAGATTTCCTGCCGGGTATCGTGGTGGACAAGTTCGCGGATGTGCTGGTGGTGGAATCTCTCGCTCTGGGAATCGACCGCTTTAAACTGATGATCGTGGATATTTTAAAAGAACTGATGGAGAAAGACGGCGTCCACATCCGAGGCGTCTATGAGCGCAGTGACGCGAAAGTACGCGAGCAGGAAGGGATGGAGCGCCGTAAGGGATTTATCAGCGAGCCTTTTGATACAAAGGTGGAGATCGTGGAGAACGGCGTGCGCTATTATGTGGACGTAAAGGACGGACAGAAGACCGGCTTCTTCCTTGATCAGAAATACAACAGACGGGCAGTGGCAAAGCTCTGCAAAGGAGCCCGGGTGCTGGACTGCTTTACCCATACCGGTTCCTTTGCCCTGAATGCAGGAATTGCAGGGGCGGAGCACGTGACCGGAGTGGATGCTTCTGAGCTGGGTGTTGCTCAAGCGAGAGAAAATGCCGCTTTGAACGGACTGGAAGACCGGGTGGAGTTTATATGCGAAGACGTCTTTGACCTGCTTCCTCGTCTGGAGAAGCAGGGAGAGAAATATGACGTGGTCATCCTTGATCCGCCGGCATTTACGAAATCGAGAAGCTCAATCAAAAAAGCGGTGAAGGGTTACCGGGAGATCAATCTGCGGGGGATGAAGCTGGTGAAGGACGGCGGATATCTGGCGACCTGCTCGTGTTCCCATTTTATGGATTATGAACTGTTTACCAAGACGATAGGGCAGGCGGCGCAGAATGTGCATAAGAGGCTGCGGCAGGTGGAGTTCAGAACACAGGCGCCGGATCATCCGATATTGTGGGGAGCGGGGGATTCTTATTATTTGAAGTTTTATATTTTTCAGGTGTGTGAGGAGAAGTAGAGTGGAATATTTGGCACATATTGTGGGTGAACGTAAGCAATCTGTAAAAAATCATTTATTCGGAACAGCTGAACTTGCGAGTCGCTTTGCAGGGAAATTTGGAAAATCAGACTGGGGATATTGCTGCGGTATGCTCCATGATGTCGGGAAGTATTCCCTTGCATTTCAGGAGAAGATTAAGAATAACAGCGACAAGCGAGTAGATCATTCTACAGCAGGAGCAAAGCTGTGTTTCGAAAAAGGCGGTATGTACGGATTTATGAGTTACTGTATTGCCGGACATCATTCGGGGCTGCCGGATTACGGGAATTCCTCCGATGCGGGAAATGCATCTACATTGGAGGGCAGAAGGCGGAAGCGAATCGAGGATTATAGCGCCTTTAAAAGTGAAATAAAGATTCCGGAAATCAATACGATCCCATTTGATCCATTAAAAGAGCCTGATCCGGATTTCTCTTTAAGTGTGTTTATCAGGATGTTGTATTCTTGTCTGGTTGATGCGGACTTCCTGGATACGGAAAGATTCATGAAGAATGGGCAGACGCTGAGAGAGGCAGGAGAAGATATAAGTGTTCTTCTGGAAAGACTAAAAGGTTATGTGGCAGATTGGCTGCAGAATGAAGATAAGGACACTGTAAACGGAAGAAGAACAGAAATACTCAGGCACTGTTTCGAAAAAGGAATCAGTGAAAGAGGTATATTCCAGCTTACCGTACCGACAGGCGGCGGGAAAACAATCGCGTCTCTGGCGTTTGCGTTGCAGCACGCCGTAGAGAATCATATGGATCGTGTGATTTATGTGATACCATATACAAGTATCATTGAGCAGAATGCAGAAGTGTTCAGGAAGGTACTGGGAGATCAGAATGTGCTCGAAAATCACTATAATATGGATTATGAAAGCACGGAGGAATTAAAACCCATGCAGCTTGCGTCGGAAAACTGGGACAAGCCAGTGGTGGTGACGACGAATGTGCAGTTTTTTGAATCCTTGTTTGCAAATAAGTCCTCCAGATGCAGAAAGTTACATAATATTGCCAACAGCGTTATCATATTTGACGAAGCGCAGATGCTTCCAACAGATTATCTGATGCCTTGCATTGCCATGATGGAGGAACTTGCTGGAAATTTCCGTTCCAGTATTGTGCTTTGTACAGCGACGCAGCCCGCTCTGACTCCTTTTTTTCACAGAAAAATGTCGGTTACTGAACTGTGCCCGAGGGTAGAAGAACAATTCCGTTTTTTTGAGAGAGTTACTTTCAAAAATATTGGAGCGGTTTCAGAAGATGAATTGATTGAAAAACTGGGGCAGGAGGATCAGGCGCTCTGTATTGTCAATACAAAGAAACGAGCACAGAGAATCTATCGGAAAATGAAAGGTGAAGGCGTATTCCACCTGTCTACGACGATGTATCCGAAACACAGACGACAGATCCTGGGGAAAATTAGAAAGCTGATGAAAGACGGGGAGAAATGTATCCTGATCTCGACCAGCCTTGTGGAGGCAGGGGTTGATCTGGACTTTCGTGCTGTGTACAGACAGCTGGCGGGAGTTGATTCTATGATCCAGGCAGCAGGAAGATGCAACAGAGAAGGAAAGCGGGATGCAGATGAAAGCTTCGCTTATATTTTTCAATTTGAAGAAAAAGAAAATGTTCCCGGACAGCAACTACAGATTGATGTATCAAAGATGTTGATTTCAGAGAATGAAGATATCTCATCGTTGAAAGAAATAGAAAAATATTTTGAAGCACTGTATCATTTCCGAGGGGCGAGTCTGGATAAAAAGAAGATTCTCGACGAGTTTAAAGGGAAAAGATATAATTATGCTACGGCAGCACAGGAGTTTAAACTGATCGAGGAAAATACATTGACTGTCTTTGTCAGCAGAGAGGAAGAGGCAGCAGAGCTCCTTCGGCAGATCAAATGTCAAGGATATACAAAGTCGGGGATGCGAAAAGCAGGTCAGTACTGTGTTCAGTTATACGAAAATGATATCAAGAAACTTCAGGGAGCAGGAATGCTCAGACCGATATCTGAGGACATTGAAAATTTCTTTGAGCTTGTCGACGAGGCGCAGTATACAGAAGAGATGGGGCTGGATCTTGGAATAGAGTCTGGGATGGCGGTAATCATATGATAAAAACAGGAACGGTGCAAAAGAAGAACAAACTTTTTGCACCGCTCCTGTTTTTTACGTTATCGTAAATCTCATTATTTCAATCCTCAGGTACCTGTCCTGACCACAAAAATATTATAACAAATGAGGTAACTAATTTCAATGAAATTTTAAGATAACAGAAATTAAAAATATATTGCATTAAGAATGTATGAGGAGTATAGTAACAATTAGGAAAATAAATTTGATAATAGAATAGCTTATATAAACGAAGGGAGAAAATATGATCTTATATCACGGTAGCAGACAAATCGTAGAATATCCGGAAATAAGAAAAGCAAAATACAATAAAGATTTCTATTTTGGGTTTTATTGTACCAGATATGAAGAGCAGGCAAAAAGATGGGCAGCGCGTTACGGTGTAAACGGATATCTGAATAAATATGAGTATGTACCGGATAACAGGCTTAACTACAAGGTGTTTACTGAGATGACAGAAGAATGGCTCGATTTTATCGTTGCATGCCGC
>ERZ1643247.1341-NODE-1341-length-23141-cov-6.032227_pt1 | contig 23141 bp, 18 predicted proteins | sample MGYA00579264_ERZ1643247 | MGnify/ENA primary metagenome ERZ1643247 (study PRJEB29033, sample SAMEA4952262) | chicken gut metagenome | biome: Broiler Chicken; feature: Gastrointestinal Tract; material: Caecum | place: Ireland | collected 2018 | study: Broiler... | reverse complement strand
TGTGGCGGAATGGCAGCCGCTTATAACTAGTTAATATAAAAAAATAATCCTCGCCATGACGGCTCGGATTAATTTTTTCTGGTGCGGGCGACGGGACTTGAACCCATACGGTTTCCCACTTGCCCCTTAAACAAGCGCGTCTGCCATTCCGCCACGCCCGCATTTTGCTTTATTAATATACTATATAGCTTTTATTTTGTCAAGAAATTTTGTAATTTTTGTTTAAATATTTGTCTAATTTTTATATATGTGATATAATATCTAAGATTTAAGGAGACAATATGCAAGAATTAGAAATGAAAAATTTTATTCCACAATTAGAGGCAAGGCTTTTAAATTTAAGCTACGATGTTTTACCTATTTCTGTGGGAACAACTGTAAATTTAACAGTACAAGATGAAGTTAACATTACAAAGGTTGAAAAGAATAGCGTAACCTTTGAATGTACAAGGAATTTGGTTATGGAGCCAAAATCTATTTTTGAAGCAAAGGCAACTTGCTTTATTAAAAGAAGCATAGACCCAAAACTTGCTGAGGAAATAGACTTAACAACCTACGATGGTTTAAATGAATTTATACAACATAACTTAGCTAACCTTGTTAATAGTGCTTTTGCAAATATGAGCCATATATTTGCTAGCATTACTGCAAGTTTTGGCGGAGCGCCTTTCATTACACCACCAATTCCAACGCCAAACACAAGAATTATTAGAAAAATTTAAGTTTTAAGCCGCTTTTAAAAGCGGCTTTTAATTTACCCCTTGAAAAACGTATTAAGCTATGCTAAAATGTTTATATGGAATTTGAAAATGAAGTGTGCGAGCTTTATGGCGAGCGCATGCACAAGAAAAGTAAAAAGAAATTTAGGGGTTTTGTTAAGGGCGTTGCCGGCTGCATGGGATACGACTTTAAAATTGAAAAGAGCTTAACGCTAAAAATATAGTGATAGGAAATCCTGAAAAGGCAGATTACATAATAACCGCCCATTACGATACTCCGCCGCGTCTTCCAAAATTTTTTGTGAAGCATATGCTACTATACTGTTTAATAGCTTTGCCAGCAATAATGCTTGGGCTTAACTATTTATTGCCGGAAATTTTGCTTGCAGTAAGCGCGCCGTTAAAGGTGTTTGAAGTGCTATCGTATGCTCTTCCAGTTGCAAACCTTGGCATATGCGCAGGGCTTTTGGGGCACGTTTTTGGAATGCTAGGTAACGCAAATAAGAAAAATTATAACGACAATTCAAGCGGTGTGCTTACAATTTTAAATATGATGGAAAAATATAAAGACGAGCCCGCAGAAATTAAGGATAGATTTTGCTTTGTGCTTACAGATAATGAAGAAAAAGGGCTTTTTGGCGGGTTTTCTTTTGCGAAAAGGCATAAAAAAGAGTTAAAAAACAAAACTTTTGTTAACCTAGATTGCGTAGGCAAGGGTGACCAGTTCAATTTATACTATTTTGGTAAAAATGAGCCTAATATTGTTAAGGAATTAAAGGTTAAAGAAAATGGCAAGTATAGCTTTAAGCCGGTGAGAAGTGGACTTATGAGCATGAGTGACCATTTGGCGTTTAAAAAACACGACCACGTTTGCTTGCTTTCCGTAGATAAAGAGAATAATAAGTCTTTGTATTCGCAGATTCATTCAGCAAACGATACTAGTTTAGACAGAGAAAATATAGACTTTGTTATAAAAACCCTAGACGACGCTTTAATTTCAGGCGAAAGCGCTAGGATTAAAGAAAAGATTAAAGATAAGAAAATTTTACAATTTTTCCCTACAAATTATGGGGTTACAGAAGAAAAAGAGGCTACAATGTAGTCTCTTCTTTTTCTATTTGATTATTTAAACATTTTAAGCCTGTAATGTAGTACATTATTTGAGCTTCTTTATCTTCGCTATGAAGGGGGATCATGGAAATGAAAAGGAGCCCTTCAATTAATTCTATATCGTCTACGTTGTAGCCATATTTTTCTACAATATTGTCAAAAAGAATAGGGTTTATCATTTTGCCAGTAAAGAAGGAATATTCAAAGTCGTCGGGCGCTTTTTCTTTTAATTTAAACATATCAAGAGTTATGTAGTCGTATAAACCGTGGTAGTTATGGCGAGTTTTTGCTACGTCGTATCTGGAATCTCCGTAAATTGTGTCTACGCCAAAGTTTCCGCGCGGGTCTATAAACTTAAAGGTGTTTGTTTCTGGAAAGTAGATTACATTACTAAAACATATGTCTCCGTGAATAATTGAATAATAATCTTGGCTTGTTTCAACTAATTTGTTAATTCTATTTTCTAGTTTTTTGAAGGCACCGTTAAACCCTAAAAGCTTTTCTCCGTTTGCAAAGATATATTCTTTTTCTAAAATATCTTGTCTTTCCCACTCTTTTATGCGGTCCAGAGTTTTGGTTATATACATATATTTAGAAAGCTCTTTAATATCTGGTGAACCTTCTGGGGCTTTTCTACTCCACATTAAACAGCCGGTTTTTAAAAGTTTGTCGAATATATATGCCCAGTTGTCTTCGCTTATCTCGTAGAAATTAAAGTATTCAGTTAAAGTTTTGCCGTTTACCATTTCAGTTTTGTAAGTAGTTTTATTGCCGTCTATTGTGTAGCCGAAGAACTGTGGTATTAAAAAGGCAAGGTCGGAATGTTGAATTGTGTCTAGCCACTTGATTTCTGTTTTTAATTTGCCATACTTACTTTCCTTTGTTAAAACGCCAAATTCATCTAGACGGAAACGGTTGAAACTTCTGCCGGCTATATTTTTTGCCATAGTTTGATTGTAGTCGCGAAGAGTGCCCGTGTCGTACCACGATTTTATTAAAAGCCCTTTCATTTGAACTTTTTTAGAATATTCTTCAATCATAGAGCTAAGTTGAAGCTCGCCGCGGTGAAGTTCGTAGTTTTTAGATAAACATTCTTTTAAGACTGCGGGATTTCTAAAATTATATAAGCCAATTAACACCTTGTTGGTTTCCGGCGTATAGTCTGGCTTGTCTATAATTCCAGTAACGTCTTCATTGGAGTTTGTTTTAATTAAACACCAGCGGCTGTGAGAGTTGTCGCTTATTGTCATATAGCCTAGCCAATCGTAAGAATAGTCTAGGTCTGCTTCGCAAAGCGTGTCGCCAAGAAGTAGAAGGGTAGGCTTGGTTATGTAGTCTTTGCAAAGTTGAAAGGCATGGAGTGGACCTTTGGGATCGTTTTGAACAACGTATTTAACTTTTAAGCCTTCAAAGCTCTTTTCTACAAAGCTTTTTACAATTAATTCATTGCTTGGGCTTACTACAAAAATAATGTCGCTTAGCCCGCGTTTGATGTATTCTGACATCATATTAAAAATTGCTGGTTTAGAATTTATAGTAAGTAACCCTTTTGGAAGAGAGTAGGAAAGTGGAGCAAGCCTAGTTGCTTTTCCTCCCATAAGAATTACAAGTTGCATATCTTCCATATTTTCCCCTTTTTAGTTTAAATTAGCAAAATTAGTATACAACATTTGAATTTATATTTCAACTTATTAGAGAAAATTATTAAAAAACTCGCTATGAAAGCGAGTTTTCTTTATTTTCCATATTTTCGTTTTTTACAGTTTGTTTTTTATTAGTTCTTTTAATTTCAAACGCTCTTAAAAAGTTTTTGTTTTTCTTTTGACATATTGCGCAAGTTATGCCTGCTATAAGCGCGCCACTCGCGCCAAGTATAATATCTTTCATGGTGTCGTAAAGGGCAGCTCTGCCCACAAGTTCAACTCCATTTTCAATGTAGCGCTGTGCATTATAGCCAACAATTATGGCGTCTACTGTGTATTCGTATATTTCCCACACGGCTTCTATAGCAAGTGAAAAACAAAAGGCAAAAATTAGCAAAAATACCGGAGAGATGTCATCTTTATTTTTAAACCAAGCGCAAACAAGGCACATGGAAAGTAGACCAAATAATACGGCACTAAACCCGTGTAAAATTGTGTCCCAGTGGCGAAATACGGAGTAAATATCCATAAAAGTGCCAATAAAAACGGCAAAAATAAAGAAAACGTATAGCGAAATATTAAAAAATGCTGGAAATTTAATTTTAAAAATTCTTTCTACAATCATTGGTACAAATAAAAGCACAATCATGCCAAGGCGTTGTAGAATGGCAAGAGTAAAGCCGTCTTTACCGCTGGGGGCAATTATATAATAGATTACTGCAAAAACAAAGCACACAAGAGTAATGCCAAATACAATATATTCAGCTAGTAAGCTTTTTGAAATTTTTTTATTGTTATTTTGTTCTTGATTAGTTATAGTTTCGTCCATAAAAATCTCCTTGAAAGATAGTATATACAAAAAATTATAAAATACAAAGTAAAATAATAGGATTATTTAATAAAAAATCTTTTAAAAGACGCATTTTTGTTCAAGCTTCATGTTGGAAGGAAAGGAAAATAAAAATTTACACTCCCAAGTGGCACTTGGGTAAAAACTGACTCGGCGGATATGCCTACTAGTTGGACTACAAATGTAGTAACTAGCATTCCAGCTTCAAATAGCATAGGCTTTTATCATCAAAAATCCGCTTAGGAGAGTGCAATATAATTAAAGAATTGTTTATATCAAAAAAATATCACGAATTTAATCGTGATATTTTTTTATTTTACTATAAAGTTTATTAATCTTGAAGGAATTAAAACTACTTTTATAATTTGTTTGTTCTCAAATTTTGAAGCAAATTCTTCTTTTACTTTTTCTTCTATTTCATTTTGGCTGCTTGTAGGGGAGATGTTAATTCTGCCTATAATTTTGCTATTTTGTTGAACGGCTATCTCTACTTCGTTTTGAATAAGGTCAGTTTCGTTATAGCTTGGCCAAGGTGTGTTTTCTATTGAAGGCGTGAATTTGCATTCTTCCCAAAGCTCTTCTGTGATGTGTGGAGCAAATGGGTTTAATATTCTAAGTAGTACCTTATATTCTTCGGAATTTATCTTACCTAGTTTTTCTAGCGCAGTTGTGAATATCATAATCTGCGAAATTGCTGTGTTGAACTTTAAGTTTTCTATGTCTTCGCCAACCTTTTTAATACTGCTTGCACATATGAACTTTTGTTCATCTCTTATTTCGCCCGTTTGAACCTTGTCTTTTAATGCAACTATTCTATTTAGTAGCCTTTCGCATGGTTTCATTGTTGCGTCACTCCAAGGTTTCATTTCTGTGTAGTCGCCCATAAACATTTGTCCAAGCCTAGATACGTCTGCGCCGTAGGTTTCTACGTATTCCATTGGGTCTACGGTGTTGCCTGCGGACTTGCTCATTTTAGAGCCGTCTTTGGCTAAAATTATGCCTTGTTGTACGCGTTTATCGAAAGGTTCGCTGTATGGAACTAAGCCGTTATCATATAAAAATTTGTGCCAAAATCTTGCGTAGAGTAGGTGACGCGTAACATGCTCTCCGCCACCGTTATATATATCTACTTTGCCCCAATATTTCATTTTGTCAAAGTCGGCAAACGCCTTGTCGTTGTGCGGGTCCATATAGCGTAGCCAATACCAAGACGAGCCCGCCCAGTTTGGCATAACGTCTGTTTCGCGCTTTGCAGGTTTTCCGCAGTGTGGGCAAGTGGTGTTTACCCAGTCCGTAATTCTAGAAAGTGGACTTTCGCCATCGTCTGTTGGCTTATACTTATCCACGTTTGGAAGTTTTACAGGAAGTTCTTCGTCTGGAACTGCCACCCAGCCGCAATGCTCGCAATAAACTAGCGGCACAGGTTCGCCCCAATATCTTTGACGGCTAAACACCCAATCACGCATCTTATACGTGCATTCCTTTTTGCCTAAGCCATGTTCTTCAAGATATTTATTTAGTGCTACCTTTGCTTCTTCAACGGTTAAGCCAGTAAATTCGCCGGAGTTTATTAGCTTGTAGCCTTTTCCTAAATAGTCGCCCTTTTCAAAAGCTTTTTCTTTTATATCTCCGCCGGAGATTACTTCTATCATTGGAAGATTCATGAGTTTGGCAAAGTCGTAATCTCTTTGGTCGTGGGCAGGCACTGCCATAACGGCACCCGAGCCGTAGTTTGCTAGCACATAGTCGCCAATAAACACAGGTACTTTTGCGCCGTTTATTGGGTTTATTGCCGTTATTCCTTTAAGCTCGCAGCCGGATTTTTCCTTTACAAGCTCCGTCCTTTCAAACTCAGATTTCTTTGCCGCCTTTTCTCTATAAGCTAGCACTTCGTCCCAGTTTTGTATTTTATCTTTAAGCTTGTCTACAAGTGGATTTTCTGGGGCAAGCACAAAGTAGGTTATGCCAAACACCGTTTCTATACAAGTGGTAAATATGTCAAAGCTTTCTCCGCTTTCTAGCTTGCAGTGTAGGGTAGTGCCTTCGCTTTTGCCTATCCACTTTCTTTGCATTGCCTTTATGTTTTCCCAATAGTGCGTTTCGTTTAAGCCTTCTAGAAGCTTTTCAGCGTATTCGCTCATTTTAAGCATCCATTGGCTCTTTGGCTTTTGCACTGTGGGCGTTCCACATCTTTCACAAACGCCGCCTTCGCTCTCTTCGTTAGAAAGCCCTATTTTACACTTAGGGCACCAGTTTATGTTGGCTTCTGCTTTGTAGGCAAGACCCTTTTTAAAGAATTGCAAGAATATCCACTGCGTCCATTTGTAGTAGTCTTCGTCCGTGGTGTTTATTTCTCTATCCCAGTCAAAAGATATGCCAAGGCTCTTTATTTGATTTTTAAAGTGCTCTACGTTTCTTCTTGTAACTTCCTTTGGGTGTATGCCTGTTTTTATTGCATAGTTTTCCGTTGGAAGACCAAAGGCGTCCCAGCCCATAGGGTACAAAACGTTATAGCCTTCGGCGCGCTTTTTGCGGGCTAAAATGTCCATAGCTATTTGGTTTGGCGTGTGACCTACGTGTAAGCCTGCTCCGCTTGGGTAAGGGAACTCTACTAAAATATAGTACTTTGGCTTTTTATCAAAATCTATGGCATGATAGCGGTGCTCTTCTTCCCATATCTTTTGCCACTTCTTTTCTACTTCTTTAAAATTCATATCTTCTCCTTAAATACGCTTCGGAAGCAAAATTTCGCGCGAGCGAAATTTTTAAGCGCCTTTTAAGGCGCTTTGCTCTGGGCTCTGCCCAGAGCGCTTCCGAAGCTAGTTTTCAACAACTGCTTTAATTCTTCTAACTCCGCTAGACGAGCTCTCTTCTTTTAAAATTCTAAAATGTTTAAGCTCGCTAGTGTTATTTACGTGTGGGCCGCTGCAAAGTTCTTTGCTAATATTTCCAATTGTGTACACAGAAACCCTGTCGCCGTACTTATCTGTAAATAGCCCAATGGCGCCCGTCTTTTTCGCGTCTTCTAGGCTCATCTCTTCGCGCACAACTGGAATAGCGTCAGAAATTGCCTTATTTACAAAATTTTCAACTTCTTTCACTTCTTCTTGGGTCATTTTTCTTTCAAAGTTAAAGTCGAACCTTAACCTTTCAGGTGTAATATTGCTGCCTCTTTGGTAAACGTGATTCCCAAGCACGTGCCTTAGCCCTGCTTGAAGAAGGTGAGTAGCGGTGTGAAGTTTTATCGTCTCTTCGCTGTGGTCCGCAAGTCCGCTTTTAAACGTGCCTTCCGTTTTGGAAATTTCTCTATGTTTTTCAAAAAGCTCGTTGAATTCCTTTTCGTCTACCGTTAAGCCCTTTTCGCTTGCTAGCTCCTTAGTAATTTCAAGTGGGAAGCCAAAGGTATCGAAAAGTTTGAAGGCAATTTTACTATCAAGTTTTCCGCCCTTTATGTTATTTTCGTCTTTTACGTAGTCGTTAAACGCCTTAACGCCTTGCTCTAAACTCTTAGAAAATTTTGCAAACTCTGCCATGAATTTATCTATAATTTCATTCTTAGGGTAGTTCCACTTTGGCTCTAGGTCTATTTTTTTCATGTTGTCCATGGTAAGCATTAAAAGCTCTGGAATTTTGCTGTCTTCAAGCCCAATAGTTCTCATGTGGCGAATAGCACGCCTAATTAATCTTCTAAGCACGTAGCCGCGTTTAACGTTAGACGGCTCTACACCTGCATTTAATATAAAAATGGAAGTTCTAACGTGGTCTGCTATAATTCTTAAACTTTCAAGTACTGGATTTTTAGAATTGTTTTGTAAATACTCAATTATTGGAAGGAACACTTCAGTATCGTACGCGCTCTCTAAGCCGTTTAGCGTCATTATCATACGCTCTAAACCAGAGCCTGTGTCTACGCTTTTCATTTTAAGCTTTGTGTAGTTTCCATTTTCGTCTTGATAATATTCCATAAACACGCCGGCGTTCCAAATTTCAATGTAGCGGTTCTTGTCGTCGAATATGCCGGTTTCTTCATAGTTAGCGCCGTGTTCTGCGCCCGTGTCGTAGAACATCTCAGTGCATGGGCCGCAAGGTCCTGCGTCATGGTCGCCGCCAATGCGCCAGAAGTTATCATCAAAGCCGCATCTTATTATATGGCTTTCTGGTATGCCGTTTTTCTTCCAGTGTTCTATGCTTTCGTTATCTGCTGGTATTCCGCGCTTTTCGTCGCCGGAAAAAACTGTAACGTATAGCTTTTCTTTTGGTATGTTAAAGCCCTTAGTTAAAAGCTCGAATGCGTAGTGGATAGCGTCTTCTTTAAAGTAGTCGCCAATGCTCCAAGAGCCTAGCATATAGAAGCTAGATAAGTGGTGGCGGTCTCCAATGCTGTCTATGTCTATAGTTCTAATGCAGTTTTGAACATTGCACATTCTTTTAGCTTGCGGCTCTTGCTCGCCAGTGAAAACTTTTTTCATAGGAGCCATGCCGGCGTTGATAAAAAGTAGTGTTGGATCACTTTCTGGCACAATAGAAGCGCCGTCTATAATTTTATGACCATTCTTTTCAAAGTAATTTAAAAACGTGTCTTTAATTTGTTTAACTGTATACATAACCTTGTCCTTTTAATAAAAAACTTATAAGAGTATAATAAAAAAAATAAAAAAAGTAAACATTAAACAACTATTTTTTGAAAAAACTATTAAAAGTTCTGTTTTTGCTTGACAAAAATGCGGGGAATTTAGTTTGTATTTTAATTCATTTATGTTAAATATAAAATATGAAGCAATAGAATTAGCAGAAGAATATTCTTTAAAGAACTTAATGAAGACATAATAAATAGAGAGTTGAACGGCGAAATTATTCAAAATTTAAAATAAGGTGCATATTTTTTCAACCTTTTTTCAATTTCATTTGTTTTTTTGTGGCTTTGGTGGTAAACTAATGCCGTGACTAATCCGGAAAAAACTAAAAAACATAAAACTTTATATCAAGTTCTTGGCATAATTGGGGATATTATCTTTATCCCTATTATTTTAATAGCCCTTGTTTCTAGCTCGGCTATGTTCGTGGCTAGAAGCCAAAACGCTATGCCTAGCATTTTTGGCGTTTCACTTGGCTTTGTGGCGTCGGAAAGTATGGTGCCTAGCGGCTTTATGAAGGGCGACGTTGTGTTTTTAGTTAAATGTGACCCCTATACCTTAAAAGTGGGCACACCAGACGATATAGAAGACGAGCTTGGCGATGTGATTGCCTTTTATCAGTATTCAGACCCAGCGGATTCTAGGCTTGGCTTAACAAGAGTAGACGATAGCGAAGTTTTAACGGCTCCGGACCCTAGCGAAATAGACCCGGAACTTGCAAATAGTAGGGTGAGTGTAAATAACCTTCCAGATAATGTAAGAATTGTATTCCACGAAGTTGTGGGTAGGTCTGTGGATGCTGATGGTACATTGTTTTTGCATACTAGGGGAACGGCAAACAACTATGAAGACGGTGTTAAGGTTAGAGCGGATTACGTGATTGGCAAATACACGTATACTCCAAATTGGCTAAGGGCAACTTTTAGGTTTTGTGCGTCACAAATGGGCATGATAATTTTAGTTGTTTTACCACTTGGAATTTTAATTCTTTTTGAATGTTTTAGCTTAATTGAACAGGCAAACAACATGATGATAGAAAAAGCGGTAATTCAAGGAAAGCTTAGGTATAACGACCCGGACAGCATTAAGGCTAACGTTGGTATTGAAATGAACGACGTGGAAAAAGTGCGGTTCTATGCACTGGCGGCGAAAGAAGATAAGGAAGGCGTTCAAGACTTTTTGTGGAAATATCTAGAAGACGGCGACAAAAGCGAAAAGGAAGAATACGAATTTGTTAAAAAGGCGTTAGATGCCTATAAAGTAAATCCGGAAATATATTTTGATATGTGGACGGAGCATATAAAGGGTAAGAAAAACAAAGAAAAATTAAAAGCTTACAGAGAAGAATGGCGAGTTAAGAATAATATAGCAAATAAAGAAAATCATTTAATTAAACAAGGAGAAACACTTGGAAAAGAAAACAGAGAAGACAGCTCTTCCCAAGAAACCACCAAAGAGGCCGGAGCAAACAAAGAAGACAAGCGCCCAAGAAGAAAAGAAAGAGCAACAAGTGAAAGCGGCGCAAGCGAACAAAACGCAACCGAACAAGAAGCAAACGCCGAAGTCGGCAGCGCAAGTAGCAACGCAAACAAGCAAGGCGAAAACGGCCAAAACTCAAAGCTCCCAAAAAGACCAAAAAAGCCAGAAGAGCCTAAGTGAAATTAATGAAAGTGCGCAAAAACAGCCTAAAAAGAAGCAAAGGACGTTTTATTCTCTCCTTGGCTTAATTTCAGACTGCATAATTATTCCCGTAATAATTATAGCGTTATTTTCAAGTTTCGTACTCTATTCAAACCAAAGAAAGAACGACGTTAAAAGCGTGTTTGGAGTTTCCATTGTTGCCATTCAAAGTGGAAGTATGACGCGCGGCGGCTTTCAAATTGGAGATATTGTAATAATTAACCGTACAAACACAGACAACCTTCGCCCTAAAAGCAGCACCTATGAAGGAGATATTATAGCCTTTTACTACGAAAACGCAGATAGAAACGTTACTACAACGCTAATTACAGATTTTGATAACTATGTAGAACCGGATATTCCAGAAGAAAGCATGCCTAAAAGAGATAATAAGGAAGACCTATTAGACGAGTACACAAGAATTTATTTTCATAGAGTTGTAGGAGTATATGTAGACGAAGCTACAGGAATTAGGTATTTTGAAACTAAAGGTGATAGTAATAACAGTGCTGATCCTTATAAAATCCGTGAAGATTTAGTAGTTGGTAAATATGTAAACACGCCTATGTGGGTGAGAAGCATATTCAAATTTTGCGCAAGCGGGCTTGGCATGATTATACTTGTAATTTTGCCGCTTACAATTCTTATATTTATGCAGATGTTAAGCTTACTTGAACAGGTCAGCGCGCTCATGACGGAAAGAAAGGTTGTTATGGGGCAAATGAACTTTGATAACGAAGAGTCTATAAAGGTAAACGTGGGCTACGAAATGCGCGATTTTGATAAAATATACTTCTACGACGTCTCGCCGGAAGAAAACAAGGCACAAGTTCGCGACTTTTTGTGGGTTTATCCGGAAAACGTGAAGGTTTCTAAAAAACAACGCTCTCACTTAAAGGCTGTGGATATTGCGCTTGATATATACGATAAAAAGGGCGCAAGAGAATATTGGAATTATTGGAAAAGCTATTATAAAGGCAGGCACAAGGAGAAAATTAAACTTCTTAGCTACGTTGCCCTATACGTTAAGGGCGGACGAACTTACGAAGATGCATTAAAACTTGCAAAATTAGACGTAAAGAAGTATAATTAAGTTAGAGGTGAAAATTATGGCTGTAATTGAAACGTTAACGGTAATGGAAAAAGAAACAAAACTTGTAGACAACGAGATTTCAGTTATTATTATGCTTGAAAAGAAGTTTGGCGAGTTTATGAAATCTTACGACCTTAAAATTTGGGGGAAGAAGATGTGGGAATGGGTAGCGCTCGCTTGCGACGGCTACATGATTAAAACTATTCCTTGCACTCCGGAATCCGACGTTTTAACGCTTATAAAGCCGCTTCTTACGGAAAGCAAGTATACCGTAGTGCTTTACTCCGACACACCGCTATTTAAAAGGCAAACCTTAAACGAAATCATGACGTACGTACGTCAGCGCGACTTAAACGTTTTGCCCTTAAAGCGTGGCTATGTTTTCAACACAAATTATATTCGTGCGGCGGAAAGTATTCGCGCGCTAGTTCAAGAGGATTTCGGCACGGACGACTTTACAGTTGTGGAAGACTATGCCGGGCTTAGCAAAGTTTCTAGAATTTTAAAAAATAGGATTATAAGTTTTCATCTAGCAAGCGGCGTTCAAATTTGTGACACTTCAAGCACATTTATAGATGCCGACGTTATGATAGAAAAGGGCACTGTTTTAGAGCCGAACACCTATATTAAAGGCGCAAGCTTTATAGGTAAAAATTGCCATATAGAGTTTGGCAGCGTTATAGAAAATAGCATAATATCAGATGAATGTATAATTAAAAGTTCGTATATTTCAGAAAGTAGAATTTCTGAAAAAACCGTAGTTGGACCATACGAAAGCGTGGTGGCTAAATCTAGTTAAAGAAGGGCATATGTTTTTAGTAGTAGGGCTTGGAAATCCAGAAAAAAAATATTTTAACACCTATCACAACATAGGCTTTTTAACTGTGGATAAATTAGCAGAAAAACTTGGCGTAAAGTTTTCTAAAACGTATTCAAAGGCAAGTGTAGCGGAAGGGGTTTTAAACGGAGAAAAAGTAATCTTAGCTAAGCCTAAAACGTATATGAACTTGTCTGGGGCTAGCGTGCAATCTTTTAAAAATAAGTTTAAGCTTAAAAATAATCAAATACTTGTTGTGGTCGACGATATAGACCTTCCAAAAGGCACATTCAGATATCGCGAAGCAGGAAGCGCTGGCACGCATAACGGCATGAGAAGTATTGTTCAAAATATTGGCTCAGATTTTAAAAGGGTTAGAATTGGCATTAAGCCAGAAATAAAACCCTTGGACCTAGCGGACTACGTGCTTTCTGATATGGATAAGGAAACAAGAGAAGTTTTAGATAGCGTAATAGATGCGGCGGCGGATTACATTTTAAAGCATATAGAGGGGCTAAAAAAGTGAACTTAGAATTGTTACTTAAAAGTAATGAACTTTCAAGTTTTCTAAAAAATTTGGAAGAAGGTAAAAAACAATGCCTTTTTGGGCTTAATGCACCAGAAAAAGGCATATTTTTTTCTTTGGCAAAACGCGGAATTTTTGTGGCATCAGATTTAGTGACGGCGGAAAAAATTTCAGCGGAAGCCTCAGCGCTCGGGCTTGAAAATAAAATTTTAACTTCTTCTTTTACAAACCTTTTCGGCATTAAAGATAATTCTACTTTTTACGAGTTTATAACCGTAGTTCTAGACTTTTTAACCGGCAAACTAAACGGGCTAATTGTTCTTCCGGAAGTTTTATTTGAACGCGTTCCAAGTGAAGAAGAACTTTTAAGTTCTATTATAAAGTTAAATAGTAAACTAACCTTTGATAACCTAATAAAGCTTCTTATTGAAAACGGCTACACGCGCGTTGAACAGCCGTCTAGAAAGGGGCAGTTTTCCGTAAGGGGAGATATCATAGACATTTGGAGCGTGCAAAACTCCGAGCTTATTCGCGCCATGTATTTTGGCGACGATTTAGAAAAGCTTCAACTAGTAAGCTCCGACGACTTTTCATTAATTGAAGAACTTGAACATGTGGACATATATCCAGCTGTGCTTAAAAATTTAACTAAATTTAATATTTTAAGTTTTAACACCAATATTTTTTACGACGAGCCTAAAAAACTTGTAAGTGAAGCGGAAAATTTCGACGCAAGCTTAGGGGAAGACAAAAAGCTTTTTCTTTCTATAAACGACGTATTTAAAAGCCAAAACTCTTCCTTAACGTCATTTAATAACTTACTTTCTCAAACTAACTTTTTTAAAGCGGATAGCGTTATAAACTTTAAAACGTCTAGCCCTAAAAAATATCTTTTCGATTATAGAGAACTAGTTAAAGATATAAACATTTTCGTGCGCGGCGGCTATAAGGTAAGCCTTTTTTGCGGCTCGGAAAATAATAAGGAAAAGTTAGAAAAATTTCTACTTGAAAATAATATTCATTCCGTAAAAGAAGACCATTTAGACGCAGGTGTAAGGCTGTTTTCAAACTATTTGCCGCACTCTGCATGGCTACTTAGCCTAGATAGCATAATTATAGGAACGGACGATTTATACAAAAAGAACATAACAAAAACCAGCAAAAAACAAAAGGTATTCTATACTCCAAAGGTTGGCGACTACGTAGTTCATGAGCTGCACGGCGTAGGCAAGTGTATCGCGCTTACAAGAATGAAGCTTTCCGACGTTGAAAAGGACTATTTTGTTATAGAATATGCAGGCGGTGACAAGTTCTATTTGCCAAGTGAGCAAGCCGGCTCTATTTCTGCGTTTTTAGGCTCAGATACCGCACCAAAGCTTAATAAGCTTGGCGGCGCAGAGTTTGAAAGAATTAAAGAAAAGGTATATAAAAACGTAAAAGAACTAGCAATAAACTTGCTTGAACTATACTCTGAAAGAGAGAAACAAAAGGGCTATAAATACACGGAAGGCGGTTATTTATATGATATGTTTGAGCAGGCTTTTGAGTTTGAAGAGACGGAAGACCAACTAAGCGCTGTTAATGACGTTATTTCCGATATGGAAAAGGGCAAGGTTATGGATAGGCTTATATGTGGCGACGTTGGCTATGGCAAAACGGAAGTTGCATTAAGGGCAATTTATAAAGCCATAATAAACGGCAAACAAGTGGCATTTTTGTGCCCTACAACAATTCTTGCCGAGCAGCATTTTGCCACTGCCAAAAAGCGTTTTGAAGGCTTTATGGTAAGGCTTGCTAAACTAAATAGATTAGTTCCAGAGCCGCAGGTTAAGGAAATTAAGAAGAAAATTGCAGCCGGCGAAGTAGACCTTGTAATTGGTACGCATAAACTTTTAGCAAACGACGTTGCCTTTAAAGATTTAGGGCTACTTGTGCTCGACGAAGAACAGCGCTTTGGCGTTGGGGACAAGGAAAAAATAAAGGCGTTAAAAAAGGATATAGACGTTTTAACGCTCAGCGCAACACCTATTCCTAGAACGCTTCATATGTCACTTTCCGGCATTAGAGATATTAGCATTATTGAAACGCCGCCAAAGGAAAGGCTTCCTATTCAAACCTTTGTAGTGGAACAGTCCGAAGAACTTATTGTGGACGCGTGCAAAAAGGAACTTGCGCGAAATGGGCAAATTTTAATAGTTTACAATAGAGTAGAAACTATTTACGACTTTTCAAGCCGCATTAAAGAACTACTTCCAGACGTAAAAATAGGTGTGGCACACGGTAAACTTCCGCAAAAAATGTTAGAAGATACCATTTTAAAGCTATATAACGGAGATTTCCAAATTTTAATTGCAACTACGCTAATTGAAAACGGCGTAGATTTACCGCTAGCCAATACGCTTATCGTTATCGACTCAGATAAGCTTGGGCTTTCTCAGCTCTATCAACTACGCGGGCGAATTGGCAGAAGTAATAGGCTTGCCTACGCTTACTTTACCTTTAACGGCAACAAAGTGCTCACAGAGCAGGCATATAAAAGGCTAGAAGCTATAATGGAGTTTACGGACCTTGGCAGCGGCTTTAAAATAGCTATGCGAGATTTGGAAATTCGCGGAGCTGGAAACGTGCTTGGCAAAGAGCAGCACGGCCATATGGAAAAAGTGGGCTACGATATGTATTGTAAGCTACTTCAAGACGCTGTAAAAGAACTTAAAGGGGAAAAGGTTAAAGAAAAGAAAGAAATTAAAATGGACGTTGCACTCAGCGCCTTCATTCCAGAAGACTATATTTTAAGCGAAGCGGAAAGAATTAGAAGATACAGTGAAATTAGCGAAATTTCTAGCGAAGACGAGCTTTTAAACTTAAAGAGCGAACTAAAAGAAGGCTACGGAGAGCTTCCAGAAGAAGTGGAGAATATATTAGAAATTGCATTGCTTAAAAATTTATGTCAAAACGAAGACGTCAAACGCGTGCTTATAAATAGTCAAACGTGTAAACTGTACCTTTATAAAAAAGATGAAATCATGTCGGAAAGGCTTGCAAAGCTTATAGAAGAAAATAAAGATGTGGCTGTTTTGAAATTTGAAGACGTGCCAATAATTGAATTAGACCTACATTTAAGCCCGCTAGATAAGGTAAAATGGCTAATAAACCTATTAAAAAATTAAAATCTAAACAAAAATTGTTGATTTTTTTCTAGATTATGGCTATAATGTTTTGGTACGCATTGAACAAGGAGAATTATGAAGAAATTTTTATCACTAGCTTTTATATGTTTAATAAGTTTTTCCTTTATACTTACTGGGTGTAATTTATTTCCAACCAATCAAGCAAACTACCTTAGCGCACCAATAGTTACATTCCAAACGGCAGAAGGGGAAAATATTAAAATAGATAAGGAAGATTTAATAACCGCTTTTAACTCTTACGGAGCAGAGCTTGTTAATAGCTACGGTTATTCAATTCAAGACGCCATAGACGCGACTATTGAAGTGTTAATAAACCGCGAAGTTATGCTACTTGAAGCTGAAAGAACAATAACTCTTGGAAATGGCGACTTAAACGAAATTTGGGACGATGCCTACGACACGATTATTTCCAACCTTTCCACTTACGAAGAACTTGTTATAGAGCAGTGGAAACTAAATGTTCCATCTACGCTAGATGAAGAAGAAGAGAGTGAAACAGCTTACACACCATACAAGAAGCAAGCAGAAATAGTTTTACGAGACGGTAAATATGTAATTAAGCTTTTAAACACAAACACTAGCACAAACCAAAACGTTGACCTTTACTATAATGAAGGCGAAGAGATAACATCGCTTGTAAAGACTGTAAATGATAGGTTAAATAATTCTGCCAACAAAGACGTTTTAACGGAAGCTAAAAGGCAATATGTAGAAGCTTTAAAGGAAAGTGAAGAAGGAAGAAACCTTTCCACGAATTCCGACGAAGTGTTTGCAAGAGAAGTTGAAAGAATCTACGAAGCTGTAAAGGATAATAAATATATTGAACTTTATAGCGAAAAACTTCAAGGCGACAACGATATTTCTAATATCACGTTAAGCCAAGTGCTTAGAAAGCTTACAGCTGATATGCTTTCAAGCTATACCAAATACACATTAAACGCAACACAATTTGATACAGACATGCTAGATAGCAGAGAAAACGTAGATTACGTTGTAAACAATAATTATTTCTATGTTAATCATATATTACTTAAATATGATGAAAGCTCTACAACTTATTTAGACGAATTAGAAACCTTGTATAAAAATGGAACAATATCAGAAAAAGCTTATAACGATGCACTAGAAGTTGAAGCGGAAAAAATTAAAGCTACAAACATTCAAACTGGCAAAGAAACAAACTTGTCTCCAATGGATATCTATAACGAACTTGTTGGGCTTATGACGGGTAAATCCGACGAAGCTAAAACTCGGACTTTTAAAGACTATATCTACACATACAACGAAGATACTGGTAATATGAACGCAGATTACTGCTATGTTATTGGAAAAGATTCAAGTAGAATGGTGGACACCTTTACAGAAACTTCACGCAAACTTTGGGACAACGGCAAAGGTGAGTACGGCGCTATTGATTACTGCGTTTCAGAGTACGGCGTGCACATAATCTTCTACGCTGGCCCAGTTACAAACGCTTTTACAATTTCAGACCCAGACAACTTCAATTTAAATACAGACAACATAGACGAGCTTACTGAAATTGTAAACACACTTAAAAACACCTATTTAAACGCGTTCAACAATAAAACGCTTTTCGATAAGGTATACGAAGAACTTGCAACAGACAGTTACACAATTTTTGAAACAATGAACTTAGACGTTTTAAAGAAGGAAATTAAAAATCTAACCATTCATATTTCAAATTATCAAGATTTATTAGGATAAGCTAAGGCTTATCCTTTATTTTTTAAATAAAAGCTTTGACAAGGCGTGCAATATTTGCTATTATAGAAATTAATGAGAAAACGTGACGGGAAAAAGAATGTAAAAATTAGAGCTCCTAGGAAAGCCGAGGAGCCTTTTTCTCGTGAAGAAAACGTGGAAACAGCCACTTTAACGGAAGAAGAAGTAAAAGAAATAATAGAAAAACAAGAAAATGACCAAAATCAGATAGACGAAGCAGAGCAAACCGTTGCCAAACAAAAGAGTAAAAAGAAAAAAATTTGGAACTTAATATTCTTTTTAATAAACATAGCTGTAGTTGTGGGTATTTTAGTTTATCAACTTTTAACACAAGAAGTTATGCCGCTTTCTACGCTATTTAATAGTGGTTTTAATTTTTGGTTTCTAGTGTTAACGCTTTTTATCTTTGCTTTAACAATGTTTACGGAAACTTTTAGAACAAGCATTTTAATTAATCATACGTCGGGGAAATGGCGACCTTTTTTAAGTTATAAAGTTTCTGCGGTGGGAAGATACTACGATGTAATTACTCCTTTGGCAACAGGAGGAGAACCTTTTCAAATTTTATATTTAAAAAATAGAGGGCTTAGTGTATCCTCTGCAATATCTGTACCAATGGGCAGATACGTACTTTGCCAGCTGGCTAGCATTTTAATGTCTACAATAGTGTTGATTCTAGCCGCTACCACGGATATAGTGGGCGGAGTTAACGTAATTTCCGTAGCTTTCTATATTGGCTATGCTATAAATACGGCAATATGTTTGGTTACAATATTTTTGTCTATAAGCAAAAAAGTTGGCGCAAAACTTGTTGCATGGGCTTTAAAGTTTTTAAAGAAAATAAAAATTGTTAAAAATTATGATAAACAATACAATAAAGTTTTAAAAGTTGTATCAGACTATCAAAACACAATGCAGGAATTTGCTAAATCTAAGTGGAAATTCGTGCTACTTGCTTTAATTTCAATAATTCAATACATTTTGCAATACGCTATACCATTTGGAATTGTATGTTTGTTCCTAGGCTGGCGTCCAGACCTATTTTTACAGGTGTTTATTATGGGCGTTATGATAGAAATGGCAGCAAGCTTTATTCCAATACCGGGCGGCTCTGGTGTTAGTGAACTTTCTTTCACGGCGCTATTTGCCTCGTTATTTACAGAAGGTACACTTTTCTGGGCGCTAATACTATGGCGTTTTATGAGCTATTACATCTACATTATTCAAGGCATTGTAATTATAATGTACGACTATTTTATTGGAAACAAAAAATATAGCTGGCTCAAACGTAAATGGGAGCTTGAAGCAGAGAGTGCAGAGTTTAGAGAGCAAAAGCTTAGGAATTATCAGCGCAGTAAAAATAAATTAATTTAGGCTTAAAAAGTTTTTAAGCCTTTTTTATGTTTATTTTAATATTTTTAGCAAATAATTTTAGTATGCAAAAAGAAATAAAGGCGTTTCCAAAAAGAAATGAAAAATTATCTACTAAAACTAAGTGGTTTATTTTTGTAATAGTAGTTTTAAGTGTGCTGCTTTTAATTGAATCCGCTTTTTTACTATCAGAATATTTAAAACAGCGTGTGAGTATACCAGGGAACATTCCATTAGGTACAGAAGTTACTGTAAATTTAAACTCCGAAGGCGCTTTTGCAGCCTCTATAACCTACGACGGCTCAAATATTCCGGGTGCAAGTGTTAAACAGGTTATAAAAATGAGCTTGCCGCTTGAAAGTGAAACTGCTGTGGTAAGAGCTAAGGTTTTTACATGTGATGAAGGTGGAAATATTTCCGAAATTCCAGTAACTGTTGCAAGCGAAGTTTGGTTAAAACAGGGGGAATACTATTATTATAACGACATACTTACCGCCGGCGTTACAACGAATTTTAGCCAAAGCATAACGCTTCCTACAAGTGAAGATTTTTTTAATGCAGAAAAATATTATGAAATAATTGTAGTGTTTGAAACACTACTTTATAATTCTGGAACGTACGATGTGGGCGAAATTTGGACAAATCTTCCAGAGAATTGGCTAACTAATGTTTAAAATTAGTGGACAAATTTTTTTTAATATATTAAAATTTATTATATGGAAAAAATAAAAGATAAAAAAAGTTTAAGTGTAAAACCATCTAAAAATAAGAAAAAGCCTAATGTTGACGAGCTTAACGTTTTACTAGACGCAGAAGCTGTAGATTTAACTCCGCTTGAAAAATTGGAGCAAGAAGTGGGCAGTCAGCCAGAAAGCGCTAATGCTGAAAACGTAGAAGTAAAAGAAACTAAAAAGCGCGGAAGAAAGAAAAAGGAAGTAGCGGCTGAAAGCGATACTGAAAAAGTAGCCACTGAAGAAGAAAAGAAAGAAGATAAAGCCGAGGTGGGAGAGAGCGCCGAAGAAGACAAAGAAAAAGAAGGGAAAGAAAATAAAAAAGAAAAGCCCAAGAAAAAGGTTAAAGAACCTATTCCGGGCGACATTGACGCTAAACCTTGGAAGATACTTTTCTTTGTAACTTTGGGCGTGGTTGGCGTTTTCTTAATTTTATTAATTATTTTAATAGTTATGTTAAACACGCCACCTACAAATATATTTTAATTAATTAAACTTCTGTTAGTATAATCGTAAACTATGCTTGTATCAAATAGGGGCAGAAGGGAAGTTTTTCTGTTTTTTAAAGTAAAACCGTCTATCACTTTTCTATCCATGAAAAGTGATTTTTCTTTTATATTTTTATTAAACGGCATATAGCTGTAAAATTGTTGCATTCCAACGCCGCAAAATAGTTTAAAACCGTATTCTTCTAAAAGTTTATGTTTTTTAGATAAATTTCCAAAATCGTCTACCATTTCCCATTCGCCATAAGGGTAAACGTAAATTTGCGTTTCTCCTACAATAGCTTTAACTTCTTTGTCCCAGCTTTCAAGCTCTTTTTTAAAAGCTTCCACGGAGATCTTTTTCATGTGATAGTGTCCGTAGGAATGTGACGCAAAAGTCCAGCCGTTATTTTTAAGTTTGTTTACAACTTCTTGTGCCTTTTCTATTTCAGATTCTCTATTTTTGGTGTTACTTTTTTGCGTTCTATAACCAAGAATGCCGTCGTAGCCCGTTAAGTTTAAAGTGCCTTTTGCGCCGTCTATGGAAAAATCTGGATGTTTTTCAATAAAATCTTCCATTATACAAACAAATTCTCTGTCGTAAGTAATTTTATCTTCGCCGTTTATGTTCGTAAGCTCGGCAATATTTCCGTTTTCATCTAAAATAAGTTTATCTATCATGCCAAGGTGTAGTTTTTTATGGTCGTAGTTTACGTCGTCAAAAGAAAATATTATAGGCTTTTTGCCTTTTGGCATTTTTATTTTATTTTTAACTGCCTTACCATTTTCAATTTTAAAACATTTGTTGATGTCTACCAAGGCATAATCGTTTTTATATAGCTCTTTTAAAATGCTTTTAAATTCTAGGTGAGTAATACAATCTTGGTTATAATGCAGGCTCATTTCGTTATTTTTTGAAAGCGCAATTTCCGGGTAGGCGAGAAGGCAATGCGTGAACAAATGCTCAACGCTATTTGTGTAGTAGTAGCTATCTTCTGCCTTTGCAAAGTTAAAATTTCCACAAAATAGCATAAAAATGAATAAAAAACTTAAAAATATTACAATTTTTTTCATATTTTTATTATTAATTATTATTTTAAAATTATGCGTTTTATTATTCGATTTATTTAGACATATTTCTTTCAAACCCGCATTTGAAATTTTATGGTATTCTGATAAACTATCGTTAGGAGAAAAATATGGAAATTTTTTATAAACAAGATGCTATTAATAAACTTTCTGAAATTTTAAAGAAAAATTACTATTGTAAAAACGTGCTTGTTATGATATCTAAGGGAGTAAAAGATAAAATTTTGCCAAGTATTGTTAATGAATTAAATATGGCGGAAAACCCTTTTAAAGTGAATGATGAAAGGGGAGAGTTTGATTTAGTTATTGCGGTAGGTGGTGGAAATATTTGTAATAATGCAAAAATTTATTGCAAAGAGCGAGGTTTAGATTTAATTGTAGTTCCAACGGCGCCCACTAGCACTATATTTTTTAGCGACGAGTGCTATAAATTAAACTTAAACACCATTGAAGTGGTTAAAGGCGTAAGCCCAAAGTACGCTATTGTAGATGAAAAGATAATTCAAGCAGCACCGCTATATCTAGCTAAACGTGGTTTTTTGTTTGGACTATCTTTTAATGAAATTCTCTACGAAAAGGAAATATATAATTTACTTTTTAATAGCTTTGAAAATATAGAAGATTTAAAATACTTACTTATAACCTTAGAAAACGGCGCCATGAAACTTGCGTCGGGCGAGCGAGAAGGTAAGCTTGAAGTTATGGATTTTATGATAGAAGTGGCAAAGCTAAATTTAGATATTACTGCTATAATTTCTCTTGCACATCTTTTAAGTTTGTCCGACAATTTTGCAAGCGAAAATATTTTAATTAGAAAATATAAAAAATTATCAGAACAAAATAAAAATTTAAATTTAAATTATTTAATTGCGGCTGATTTATTAATTTCAACTTTTAAAGAAATGTTTTCTCTTAAAAAAATAGAACCAAAAATATTTCCAAGTATACAAAAATTGCAAAAAAAATTAAATAATTTTAATATTTTAGTAGGAAAAATTAAAAATTTAGCGTTTTTTGACAAAATTATTGAAAATAAAGAGTTATTTTTAAAAATAAACGTAATAAAGCATAGATGTTACTATTTGGCTGAAATTTATAAGGATAGAATAAAAAATTCCATTAAAAAAATAATTAATATTTCTCCGGAAATTCCGGATATAGATGTTTGCTTTAATGCAATTAGCGTTATACCAATTTTAGACAATAAAAATTTGCTTGTGAATATGCTATCTTGCGTAGGTATTTTAGATTAAGGTTTAAAAAATAAAAATGCTGTCTAAAATATTTATGTGAAGAAGTTTTTGGTTTTTATTTTTTTACTTTTTATAGTTGCGGTTTGCTCTTTTGGTAGCGGCTACAAATTTTTAAGGTTAGAAAAAAGTGCTAAAATAGAACTATTTGTAACAAACATTAGCGCGTCGCTTAATGAAGATTTTATAAAAAACGGCGAGGCTTATGTTGT
>ERZ1643247.1339-NODE-1339-length-23168-cov-15.603427_pt1 | contig 23168 bp, 20 predicted proteins | sample MGYA00579264_ERZ1643247 | MGnify/ENA primary metagenome ERZ1643247 (study PRJEB29033, sample SAMEA4952262) | chicken gut metagenome | biome: Broiler Chicken; feature: Gastrointestinal Tract; material: Caecum | place: Ireland | collected 2018 | study: Broiler... | reverse complement strand
CCCAGGTTGCTGATGTCGTCGATCTTCAGCTGGGTGTACAGCTTGCCGCCCTCCTCCAGGATGGAGCGCATCTCGTCGCCGGTGATGGCGTCGATGCCGCAGCCGAAGCTCACCAGCTGGATGAGCTCCATGTCCGGCTGGGTACACACATACCGGGCGGCGTTGTACATGCGGGCGTGGTAGGTCCACTGGTTGAGCACGTGGCGGGGGGCCTTATCCTCCAGATAGGCCACCGCGTCCTCGGTAATCAGAATAAAGCCGTAGTTGGTGATCAGGTCGTTGATGCCGTGGTTGATCTCCGGGTCCATGTGGTAGGGGCGGCCGGCCACCACCAGAATGGGGCGCCCCTCGGCCCGGGCCTGGGCGATGTACTGCTGGGCAGTGGCGCGTAAATCGTTCTTATAGGCGTCATAGGCCCCGTAGGCCGCCCGGGCGGCGGCCACCGTCTCCTTCCTGGGGACGCCGAACTCCTCCTCAAACCACTTGGCGGCGTGCTTTTCAAAGTCCTTGGGGCGGTGCAGGCCGAAGTAGGGGTACAGGTACCGGGTCTTTTTCAGCTCCGGCACATTGGCGGCCAGCAGCTCCGGGTAGTAGGCCACCACGGGACAGTTGTAGTTGTTGTCGCTGACCCCCTCGTTGAAGTTGTAGGGCATGCAGGGGTAGAAGATGGCGTCCACCCCCTGCTCCACCAGGGCCTCCACATGGCCGTGGAGCAGCTTGGCGGGGTAGCACACCGTGTCCGAGGGGATGGTGCGCTGGCCCTTCACATACAGCTTCCGGCTGGACTCCGGGGAGAGGACCACCTCGAAATTCAGGCGGGTGAACAGCTCGAACCAGAAGGGCAGGTTCTCGTACATGTTCAGGCCGAAGGGGATGCCGATGCGCCCCCGGGAGCCGTCCCCCTGTCCCTTGCCCTGAAGGGCGCGGAGCTTTGCGTATTTATAGCGCATCAGGTCGGGCAGGTGGGTGGGCTCCTCCCCCAGAGGGCGGGAGCACCGGTTGCCCGAGACAAAGCGCCGGCCGCCGTCGAAGGTGTTGACAGTCAGGGCGCAGTGGTTGGTGCACAGGCCGCAGGTGGCGGGCTTGGCGGTGTGGGTGAATTTCTCCAGGGCCTGGGCGGTGAGCACCGCGCTCTTCTCCAGGTGCAGGTCCCGGGCGGCCAGGGCCGCGCCGAAGGCCCCCATGATGCCGGAGATGGTGGGGCGGGTCACGTCCCGGCCCAGCTCCTGCTCAAAGGCCCGGAGGACCGCGTCGTTGAGGAAGGTGCCGCCCTGGACCACGATGTGCTTGCCCAGGTCGTCGGCGGAGGCCGCCCGGATGACCTTGTAGATGGCGTTTTTCACGATGGAGATGGACAGGCCGGCGGAGATCTCCTCCACGCTGGCCCCGTCCTTCTGGGCCTGCTTCACGCTGGAGTTCATAAACACGGTGCAGCGGGAACCCAGGTTCACCGGCTTCTGGGCGAACAGGCCCAGCTTGGCAAAGTCGGCGATGGTGTAGCCCAGGGCCTTGGCGAAGGTCTCGATGAAGGAGCCGCAGCCGGAGGAGCAGGCCTCGTTGAGCATGATGGAGTCCACCGCTCCGTTGCGGATTTTAAAGCACTTCATGTCCTGGCCGCCGATGTCGATGATGAAATCCACGTCGGGCTCGAAGTGGGCGGCCGCCTTGTAGTGGGCCATGGTCTCCACCAGCCCCAGGTCGCAGGAGAAGGCGTTTTTGATCAGGTCCTCGCCGTAGCCGGTGACCGCCACGCCGCGGATCTCGATGCGGTCCCCGCACTGGGCGTAGATCTCCCGGAGCTGCTCCAGCACAATGGCCACCGGGTTGCCCAGGTTGGAGTGGTAGTAGGTGTACAGCAGCCCCCCGTCCCCGGTGATGAGGGCCAGCTTGGTGGTGGTGGAGCCGGCGTCGATGCCCAGCCAGGCGGGCCCCTCATAGGTCTTGATGTCCACCTCGGGGGGGCGCTTGGCGTTGTGCCGGGCGCAGAAGGCGCCGTACTCGGCCACGTCCTGGAACAGAGGGGGCATTGTGTCCACCAGGGTGGTGGTATCCACGCTCTCCTCCAGCTTTTTCAGGGCGTCCTCAAAGAGGATGGTGTCATAGTCGGAAGAACACAGGGCCGCGCCCATGGCGGCAAAGCAGTCCCCGTCCTCGGGGAAGATGGCGTGCTCCTCATCCAGCTTCAGGGTCTCCACGAACCGCTCCCGCAGGCCCATGAGGAAGTGGAGGGGGCCGCCCAGAAAGACGATCTTGCCCTTCAGCTCCCGGCCCTGGGTGAGGCCGGCAACCGTCTGGTCCACCACCGCCTGGAAGATGGAGGCGGCCACGTCCTCCTTCCGCCCGCCCTGGTTCAGGATGGGCTGGATATCGCTCTTGGCAAACACGCCGCAGCGGGAGGCGATGGGGTAGATCTTCTCATGCTTCAGTGAGAGGGCGTCCAGCTCATCCACCGACACGTTCATCAGGGTGGCCATCTGGTCGATGAAGGCGCCGGTGCCGCCGGCGCAGGAGCCGTTCATCCGCTCCTCCAGGGCGCCGCCGAAGAAGATGATCTTGGCGTCCTCGCCCCCCAGCTCGATGACCGCGTCGGTCCCCGGTATGTAGGTGTTCACCGCCGCGGCGGTGGCGTACACCTCCTGAACAAAGTCGATCCCGGAGGCGTTGGCCACTCCCAGTCCGGCGGAGCCGGTAATGACCATCTTCACCTGCCTGCCCGCCAGCATGTCGGAGATGGACCGGAGGGTCTCGCAGGCCCGCTCCCGGGTCTTGGAGTAGTGCCGCTCATAAGAGCGGAACAGCAGCTTGTTCTGTTCGTCCAGCACCACCACCTTGACCGTGGTGGAGCCGATGTCGATGCCGATACGAAGACTCATAAACTGAAAATGCTCCTCACATTCGTTTCCATGTTAACAGACTGATTTCTATTCTGATACATGATACTTCTCCTCCAGAGAAAAAACAACATTTTTAACGGTTTCTTAACGCCGGAGGTAGGAGGAAAAACGTCCTGTTTACGGTAGGAAATTGTGCATTTCTGCCCAGATCCTCCATTTTTTCACCCGTTCTCTCCCATTTTGGAATTGTCACCTTGCACAAAAGGCATCCCCATTCTCAGAAAAAGCGGTGCGGACTGCTCCGCACCGCTTGCAGCTTCTTTACAGTTCCCCGGCCAGCCCCGCCATCTTCTCCAGCAGCTCCGCATTCCCCGCCAGCCGGTGGTCTGAGGGGGCGGCGGCCAGGGCCAGCCGGGCCTCCTCCAGGGCCTGAGGGAGCCGCCCGGTGTGGTAATAGGCCTGACAGCGCAGGTCGTGGGGCAGACCGCCCCAGGCCTCCGCCTCACAGATATAGGTGCGGGGCCGCTCCCGGATTTTCAGGGCGCAGGTCGTGGCGTACAGCACGCCGTCCCACTCCTGGTCCTCGTAGAGGAGCATGGCCAGATCCACCCAGGGCTCCCGCAGGTGTGGGGCCTCCGCCGCCGCCCGCAGATACCAGTCCCGGGCCTCATCCCGCTCCCCCTTTTGGGCGTGGGCCCTGGCGATATACCGCATGGAGGCCGCCCGCTCATCCCGCCAGACGGCGCTGGGCAGAGCCAGATGCCGCGTCAGGGTGCGGATACAGTCGTCCCACCGGCCGTAATAGAGGTACTCCCGGCCCAGATAGTGGAGGTTCCGGTCGTCCTCCGGGTCCTCCGCCACCGACAGCTCCAGCAGGGGCAGGTACTGTCCCCGGGATTTTTGGGGGTCCGGGTGGTGGTCCAGCTGGACCCCCTGGGCCAACGCCAGCAGTCCCCGCTCCCCCTCCTCCACCCACTCCAGCACCTCGTGGACCGGGTGGACCCACCGGAAGCCGCGGCGGGCGTGGATCTTCTCCTGCCAGAACACCACCCCCTCGGAGCCGTCGGGCTGAAAGCTCCAGGTGTAGCGGTAGGAGGCCTGCCGGGTCTCCGGGGTCCAGACCTCCTCCAGGGCGGAGCGCCAGCCGGGATGGAACACCTCGTCCAGGTCGGTGCACACGCACACGTCCGCGTCCTCCGGAACCAGCTCCAGAGAGCGGTTCCGGGCCCGGTCAAACCGCCAGGGGGAGATCCGCTCCACCGTCACCCGCGCCCCCCGGGCCCGCAGCCGCTCCGCCGTGCCGTCGTCGGAGCCGGTGTCCAGCACCACCACCTGGTCCGCCTCGGACATGGAGTCCATCCACCGGTCCACAAAGAAGCCCTCGTTCTTGGCGATGGCATATACGACGATTTTCATTCTCAGTCTCTCCTTCCACAAAAGAGAGGGCGCAGAGCGCCCTCTCTCAGCTTGTCGAAAAACCTCTGTTCAGACGAATCCGCCCGAGTGTTGGCGGGGGAGCTCGAGGGGGCAGCCGCCCGCCTCGAGTGGGATCGAATGCCCCGAATGCCTTGCTTGGCAAGGCGTTCGGCGAGCGCAGCGAGAACTTTTCCGCCGCTACGCGGCGGAAAAGTAACGGCATTTTTTCAGGCTGTCGGAAAAGTCCTTGGACTTTTTTGACAGCCTGAGAGAGGGCGCTTCGCGCCCTCTCTGAAATCGCTGGCGGCTGGCCAATCAGGCAGTGGGAATGTCCCCCAGCCGGGTGATGGTCATGGTGATGCCGCTGTACTGGAAGCCGCCTCCCGTCCCCACCAGCTGTAAGGTGGAGGGGGCGGAGGTGACGGCCACCGGCACGGCAATGGGCAGCACCGCCGCGTCCGCCGAGGTGTGGAAGGTGTGCAGCACTCCCCCGCCCGGGACGCCGCTCCCCCCCTGCTGGAGGGTGAGGGTGATACTTAGAGGGAAGTTGCTCCCGGAGGCCGGATTGATAACCCCCTGGAAGGACGTCATATAGACGCCCGGCGTGTTGATGGTGAAGGCCGCGCTGTTGCTGGCATGGGAGATGGCGCTGCCATAGCTCAGCCCGTTGCGGTCAAAGATCAGCGCAGTGCCGGAGGTCCCGTTCTGTACCGGCGTGGAATAGGCCGACAGCAGGGCGACCGGCTGGCTCCCGGTCCCCGCATCCCCTCTGGGAATGGTAAAGTTCAGCACCGCGTTCTGCTGCGTGCCGGAGTTGGTGACCGCCGCCTGGCTCCCCGGCTCTCCGGTGGTCACGGTGCCCACCTGGACGGTGGCCGCGTCTCCGTCCTCACCGGACGGGCCGGTGGGACCAGTGGGCCCGGTGGCCCCCCGCGGGCCAGTGGGTCCAGTTGGGCCGGTGGGGCCGGTGGCTCCCTGGGCGCCCGCGGCGCCCGTCGGGCCGGTGGGACCCGTCGCGCCCTGGGCGCCCGTGGCGCCCGTCGGGCCGGTGGGACCCGTCGCGCCCTGAGCGCCCGTGGCGCCCGTCGGACCGGTGGGGCCCGTCGCGCCCTGAGCGCCCGTCGGACCGGTGGGACCAGTCGCACCCTGAGCGCCCGTGGCGCCCGTCGGACCGATGGGGCCTGTTGCGCCCTGAGTCCCTGTGGCGCCCGTCGGGCCGGTGGGGCCCGTCGCGCCGTCAGGGCCTGGATTTCCTTGGGGACCGGTGGGGCCAGTGGGCCCATCGGGCCCGGGCGTCCCCTGCGGACCGGTAGGCCCAATGGGGCCGGGCAGGCCGGCAAAGCCCTGGGGCCCCTGAATCCCCTGGGGACCGGTGGGGCCGGTTGGACCGGTGGGCCCCTGGGGTCCTGTCGGGCCGGTGGGGCCCCAGACCGGAGGACAGGGCGGCGGACAAGGAGGCGGGCACGGGGCGGGACAGCAGCAGTCCGAGGGGCGGGCAGTGGTCAGATAGGCCACCACTTCCCCGCACGGCCGGCCGCCCCGGTCGGATGGAAGGTAATGATTCATAGCAGGATACGCTCCTTCTCCTTGGATCGTTCTATGTGGCTGTGCCACATCCCAGCCTATGCGTTCCAGGAGAAAATGGTCCCCCTCCCCTTGCCACCGGACAGCGGTTGTGCTACCATTTTCATATGGTTTTCAGTTTTGGAAAGGGGGAACTTCCGTACCATGCATGCATTTGAATTTTATCAGCCCACCGCCATTGTCTTTGGCCCCGGCACCGAGGCCCAGGCCGGTCCCAAGGCCGCTCAACTGGGGGCTCGGCGCGTCCTGGTGGTCTACGGCGGACAGAGCGCCAAGGCCAGCGGGCTCCTCTCCCGGGTGCTGTCCTCTCTGGACGGGGCGGGACTGGCCCACGAGACCTTCGGCGGCATCCACCCCAACCCCCGTCTGTTTCAGGCCCGGGAGGGGGTGCAGAAGGCCCTGGACTTCGGGGCCGACCTGATCCTGGCCGTGGGCGGCGGCAGCGTGATCGACGCGTCCAAGGCCATCGCCCTGGGGGCGGCGAATCCGGAGGCCGATCTGTGGGACTTCTGGCAGCGGAAGCGGCCGGTGGAGCAAATTCTGCCCATCGGAGTGGTGCTCACCATCTCCGCCTCCGGCAGCGAGACCAGCGACACCGCCGTTCTCACCCATGACGAGACGCTGGTGAAGCGGGGGCTGGGCTCCGACCTGCTCCGGCCCAAGTTCGCCATTCTGGACCCGGAGCTCACCTACACCCTGCCCCCCTACCAGGTCTCCTGCGGGGTGGTGGACATTATGATGCACACTTTGGACCGGTACTTCACCTCGGTCACCGGCAACCTGCTCACTGACGAGATTGCCGAGGGACTGCTGCGCACGGTGATTACCTGCGGAGCCCGCGCCCATAAAAACTCCCACGACGAGCAGGCCATGAGCGAGCTCATGTGGGCTGGCAGCCTCTCCCACAACGACCTCACCGGCCTGGGAGCCCCCAAGGACTTCGCCCCCCACCAGCTGGGCCACGAGCTCAGCGCCCGGTTCGACTTCGCCCACGGGGCCACCCTGTCCGCCGTGTGGGGCAGCTGGGCGGCCTACTGCTGGAAAACCAACCCCGCCCGCTTCGCCCAGTACGGCGTGAAGGTGTGGGGTCTGGACCCCGCCGGGAAGACCCAGGAGGAGCTGGCCCAGGAGGCCATTGCCGCCACAGTGGATTACTTCCGCTCTCTGGGAATGCCCACCTGCTTTACGGAACTGGGGTGCGGCGTTCAGACGGAGGCGGAGCTGGAGGAGCTGGCCCGCCGGTGCACCTTCTACGGCCAGCGCACCATCGGGGCCTTCCGGGTGCTGGGGTACGAGGATATTCTGGAGATTTACCGGCTGGCCAATCACTGATTTTGATTCTGTGTACCGCAGGGGTTTCGCCGCCTGCGAAACCCCCATGATTTTGACATCCCCCGCGTTTTCTGTCATAATAAAAAACAAAAGGCAGGTGCCGCCCATGAAGCGCTATATCGCCGCCCTGGACCAGGGGACCACCAGCAGCCGGTGCATCCTCTTCGACCAGGAGCAGAACATCATCGGCTCCGCCCAGCGGGAGCTCACCCAGATCTATCCCAAGCCCGGCTGGGTGGAGCAGGACCCCATGGAGATCTGGTCCACCCAGTACTCCGTCCTCACGGAGGTGCTGGCCCAGACCGGAGTGGCCCCGGAGGAGCTGGCCGCCATCGGCATCACCAACCAGCGGGAGACCACCATCGTCTGGGACCGGGAGACCGGCCGGCCCGTCTCCAACGCCATCGTGTGGCAGTGCCGCCGCACCGCCTCTCTGTGCGAGGAGCTGAAGGCCGACGGGGAATTCTCCGCCTATGTGCAGGAGCACACCGGACTGCTCATTGACGCCTACTTCTCCGCCACCAAGCTCAAGTGGATTCTGGACCACGTGGAGGGAGCGCGGGAGAAGGCGGAGCGGGGGGAGCTGCTCTTCGGCACAGTGGACGCCTGGCTGGTGTGGAAACTCACCGGCGGTGCGGTCCACATCACCGACGTGACCAACGCCAGCCGCACCATGCTCTTTGACATCCGGCGGCTGTGCTGGGACGAGCACATCTGCGCCAGACTGGGCATCCCCATGAAAATGCTGCCCCAGGTGCGGGACTCCAGCCAGATCTACGGGACCGCCGATCTGCTGGGGGCCGAGGTCCCCATCGCCGGAGTGGCCGGGGATCAGCAGGCCGCCCTGTTCGGCCAGGGCTGCTTCGCCCCGGGGGAGGCCAAAAACACCTACGGCACCGGCTGCTTCCTGCTGATGAACACGGGGGACCAGCTGTGCCGCAGCCGGAACGGACTGCTCACCACCGTCGCCGTGGGGCTGGACGGGAAGGTGGAGTACGCCCTGGAGGGCTCGGTCTTTGTGGGCGGCGCGGTGATCCAGTGGGTGCGGGATGAGCTGCGCTTCATCGGCGAGGCCCGGGACGCGGAGTACTACGCCTCCAAGGTGCCCGACACCGGGGGCGTCTACCTGGTCCCCGCCTTCACGGGGCTGGGGGCTCCCTACTGGGACATGTACGCCCGGGGGGCGCTGGTGGGCATCACCCGGGGGACCAGCCGGGACCACATCATCCGGGCGGCCCAGGAGTCCATCGCCTATCAGGTCTGGGATCTGGCCGACGCCATGGAGAAGGACACGGGCATCTCCCTGAAAGAGCTCAACGCCGACGGCGGGGCCAGCCGGGACAGTTTTCTTCTGCAGTTCCAGGCGGACATTCTGAACAAGCCCGTGTGCCGCCCCAAGATCCGGGAGACCACCGCCCTGGGGGCCGCCTATCTGGCGGGGCTGGCGGTGGGCTTCTGGAGCGGCCGGGATGAGATTCGCGCCCTGCGGCAGACCGACCGGCTCTACCAGCCCGGCATGGACGGCAATACCCGGGAGCGGCTGCTCCGGGGCTGGCACAAGGCTGTGGGCCGCTCCCTGAACTGGGCGGAACCCCAGGACTGAATCGCGAAACACCAAAGGAGAACCAAGGGAATGGAATACTTTAACGTCTGCAAAGAGATCTGGAACCGGTGGGTGCCCCAGCGGGGCCACGCCCAGGTGCTTCAGGGGGAGCTGCTGCGGCAGATCGAGCGTCTGCGGTACGAGGCCCAGCACAACGAGAACCGGAGCTGGAACGACGATCTTCTCTATTACTGCGACTTTCTCCGCTCCACCCTGCGGGAGGCGGACTGCCTTACGCCGGAGGAGCGGGATAGGGTAAACGCCGCTCTGGTGCGCCTGCGGTCCTGCGGCGAGGTGGCCTTCCGCTACTACAAGGGGGACATCTCGGATCAGGAGCTTGCCGAGGACTACAACGGAGAGCTGGCTTATCAGAACAACGACCTGTATGACCTGGTATGCGACGCCATCGCCCTGTTCTACCGCGCCAACCCCAACCCCATTCCCTACGAACGCCGGCGGGACGGCCGCCGGTAACCCTCAGCAAAGGAGCGTCACTGTGGAAGCACTGTTTATCCCCACCCTGTCCTTCTGGGAGAACGGCAACAGCTGGTACGGCAGCCTGGGCCAGGCCCGGTTTTTCATCCAGCCCCAGGAGGGACAGCTCACCGTCCAGCTGTGGCGGGGCCCCCTCACCAAGGAGCTCAGCGAGATTCTGGCGGAGACGGCCTTCCCCCTCAGTCCGGAGGGGCTGGACCAGCTCACCGCCTGGCTGGACCAGCAGGCGGAAGTCCTGAACAAAGTGTAAAAAAATCCCACCGGCTGAAGCCGGTGGGATTTTTCGCTTTTTTAGTCCTGGACCTCCCGCAGGCGCTTGACTGCGGCGGAATCCTGAACACTCTTGACTTTCGCCTCGTTCACATAGCGGGTAACGGCGGCGGTGCTCTTCTTCACCGGGGTGATGGTGCCCGCGCCGGCCACGCAGCCGCCGGGGCAGCCCATGCCCTCCAGCAGGTAGCCGTTGTACTTGCCGGCCTTGGCCATCATCAGCATCTTGCGGCACTCCCGCAAGCCGTCGGCGTGCTCCACCAGGACCTCCCGCTCCGGGTCAATCTCGGCGATGGCCTTTTTCACCGCGTCAGCCACGCCGCCGGTGACGGCGAAGCCCCGGCCCAGAGAGGTGCCGGTGGAGAACTCGTCGTCGGGGTCGTAGGGCATCTCAGAGGGGACGATGCCCTTGGCGTCGAAGATGCCCTGCATCTCCTCGAAGGTGAGCACGAAGTCCACGTCGCTGCGGATGGTGCGGCGGGATGCCTCCAGCTTCTTGGCGGTGCATGGGCCGATGAATACGATGCGCACGTCCGGGTGGTCCTTCTTGTACAGCCGGGCGGTGAGCACCATGGGAGTCATGGCCATGGAGATGTAGTCCTTGAACTGGGGGAACAGCTTCTTGGCCATCACGCTCCAGGAGGGGCAGCAGGAGGTGGCCATAAAGGGCTGCTCGTTGGGAACCTTCTTCAGGAAGTCCTCGGCCTCCTCGGCGGTGCACATGTCGGCGCCCACGGCCACCTCGATGACCTTGTGGAAGCCCACCTGGCGCATGGCCTCCCGCATCTGGGAGGAGGTGACCTTCTCGCCAAACTGGCTGACAAAGGCGGGCGCCACCGCGGCCACCACCTTGTCGCCCCGCTTGATGGCCTGGATCAGCTGGAAGATCTGGCTCTTGTCGGAGATGGCGCCGAAGGGGCAGTTCACCAGGCACATGCCGCAGGAGACGCACTTGTCGTAGTCGATCTTGGCCCGTCCCAGCTCGTCGGAGCCGATGGCGTCCATGCCGCAGGCCTCGGCGCAGGGGCGCTCAAACTTCAGGATGGCGCCGTAGGGGCACTCGTCGGCACACTTGCCGCACTTGATGCACTTCTCCTGGTCGATGAAGCTCTTGCCCTGGACAATGGAGATGGCGTCCTTGGGGCAGACCTCCTTACAGGGGTGGGCCAGACAGCCCTGGCACATGTTGGTCACCTGCACCCGCTTGGTGGGGCAGGCGTTGCAGGCAAAGGAAATGATGTTGATCAGCGGGGGATCGTAGTACTTCTCCGCCACCAGACTGTCCTCCAGGTAGGCGTCCGTGGGCTCGTACTCGCTCACATTCCGCAGGGGCAGACCGATGGCCAGCCGGATGCGTTCGCTGACCACAGCCCGCTCCACCAGGATGTTCTGGCGGTACTTGGCCACCTCGCCGGGGATGATCTTGTAGGGCAGCTCCCGAATGGTTTTGGCGTAGTTGCCCCCCTCAAAGGCCATCCGGGCCACCTCGGTAAAGACCTGGCGCCGGATATCGTTGATAAAGGTATGGACACCGCGCATTTACTTTCTCCTCCTCTGTTTTGCAGGAAAACTTTCATCTTACACGGCTCTATCTTACCATAGCCGGCCCGCTTTGGCAACTGTTCCGCCCGTTAAGAAAGTGGAGATTTCTGCAAAATTTTCCTGTATCTCATACAGCACTTTCTCCAAATCCCATCTTGCTTTCATTGCGCAAACCGGCGGGTCAAGAATTTTTGCGGAAGTCTGCGTCTCTCCTTTTTGGGGCCTCCCCTCTCCGTCCCGCGTTTCTCCCCCTGAGGGCCGTTTTTTCGCCGCAGAAAACGGCTGCGAAGGAACAAAAGAGGGAGAAACCCGCAGGTTTCTCCCTCCAGGCTGTCGAAAAAGTCCAAGGACTTTTCCGACAGCCTGCAAAAATGCCGTTACTTTCCCGCCGCTGCGCGGCGGGAAAGTCCTCGCTGCGCTCGCTGAACGCCTTGCCCTGCAAGGCATTCAGGGCATTCGATCCCACTCGAGGCGGGCTGCCGCCCCCTCGAGCTCCCCCGCCAACACTCGGGCGGATTCGTCTGAACAGAGGTTTTTCCACAAGCTGGAGGGAGAAACCCGCAGGTTTCTCCCTTGAAAAAGCAATGCCGGCAGTTCTCCGCCAGACCGACCGGCCGGTCCGCATTTATGCGGATGGAAATTTGGTATAGGGTTCCGTGCTGGAGAGCGTGATCCCGGTCCCGGCCAGCACCAAGTCACCGCCGTCGGGTCCGCAGAACCACACGGCCACAGAATCTGGATCTCCCAAGTCAGGATCGACAGCCCAGCACTGGAGGGTCTTTTTGACGCTGTCCAGCACCAACTGATCCCGCTGCGCGGTTTCCGACTGGTTTCCCTCCTCCGACACATCGGCGGTCAGAAGTGTGCACGTATCCGCAAAGGTAACCGTGATTCCGCCCTTGCCGGAGTAAATCTGATCGGCCAAATCCAGATTCCATCCGGTTATTTTTGCCATGGCAGAGAGCACTTCGGTCACCGGAACCTGACCTGTCTCCAAGCGCTCTCCTGTATATTCCACGGGGAATTCCGCATATTCCCCATCTGTCCCCACATAGATCGTAACAGAGGCTGCCTTCTCCTCACTTCCCCCGTCCGACCCCGGCTCAGACTGCACCGGAGGCGCAGAGGACACGCCCCCGCCCGCCACTGGATCGGAGGTTCCCCCCGCTGGGATTCCGCATGCGGCCATGGCGACGACGCAGGCGCCGATGCACAGGAAAAAAAGCCTTCGTCTCATATGGATGACCTCCTTTCTACTTTCCGGTCAATCAAATGGTTCTGGTGAGGCACTATTATAGGGTAGAAAAGCAAATCCGTCAATGCGGCGGACTGTTTGTTTTCAAAAGGTTCTCTCTTTATTCACAAAACGGCGGCCCGGACCTCCAACGCCCAGACCGCCGTTTTTCCATTACTTTCGCTTTTTGTGCTTGTCAAAAAAACCCTTCAGGCCGCTCTCCTCGGGAACGTCCTCGCCCATGGCCTCAGCAAAGGCCCGCAGGGCCTCCTTCTGCTCGCCGTTGAGGGAGGTGGGGATCTGGACCCGGACGGTGACATACTGGTCGCCCCGGCCCCGGCCCCGCAGCTCGGGGATGCCCTTTCCCCGCAGGCGGAAGGTGGTCCCGGTCTGGGTCCCGGCGGGCAGATTGTATTTCACCTTGCCGTCGATGGTGGGGATTTCCAGCTCGGCCCCCATTACCGCCTGATAGAAGGTCACCGGCTGCTCATAGAGCACCGTGGTGCCGTCCCGGCGGAACTGGGGATGGGGCTTGACATGGACCGCCACGATCAGGTCGCCGGCGGGGCCGCCGTTCTTCCCGGCGTTGCCCTGTCCCCGCAGGGAGATGGCCTGGCCGTCGTCGATGCCGGCGGGAATGCTGACCGTGACCCGCTTGCTCTTTTTCACGCTGCCGCTGCCGCCGCAGGCCTTGCAGGGGGTGTGGATGATCTTGCCCGTCCCCCGGCAGCGGGAGCAGGGGGCGGTGCTGGAGAAGGCAAAGCCGCCGGTGCGCTGCTGCACCCGGACCACGCCGGTGCCCCGGCAGTCGGGACAGGTCTCCGCCGTGGTGCCCGGCTCCGCGCCAGAGCCGTGGCAGGCCTCGCACTCCTCGGTGCGGTTCAGGTTGATCTCCTTCTCACAGCCGAAGGCCGCCTCCTCAAAGGAGATGGTCAGACTGGCCCGCAGGCTCTCCCCCTTCTGGGGGCCGTTCCGGCGGGAGGAGGTGCTCCCGCCAAACCCGCCGAAGCCGCCGCCGAAGAAGGACCCGAAGATGTCGCCCAGGTCGATGTCCCCCATGTCGAAGCCGCCGAAGCCGCCGCCCGGGCCGCCTGCCCCGTAATTGGGGTCCACACCCGCGTGGCCGAACTGGTCATAGCGGGCCCGCTTCTCCGAGTCGGACAGGATGCTGTACGCCTCGTTCACCTCTTTGAACTTGGCTTCCGCCTCCTTGTCCCCGGGGTTCATGTCCGGGTGGTATTTTTTGGCCAGCTTCCGGTAGGCCCTTTTAATTTCATCGTCCGAAGCGCCCTTACTCACGCCCAGGACTTCATAGTAATCACGTTTCTGTTCTGGCATAGTATCACCAACTTTTGAATTAGGAATGAGGAGTTAGGAATTAGGAATTGCGGAATCCGCCTTTGGCGGATGAATTGAACTTCGTCCGGCCCGCCCGGACACCTCAATTCCTCATTCCTAATTTCTAATTCCTAATTGTCGCATAGGCAAGACGCCGCGCAGGCGGGGCGATGCCCCGCCCGCGCGGACCATAGATCATTCTTACTTCTTGTCGTCGTCCACCACGGTGTAGTCCGCGTCCACCACGTCGGGGCCGCCGTCGTTTCCGCCGGTCTGGCCGCCCATGTCGGGGCCGCCCGCCTGCTGGCCGTTCTGCTGATAGAGCTTCTCGCTGACGGCGTAGAAGGCCTTGGTGAGCTCCTCGGTGGCGCTCTTGATGGCCTCGGTGTCGTTGCCCTTCAGGGTCTCCTTCAGCTTGCCCAGGGCGGACTCCACGCTGGCCTTGTCGGAGGAGGAAATCTTATCCCCCATGTCCTCCAGGGTCTTCTCGGTCTGGAAGACCATCTGGTCGGCCTGGTTGCGCACGTCCGCGGCCTCACGCTGCTTCTTGTCCTCGGCGGCGAACTGCTCGGCCTCCTTGACGGCCTTGTCGATGTCCTCCTTGGACATGTTGGTGGAGGAGGTGATGGTGATGTGCTGCTCCTTACCGGTGCCCAGGTCCTTGGCGGACACGTTTACGATGCCGTTGGCGTCGATGTCGAAGGTGACCTCGATCTGAGGCACGCCGCGGCGGGCGGGAGCGATGCCGTCCAGGTTGAACCGGCCCAGCGTCTTGTTGTACTGAGCCATCTCACGCTCGCCCTGGAGCACGTGGACCTCCACGGAGGTCTGGTTGTCGGCGGCGGTGGTGAAGATCTGGCTCTTCTTCACGGGGATGGTGGTGTTGCGCTCGATGAGCTTGGTCATCACGCCGCCCATGGTCTCAATGCCCAGGGACAGGGGGGTGACGTCCAGCAGCAGCAGGCCCTTCACGTCGCCGGTGAACACGCCGCCCTGCAGGGCCGCGCCCAGGGCCACGCACTCGTCGGGGTTGATGCCCTTGAAGCCCTCCTTGCCGGTGAGCTTCTTCACCATGTCCTGCACGGCGGGGATGCGGCTGGAGCCGCCCACCAGCAGCACCTTGGCAATCTCGCTGGCGGAGAGGCCGGCGTCGCTCATGGCCTGCTTCACGGGGCCGCTGGTGGCCTCCACCAGGTGATGGGTCAGCTCATTGAACTTGGCCCGGGTGAGGGTCAGATCCAGGTGCTTGGGGCCGGTGGCGTCGGCGGTGATATAGGGCAGGTTGATGCTGGTGGAGGTGACGCCGGACAGCTCGATCTTGGCCTTCTCGGCGGCCTCCTTCAGGCGCTGCATGGCCACCTTGTCGCCGGTGAGGTCGATGCCCTCGGTCTTTTTGAACTCGGCGGCCATCCAGTCCATGACGCACTTGTCGAAGTCGTCGCCGCCCAGGCGGTTGTTGCCGGCGGTGGCCAGCACCTCGATGACGCCGTCGTCGATGTCCAGGATGGACACGTCGAAGGTGCCGCCGCCCAGGTCGTACACCATGACCTTCTGGGCGCTCTCCTTGTCCACGCCGTAGGCCAGAGCGGCGGCGGTGGGCTCGTTGATGATCCGCTTCACGTCCAGGCCGGCGATCTTGCCCGCGTCCTTGGTGGCCTGGCGCTGGGAGTCGGTGAAGTAGGCGGGGACGGTGATGACCGCCTCGGTGACGGTCTCGCCCAGATAGGCCTCGGCGTCCGCCTTCAGCTTCTGCAGGATCATGGCGCTGATCTCCTGGGGGGTGTACTTCTTGCCGTCGATGGTCACCTTGTAGTCGGAGCCCATCTCACGCTTGATGGAGATGACGGTCCGGTCGGGGTTGGTGATGGCCTGGCGCTTGGCCACTTGGCCCACCAGACGCTCGCCGTCCTTGGAGAAGGCCACCACGGACGGGGTGGTGCGGTTGCCCTCCGCGTTGGGGATGACCACGGGATCGCCGCCCTCCATGACGGCCACACAGCTATTTGTTGTACCTAAGTCGATACCAATGATCTTAGACATAATCTTGTTCCTCCAATATGAATGAAATTTTATGTTACAAAGTTAAAGGGAAATCCATGAGAGAAAATAGAACACAAAGGAGAAGGCGAACAGCAGGCCGGCGGCAAAGCACAGCCCCATGGTCAGGGGATTCAGGCGCCGCAGCACGCCGTGCTTTCGATTGTGACAGGGGTGCTTCATGTCAGCCTCCTTCGTGGAACGAATCACATCAGTTGGCGACCTTCACCATGGCGAACCGGATGACCTTCTCGCCCAGCATGAAGCCGGCCTGAAAGACCTCCGCCACGGTGTTCTCGCCAAAATTCTCGTCCTCCACATGCATGACCGCATTGTGCAGGGCGGGGTCAAAGGGTTTTCCCAGGGCGTCGATCTCGGTGATGCCCAGCTTCTCCAGCACGGACTTGAGCTGGTTCATGGTCATCTCCACGCCCTTCTTATAGGCCTCGTCGGCGGTCTCCTGCTTCAGGGCCCGCTCCAGGTTGTCGTACACCGGGAGGAAGGCCACGGCCGCGTCGGCCTTCGCCTCGCTCCAGATGGACTTCTTCTCCTTGGCGGTGCGCCGGCGGTAGTTGTCGTACTCGGCGGCCAGGCGGAGGAATTTGTCCTCCTGCTGGGCCACCTGATTTTTCAGGGACTCCAGCTCAGTCAGCAGGGGATCGGCGGTCTCCGTCTGGCTCTGGCCGGCTTGGGTCTCCTGGGAAGCGGCCTCCTCCGGAGCTTCCTCCGGCTGCTGCTGGGGCTCGGTCGGGACCTGCTCCACGGTCTCCTCCGGCTTCTTGTCTTTCTTGCTCATAAATCAGCTTGCTCCTCCTATTCCTTGTCCTGTCCGCCGCCGTCCCCGTCGCCGGGGGGAAGCTCGCCCTTGCCGAACATCCGGGTGAGGCTGTCGGCGAAGTAGGACAGGCGGGCCGTTACCTTGGCGTAATCCATTCGGGTGGGCCCGACCACACCGATGACGCCCCGCATATTATCTCCAATGTCATAGCTTGCCATGACCACGCTGGTGTCCTTCAGGGCCTCGTTCACATTCTCCGGCCCGATGAGGATATTCATGTTCTGCCCCTCCTGGAGGGTCACAGGCAGCTTGGAGGACTCGTGCTCCTCCGCCAGATAGTTCATCAGAGGCTTCGCCTTGTCCAAGCTCCTGTACTCCGGGTGCTCCAGCAGGTGGGTGATGCCCAGGGTGTGGACGCTCTGGCTGGACTGCTCGCTCAGGATCTCCATGGCGAACTGGACCACCAGGGAGATCAGGGCAAAGGCTCCGGGTGCGGAGCGGGTCTCCATCTTGTCCAGAGTGTCCTCCATCTCCTCCTGGGTCAGCCCCACGAAGGCGTTGTTCAGCACCGTGGACAGCATTTGCAGCTGGGGGTCCGACACCTGGTCGGGCATGCGGATCAGCTTGTTCTTCACCACGCTGCTGTCCGTCATCACCACGGCGATGAAGGCGTTCTCCTCCACCATCAGCAGGTCGTACCGCTTCACCGTCACCCGCTTCTTGGGGGCGGCGGCGGTAAAGACGGGGTAGTCGCTGATCTGGGAGAGAACCTTGCCCGCCCGGTCGATGACCCGGTCCAGCTCCTCCATCTTCACGTTCAGCGCGTCGTTGATGCGCTGGGTCTCCTGCATGGTCAGCCGGTGCTCGCCCATGAGCTCATTGACGTACAGCCGGTAGCCCAGAGGGGAGGGAATCCGGCCCGCCGAGGTGTGGGGCTGTTCCAGATAGCCCATCTCGGTCAAGTCGGCCATCTCATTTCGGATGGTGGCGGAGGAGATGTCCAGCCCGGCCTGCTCGGCCACGGCTTTGGACCCCACCGGCTCGGCGGTGGCGATATAGATCTCCACGACGGCCCGCAGAATCCTCTTTTTCCGGTTGGTCAGCTCCATGCCCTCACCTCCTGATTGATTTGAAATGTTTTAGCACTCATTATCCCCGAGTGCTAAATATAATGTACCACCCGCCCCAGGGAATGTCAATAGGCACTTTATGAATTTATTTTAAACAAATAAATCGGACCTGCGGCGGCGCTCCTTTCGCACAGTTTTAACGGTATTGCTAATTTTTCTCCGACAGTTATCATCGGATTCTCACCTGCTCCGGAGCCGGCGCCGGACCGGCCCTGGATCTTTTTCCCGCTTCTCTATAAAAATTATCCCGCTCCCCCTTGACAAGCCGGTGATCCTGTCTATAATATGAAGTATACTTCATGTGAAGTGTACTTCATATTCAACGGAACAAGAGAGGTGGGATGCGGCTTGAAGACCCGGGTGAAGGAGCTTCGGACAGCGGCCGGCATGACCCAGCAGCAGCTGGCCGATCTGGTCCACGTCTCCTCCCGTACCATCATTTCACTGGAAAAGGAGCAGTACAGCCCCTCCCTCATGCTGGCCTACCGCCTGGCGCTGGTGTTCGGGGTGGCGGTAGAGGACCTGTGCTGCCTGGAGGAAAACCTGAAAGCGGAGGATCAGAAGTATGAAGATCTATCATAAGAAAAACTTTGCCGCAGGGCTGTTCTTCACCCTGTTGGGTGCGGCATTTATTGTGCTTTTTCTGGTGCGGGGGAACATCCAGCCCAAGTCGGTGGTGTTTTGTGTGCTCAGCCTGCTCCTCGGCCCCGGGCTGCTGCTGCGCAGCTTTGACAAGCGCCTCTCCTTTCAGGACAGAGTGGATGAGCTGGACGAGCGGAACATCCTGGTGAAGCTGCGCACCAAGAGCACCGCCTTCTCCATCGTCCAGTACACGCTGCTGGGGATATGCGCCCTGTGCGCCATCGGAGCCGTGCTGTACGAGAAAAACCCGGACGGACAGCTGGTGCTGGGCGGCATGCTGATCGTGTCCGGGGTGGTCTGGTTCATCTCCCTGCTGGCGGAGCTGTTTTGCGGGCTGCACTATGAGGAAAAGCTGTAACCCCATCCATATCCAAAAAATATAAATTGAGTGAGGTGTCTCCTATGTCTCGAACAAGACGAACCGAACAGCGCACCCTTCAGGACCTGGGGCTCATCCGGGACGAGCGGGACCGGGAAGTGGAGCGGGCCGCCCGGAGCCGGGCCTGCTCTGTCCTGGTCACCGTCTCCCTGCTGATGGCGGCGGCCTGCCTGCTCCAGGGGGACTCCGCCTGGGCCCCTCTGCTGGCCCTCACGCCTCTGAGCTGGGCCGTTCAAAACTTCTCCCGGTTCGCGGCGGACGGGAAGCGCCTGTACCTGATCCTGGCCCTGCTGTCCGGGGCGGCCGCCCTGGCCCTGGCGGGCTGGTATCTGATCCAGGGACAGGAGGACGGCCTGTTCTCCATCGGCCGGCTGATCGGCTTCGCCGTGCTGTCCTGCCTGCTCGTCTCCCTGGCGGGGCTGGTGTTTCTGGCGCTGTTCCTGGCATTCCTATTTGTAAAAGGAAGGTGGAGCCGCATGAACGAGGAGAAGTGGGAGCGCTACTTCCAGTCCATCTCCACCCTGGGCCTGCTGGTGCGGCTGGGCGGGATGCTGTCCCTGGCCATGGTGCTGGTGTCCATCCTCAGCGTCCCCCTGTTTCAGCTTCTGGGCTTTCCCGCCCCGGAGCGTCTGGCCCTGGTGCTGCTGGCCGCGGGCCTGACCTATACCCTTGGTAAGCTCAACCGGGATCGGGAGAAGCTGCTGCGGAAACTTCTGAAGCTGAAGCCGGCGGCGTGACCGCTCACCTCCTCTAAAATACATGCCGCCCATCCTCTGCTGGGACAGAGGGTGGGCGGCTACGCGCTACAACCCCGGCTTCAGCCGCTCCGCCGCAATTTGAATCTGTTCCTGGGTAGGCGTCCAGTAGAATTTGATTTCCACGATGCGCTTCTCCCAGCAGACCAGATAGGTGTCGTCCAGAACCCCGCCGCTCCAGGAAACCTGATAGACCTCCTCCGCCTCCCAGGGGGCGGGGTCCACCGGTATCAGGTACTTCTCCAGGACTTCGTCCTGGTTGTCCCGGATAAGCCCATCCTTGACAAAATCGTAGAGGAACGGGACCTTCACGTCGGTGATCTCATAGCGGAGCTCATATCCCTGGATCTCCTCGGTATACAGCAGGTCCTGCCGGTAGTCCCCATAGGCCAGGAGGGGGCTCTCCTGGAGCCGGGCCTCCTTGGACCAGCGGGCGTCCACCTGGGCCAGGTCCTCCACCTCCAGGGGGAGGGGGTCGTCGTAGATGTCCATGGTCAGCCCGTCCCAATCGTACTGTCCCACCGGCTGGCTCTCCTCCCCCGGGATGATCCGCCAACCCTGGATGGCCGCCCCTACCGCCACTGCGGCGATTCCAACGATGGCCAGAACAAAAACGGCAGCGCTGGTCACCGCCAGGTTGACTCTGCGGGAGACGCCCCGGCCCTTCAGCGCCCCCAGCATCCAGTTGGCCAAGAGGATGGGGATTACTGTGACCACAACTACGAAAAACAGGAACAGAAGCCCATCGCTGCTGGCTGAGAAGGAGAACAGCAGAAATACGGTGGCCAGGCCCACTGCCGCCCAAGAGAGCCAGGGGTGGGCCCGGACCGGCAGAAAGACGCCGTGTTCCGCCGCCTCCTTGGCCCGCCGCCCCCAGCGGAAGTAGATAACCAGCTCATAGATTGTCATCAGCAGGAATATCAGCCAGAGGGGGATGGTAAAGAGCCGGCTGGTGTCGGAGAGGTAGTCCGCCGGGTCCCGCCGCAGCTGGGACAGCTGCAGGTACAGAGACCAGAAGATCAAAAGAACCATGAGCAGCTGGCTCACCAGCACCTTTTTCCGCATGGTCCGGTGGATGTTGTCCACCTGAGGCACCGGGTCGGTGTCGATGGGGACGGCGTCCTCCCGGTCGGTGCAGAAGATCTGCATGGCGTCCCACCGCAGCACCAGCCGCCACCCGTCCTGGGCGCACAGCTCCTCCCTCTCCAGCTGCCTCTCGCTGGGTTTGGGGTCAAACTCCGAGGCCCCGGGGAAATAGGTCACGGCAAATCGGAGCTTCTGCGGGGGGATTTTCGTATAGGTCCAGAACAGCTTGCCCGCCTTTTGGATCATCCAGCCCCGGGCGGCCATCTGTTCCAGCTTCCGCTGGATGGCTTCCGGGTCGTAAAAGGAGACATTGACCAAAGTCCGCTTCACGGTGCTCATAGAGGCTCCTCCTTTCCAAGCAGGTGCTCATAGTCGGCGGCCTGGGACCGGATGCGCCGGTACTCCCGGTCCAGCATCTGCCGCCCCTTCTCTGTGATGATGTAGCTGCGCCGGCGGCCCTCCGCACGGACCTCCTGGATCATCCCCTCGGCGGTAAACTGCTCCAGCAGGTCGTAGAGGGTCCCCGAGCCGATGCTCACCCTGTCCGCCGTCAGAGTGCGGACCATCTCCAGAATCTCCACCCCCCGGCGCTCCTGGTGCAGGCAGAGCAGAATGTAAAACATCTGCTCGGTGAGCGTCTTGAACCGCTCTCTTGGCATCTCCGCACCTCCATTTCTCGATCATCGAGTTTCTGTAATTTTATTATAACTCGAATATCGAGGAAGTCAAGGGCATCGCTTTCTCTCTCCGTCCCTTTTGTGCGCCCGGGGCCGCTCTCATAATTTGAGATTTCTCTTCCTTTTGATTGAAAGAAGTGTTATGATAAAGATGTAAAAAAGTCTGTTCCCCTGGAACAGAAGGAGGAACGCACATGTTCAACACCATCGGTTTCATCGGCACCGGCACCATGGGCTCCGCCGTGGCCCGTGCGGCGGTGAAGGGGGCCCCGGAGGCCTCTATTCTGCTCTCCAACCGCACCCCAGCCAAGGCGGAGGCCCTGGCCAAGGACCTGGGAGTCCAGGCCTCCGACAACGAGACGGTGGCCCGCACCTGTTCGCTGATTTTCCTGGGGGTAAAGCCCCAGATGATGGCCGGGATGCTTGAGGCCATCGCCCCTGTTCTGGCCGCCCGGAGCGACCGCTTCGTGCTGGCCTCCATGGCCGCCGGTCTGGACGCCCGGCGCATCCAGGCAATGGCCGGGGGCAAGTACCCGGTGATCTGCTTCATGCCCAACACCCCGGTGGCGGTGGGGGCCGGCGTGGTCCAGTACTACGGGCTGGACGCCACGGAGGAGGAGCTGGATGGCTTCCAGGCCCTGCTCGCCCCCGCCGGTCTGGTGGACCGGATCGAACCGGCCCAGCTCAACGCCGCCAGCGCCGTGTCCGGCTGCGGCCCCGCCTTCTGCGCCCTGTTCATTGAGGCTCTGGCCGACGGCGGAGTGGCCTGCGGCCTGCCCCGGGCCAAAGCCCTGGCCTATGCGGCCCAGATGGTGGAGGGCACCGCCAAGCTGATGCTGGAGCAGCACGCCCACCCGGGAGTCCTGAAGGACGGGGTCTGCTCCCCCGGCGGCACCACCATCCAGGGGGTGCGCGCGCTGGAGGCAAATGGCTTCCGCTCCGCCGCCATGGAGGCGGTCATCGCCGCCTACGACAAGACCGTCGCCATGGGCAACTGAGACATATCCCTGCATACACTGCCTGAAAGGGGTTTTTCTGATATGAGAATCGTGGTAAAAGTCGGCACCTCCACCCTGGCCCACTCCACCGGGCGCATGAACATCCGCCATGTGGAGGACCTGGTGAAGGTCCTTAGCGACCTGAAAAACGCGGGGCACGAGATGATCCTGGTGTCCTCCGGCGCCATCGGCATGGGGGTGGGCAAGCTGAACCTGCCCGGCAAGCCCAGCGACATGCCCACCAAGCAGGCCGCCGCCGCCGTGGGCCAGTGCGAGCTCATGTACACCTACGACCGGCTGTTTTTGCAGTATAACCACACGGTGGCCCAGATCCTCCTCACCGGAGAGGACGTGGACCACACCGAGCGCCGGGAGAACTTTGAGAACACCATGGAGCGCCTGCTGGAGCTGGGCTCCCTGCCCATCATCAACGAGAACGACACCGTGGCCACCGCTGAGATCAAGGTGGGCGACAACGACACCCTGGGGGCCATTGTGGCCCGGTGCGTCAAGGCCGACCTGCTGGTCCTCCTCAGCGACATTGAGGGCCTGTACACCGCCGACCCCCGGAAGGACCCCAGCGCCAAGCTGATCCCCGTGGTGGAGGAGGTCACCCCCGAGATCGAGGCCCTGGCCGGCGGCGTTGGCTCCGGCCTGGCCACCGGAGGGATGGCCACCAAGCTCCGGGCCGCCAAGATGGTGGCCGAGGTGGGCTGCGACATGATTATCACCAACGGGGAGCACCCCGAGGTCCTCTACGACATCGCCGAGGGGAAGGCCGTGGGGACCCGGTTTATCGGGAAGAAGTAATTTTGTTTATGCGGGGGGATTTCGCCGCCCCGGCGGCGAGTGACTTTCTGGACGGCCAGAAAGTCACCAAAGAGCCGCTAGGGAGGCGGCTCAGGATGAGCGCTTCGCGCTCATATTCGCCGCCCCCCTAGAACCCCCACTACGGGGGACGCGTACCTGTCAGGTTTTGCAGTATTTCCGGCGCGCAAAATCTGAGTGGCTTTTATCGTTTCATTCCGGGCCACTGGG
>ERZ1643247.1337-NODE-1337-length-23183-cov-7.021186_pt1 | contig 23183 bp, 17 predicted proteins | sample MGYA00579264_ERZ1643247 | MGnify/ENA primary metagenome ERZ1643247 (study PRJEB29033, sample SAMEA4952262) | chicken gut metagenome | biome: Broiler Chicken; feature: Gastrointestinal Tract; material: Caecum | place: Ireland | collected 2018 | study: Broiler... | reverse complement strand
GCGGCGCCTTCGTGCCCTTGGCGATCGTCCAGGCGCGCGTCTCCTTTTCGCCCGCAGTGAGGTAGCTGATGAGCCCCAAGAGGGAATAGGACTTTTTGATGAGCCTGTCCAGCCCGCTTTCGGCAAGCCCCAGCTCCTCCAGAAACATCTTCGCCTCGTCGGGCGGAAGCTGCGAAAGTTCTTCCTCCGTTTTGGCGCAGATGACGAGCACTTCGCTCCCTTCCTTGGCGGCAAAGTCTTCCACCGCGCGGACGAGCGGCAGTTCGCCGTCCGCCTTGCCCATATCCTTTTCGGCGATGTTCGCGGCATAGATGACGGGTTTTGCGGTGAGCAGGAACAGCCCCTGCAGCTGTTCGCGCTCTTCATCCGTCAGCTCCATCGTGCGCGCGCACTGCTCTTTGTTGAGGTGGTCGAGCACGCGCTGCAAAAAGTCCGCCTCGGCGAGGAATTTTTTATCGCCGCCCTTGGCGGAGTTCTTCGCGCGGTCGAGGCGCTTCTGCACCGTTTCGATGTCCGCGAGGATGAGCTCTAAATTGATGGTCTGAATGTCGCGTACGGGGTCGACCGTGCTTTCGACGTGCGTCACGTTCGGGTCCTCAAAGCAGCGCACCACATGCACGATCGCGTCCGTTTCGCGGATATGCGAGAGGAATTTATTCCCCAGCCCTTCGCCTTTGGAGGCGCCTTTCACCAGCCCCGCGATGTCTACGAATTCGACGACGGCGGGGGTGATCTTTTTGCTGTCGTACAGCGCGGCAAGTTTTTCCAGCCGCTCGTCGGGTACGGCTACGACGCCGACGTTGGGTTCGATGGTGCAGAAGGGGTAGTTCGCCGCTTCCGCGCCCGCGTGCGTGATCGCGTTGAAAAGAGTGGATTTGCCCACGTTGGGCAAGCCGACTACGCCTAATTTCATGGTGTGTTCTCCTTGTTGTTCAACGCCTATTATACTACAAAATGCGCGTTTGGCAAAATAAAAGGCGGGGCAAAATGCGAAAAAGTTGCGCGCGCGCGCAAAATGTGGTAAACTAAACGGGAATTCGCAGACAGAGAGGAACGGTATGGACTTTAAACGGCACATTGCCTCCCGCATCGCGGCGGAGGGGCTTTCCGAACAGGAACTCTACGACATGCTGGCGCTCCCGCCCGATACGGCGATGGGCGATTTCGCGCTACCCTGTTTCCGCCTTGCAAAGACGATGCGCAAGGCGCCCGCGCTCATCGCGGAGGAGCTCGCAAAGGCGTATCCCTGCGACGCGATCGTAAGTTCCGCGCAGGCGGTGAACGGGTACGTCAATTTCAAGATCGACCGCGCTTTCTGGGCAAAACAGACGCTGGAACGCATCCTCGCCGAGCGCGAACGCTACGGCTCGTCCGAAGAGGGGAAGGGCAAGACGGTCTGCATCGACTATTCCTCCGTCAACATCGCAAAGCCCTTCCACATCGGGCACCTTTCGACGACGGTGCTGGGCAGCGCGCTCTATAAACTGCACAAATTTTTGGGCTATACGCCCGTCGGCATCAACCACCTCGGCGACTACGGCACGCAGTTCGGCAAGCTCATCTCCGCCTACCGCCGCTGGGGCAGCAGGCAGATGCTCGAAGAGGGCGGCCTGCGCGCGCTCAACGCGCTGTACGTCCGTTTCCACGAGGAGGCGGAGAAGGACGAGAGCCTCAACGACGAGGCGCGCGCGTACTTCAAAAAGATCGAAGAGCACGACCCGGAGGCGGTGGAGCTGTTCGAACTGTTCAAAGAGCTGACCCTTAGCGAAGTGAGCAAGATCTACGAGCTGTTGGACGTGCATTTCGACAGCTGGGCGGGCGAAAGTTTTTACAACGACAAGATGCAGCCCGTCATCGACGAACTGCGCGAAAAGGGGCTGCTCGTCGAAAGCGAAGGGGCGCAGATCGTCGACCTCTCCGCCTACGATATGCCGCCCTGCATCATCCTGCGCTCGGACGGCGCGTCGCTGTACGCCACGCGCGATATCGCCGCGGCGATCTACCGCAAGAACACCTACGACTTTTACAAGTGCCTGTACGTCGTCGCCTACCAGCAGAATCTGCATTTCAGGCAGTTTTTCAAAGTGCTGGAGCTCATGGGCAAGCCCTGGGCGAAAGATCTGGTGCACGTCGCCTACGGCATGGTATCTTTGGAAGAGGGGTCCATGTCCACCCGCAAGGGGCGCGTGGTGTACCTGAAAGACGTGATCGACCGCTGCATCGAAAAGGCGCTCGCCATCATCACCGAAAAGAACCCGCAGCTTGAAAACAAAGAGGAGATCGCCGGAACGGTGGGCGTGGGAGCGGTCATCTTCGGCGCGCTGTACAACAACAAGATCAAGGATATCACCTTCTCCTACGACAAGGTGCTCAACTTCGAGGGCGAAACCTCCTGCTATGTGCAGTACACCTGCGCCCGCGCGAACAGTGTATTGGAAAAGGGCGGGGCGGAGCGCTGCTGCGCGCCTGAAACCGTCACCCCGCAGGAGTTCGAGGTGATAAAAAAGCTCGCCGAATTCCCCGACGTGCTCAAAAACGCGCTGGAAAAGTACGAGCCCTGCTTTATCGCCCGCTATTGCGTCGACCTTGCCCAGCTCTACAATAAGTTCTATTTCGACTGTTCCATTCTGAACGCCGAAGAGCCGACCCGTTCCTTCCGTCTCGCCCTCACCGAGAGCGTCCTCATCACGCTGAAAAACGGGTTGGGGTTGTTGGGGATCGGCGTTCCTTCCAAGATGTAGTTTCGCCGCGGATTTGCGGCGCATAGCTTTGTCAGGCTTACGTTTTGCTTCGGGTCACGTACGTCTGTGTACGCTTCCCTCGCAAAGCCGCGCCTTCTTCGCTCTGCTTGCAACTGCACGGCGAAACGTGATGGGGTTCACGCGTTTCTCGCGCAAAGGCGCTGCGAAACGCCGTGAATTTGAGGGGAAACCCGAACGGCTTTCCCCTCCGCGCGCGATAGTTCAGGGCTTCGTATTATAGAAATCGTGCGCGTTCACCCCTTCCGTGCGCCGCCTGTGCGGCGTAAGGTGCAAAAGGCAAAAGCGTGGTTTTGCCTTTTGCAAGAGATCGTGTATGCTCCCTCAGGTTTTCCTCGCGCGCCTCGTCTTGCTCGCGTCTCCGAACCGAAACGGCTATGGGGCTGCGCGGCGAAACGGCTTGCTGGCTTATACGTTTGCAAATCGGGCGTATGCGCAGTTTTGCGTAAAAACGCTCTGTACGATAAGGAAGTTCTATGCTCAAAGCAGTTTTATTCGATCTGGACGGCACGGTCCTGCATACATTGCCCGACCTCAACGCCTGCATGAACGAGGCGCTGCGGCAGTTCGGCTGCCCGCCCGTCACCATGGAGCAGAGCCGCGCCTTTGTCGGGCACGGCGGCAAGCAGTACGCGGTGCAGGCGCTGCCGCCCGATAAAAAGAAGGACATCGACGCCTTTTACACGCTCTACCAAAGCGTGCACGTTCACTGGAACAACACGCGTACGAAGCCCTTCCCTCATGAAGAGGAGTGCCTTGCCGCCCTGCGGGAGCGGGGCTTGAAACTCGCCGTCGTCACCAACAAATCGCAGGGCGCGGCGGACGTGCTCAAAGCCACCCTTCTGAAAGAGTACGGCTTTTCCGCCGTCATCGGCAACCGCGCGGGCGTGCCCGTCAAGCCCGACCCCGCCACGACGTTCGAGGCGCTGCGCCTGCTCGGCGTATCCGCGGACGAAGCGGTGTTCGTCGGCGACGGCGATACCGACGTGCAGACGGCGAAAAACGCGGGCATGCGCTGCGTGAGCGTGCTGTGGGGCTACCGCTCGCGCGAACAGCTGCTTGCGGCGGGCGCGTCGCAATTCGCCGAAACGTTTTTAGAGTTGAAGGACATCCTGCTGCAAATGGCGGCAGAATAGGGGAAAGCCCTCCGCGGCGCATAAGCGCCGCGGAGGGCTTTTTGCATTTGCAAAGAGATGTATTCTGTATGGCTTTCCCTTTACGGGTGGCGCCCGTCGGCGCCGTCCTGCCCGTCGTCGGCATTCGGTTCACCGAGCAGAGCGTCCTGTCCGTTCGCCGCATTGTCCGCGGCTTCCGCGTTGCCGACAGCTTCCGCGTTGTCCGATCCGGCGGGCGTACCCTCTGCTGCGTCGGCGGCTTGCTCGTGCGGCTCGTCGATGGACAGCAGCGGCGGTTCGGATACCGCCGCGCCGGCGGCCGCAGGGTAGCGGCGGGGCGAGCCGAACAGATTGTAAAAGAGGGAGCAGAGGTTGAACACCGCCATGCCGACGGAGGTGACGACGGTCAGGTCGTTGAACGCCGTATCGGCGGCAAAGACGGAGGCGAGCGAGAGCGCGATGGAGTAGACGCGCACGGCGGCCTTGGCGATCTTGAGCTTGCGCAGCCGCTGGTTGCGTTCGCCGCGGCGGAACAGGCGGAATTCATAGATATACAGCGCCGCCGTCAGCGCAAGGCCCGTAAGGTGCAGGCAGAACGTCGCCCATTGCAGCCCGTCTTCATGCGCGGAAAGCCCCGTCTGCAAAACATACAGTCCGTACAGGGCGATGTACGCGATGCGCACGCCGTAGAATTGCAGTTTCAGGCGGCGGGTGAGTTTTTTATAGTCCGTTTCGTCGCCGTTCACGTTGGCGGCAACGGTGCGGAAAGAGGCGCTCCCGTCTGTGACGGCGGCTTTACCGTCTTTAAAACTGCGGATGCGGAACCCTTCGCCGCTGCGCGAATGCACGGTGATCCCGCCGATGACGCAAAAGAGCAGCGCCCCGCCCGCATACGCGGCAAAGGAGGGGAGGGCGGAGGCCTGTGCCTGCGCGCCCTGCGCGAACGGAAGGGCGAGCAGCCGGGCAAGCCCGATAAAGACCGCCGCGCACAGGCACGCCGCGAGGAAGGCGAAAAGGTAGACGGCGGGGAGTCATACCCGCTTCGTTTTCTTTTCCGCGCGCGCCGCGGCGGCGGAGTAAAGGATGCAGAAGGCGGTCATCGCCATAACGAATCCGCCGAACACGGGCGTGAGGTTCACGGTCACGTCCGAACGCGTGCGGTACAGCCCGCTGCCGACGGCGTACAGCAGCGAATAGATGCAGATGCAGATCTCTACGGCGGGCGGGATGTACAGTTTGTACTTTTTCTGCACGAACACGGGCACGCTTATGAGCGCAAGTTCAAAGAGGGTGAACAGCGCATAGGCGAGCAGCTCGGCGGGCGCGAACGCCCCCGCGCGGAAATGTGCGAGGAGCGCGCCCGCAAAGAACAGCAGGAGCAGCGCCGCGCACACGATATAGACGACGCCCGTCGACTTTTTTCCGAAGATGTTTTTCAGCATAAGCGCAGAAGAAAGTTCGCTGCGGGGAAAGGCAAAAAAAGGGTGGCAAAAAGAGGAAGGCGCGGCTATTTCGCCTCTTCGCCGTGCAGGCGCTGTACGGCGCGGAGGAGCGCCGTTTCCGCTCCCTCCCAGGGCACGTTCGCGTTGCGGTAGTCGTGCTTGGAACAGAATTTGTACAGGTCCTCCAGGAGGTCGTTCATCGCCTTTTTTTGCAGTTTGGAAAGGTCGTACACATACGAGCGGCTGCTGCCGTGCGCGTATTTGGCGTGGGCGAGCAGCGCGGCGTAGTGTTCGAGGCAGAACCCGTTCGTTTTGAGCAGCACGTCCTTGAATTTCGGTTCGCCGTCGTACATTTCGGCGATGGTCTTGTAGTAGCGCACCATGCTGTCCTCCACGCTGTCGCAGATGACGCACGTTTCGCCGCAGTGCGCAAAGTACTCCGCCTGTTTCAGCGCAAGTTTCACGTTGTCGGTCACTTCGAGTTTCGCTTTGAGCGTGGTGATGCGCGTCACATGCTGGAGCGCGAGCGAAAGTTTGTTCTTGCGCGCGAGCATCATCTGCGTGTGGTGGGCGCAGAAGCCGCGTTCGTTCACCTTTTTGCGCTGGTCGTCCTCCATCACGGCGTCGTTCAGGTACTGTTCCGCCAGCCTGTTTTCAAGGATGTTGCGGATGCGGCAGAGCGGGCATTCGCAGCCGGGCTTGAATTCCTGATAGATGAGCATGTTGCCGATGTGGTAGTGCATGGGCTCCTCCTTGGGGTTCGCTGGCTTTCATTATAAAGCAAACGGGCGGAAAATGCAACGCCGTGGGCGGAAAAAAGCGGGTTTCGCTGTTTTTCGCCGTTCGCGTCCGATTCCGCTTGCTTTACCCGTTTTTTTGCGGTATAATGCAAAACAGGCATACAAATGAGGGAATGCGCATGAATTGTCTTTTTATCTATAACCCCGTGAGCGGAAAGGGAAAGATCGCGAAGATCGAGGGCAAGATCGTGCAGACGCTCGGGCGCGCGTTTGAACAGGTGGATGTGTACGCAACCAAGGGCCCGGGCGAAATGACGCGCGTCGTTGCCGAGCGCGCGGGCGGGTATGGCGCGATCGTGTTTGCGGGCGGCGACGGCACGTTCAACGAAGTGCTGCAGGGCGTTTGCGAGTCGGGCGCGGATCCCGTGCTCGGGTACATCCCGGGCGGCACGGTGAACGACATCGCGCATTCGCTGCATATCCCGCGCGACCCGGAAAAGGCGCTTTCCGTCATTTGCGGAGGGTACAGCGAGCGCTTTGACTGCATGCGCGCAAACGGGCGTTACGCAATGTATGTCGTTACCGCAGGCGCGTTCACGAGCGCGACCTATAATGCCGCGCAGACGCAGAAAAAGAGGTTCGGCAGGCTTGCCTATGGCTTTGAAGGGCTGCGCAAGAACATGCATTTCGATGTCTTCCCCGTTCGCGTACAGGGGGACGGGCAGGCGATCGAAACGCACACCGTGCTCATCCTGTTCATCAACGGGCAGTATGTTGCGGGCATGCACTGCAACCGCCGCGGCAATTTGCAGGACGGCAGCATCGAGGTCGCCGTCGTGCGGCAGAAGGCGCATCCGAAATTCTTCGCCAAAGCGCGGGCGCTGTTCACCGTGGCGCGGCTGTTCCTGTTCGGGTACCGCCACGGCGGGAAAAACGTATTGCGCACGCAGGGCAGCCATTTTACGATCGAAACGGAGGAGTCTGTCGTCTGGAATTTTGACGGCGAGCGCGGCACCCCGGGCAAGATCGCGGTGGACGTGCTGCCGGCGAAAGTCAGGATGCTCGTCCCCGAACCAAACAAGAGCAAGAAAAAAAGAGCGGACTGAACCGCTCTTTTTTTGTGGAAAGGCGGGGAAAGCGTTGCGCTTTCCCCGCCTTTCGGTTGTCTTATGAAAGTCCGACGTTGGCGAGCCAGGTCGGCCAGTTGCTCTCGGCTGAGGACGCGATGGTCGTGAATGCCGTCGCAACGGTTGATGTGCCGTTCAGGACATTCATGAACGGACGCCATGCCGAGGTGCCCCAGATGTTGACCTGGTTTGCAAGATACAGCAGGCTGTCGGAGTAGTCCGTAAAGGAGGTGGACTTTTCGCGGACGGAGAGCACCTTGCTGAGAACGGTGTCGCTCGTCGTGAGCGGGGCAGTGGAGTCATACGCGAGGAGGGAGTGCGCTTTTTCAAAGAAGGTTTCGATGCCGTCGTCGCTTACGATATACTTGATGAACTCCTTTGCCTCGTCTGCCATGGTCGAGGTGGCGGGGATGGCGATGAACTGGTCTTCGCCGACCACATAGTTTACGTTCCGGTATTGCGCGCCGTCGATCACGGGCGTGTCCATGAGTGCGAGTGTAAAGTTGCTCATGTCAACGTCCGCATTGGAGTAGCCGAGGATCTCGTTGTAGATCCAGTCTGCGTTGAACATCATTGCGGCATAGCCGTTCACGAAGTTCTGCTGGGCAACGTGGTTGCTCTTGTCCTGGCAGTTCGTCACGCAGTTTTCGGAGGTGAACAGCTCCGCCCATGCTTCTACGGCATCTTCCAGGTAGCCGTACGTCGCGCTCGTCGCCGCGTCGAAGTTCGTATAGTTTTCATACTTCAGAAATTCGTCGATCGCGTCTACGCCCGCAAGCTGCGCCCACCAGGTGAATACCACATAATCGAAGTAGTCCGTGTTCTGGCCCGTGTACACAAAGGGCTTGACCGTCTCCATGCGGTCACCCGCCACGGGCAGCTCGGCATTGTTGATCGTAGTGCACAGCTCCTTTAATTCTTCGACGGTCGTGGGGATCGGCCATTTGTTGTCCTCAAACATCTTCGCGTTGTAGTAGATCCCGCCCGTGCCCGCCGTCCAGGGGAGTCGGTAGACGTGCGTTTCGCCGCGATGGTCGGTGTAGTAGATGCTGTCCTTATACTCGTCTGCGAGTTTTGTTTTGATGGCTACGCCGTCGACCGTTTCGTCAACGAAATCGGTGAGGTCCAAAAATTTCCCTTGCGCGGCATAGGTTTTCCAGCTCGCGTCCGTGCATATGTACAGGTCGTCCTGATTGTTGCTGCCGGAAAGGTGCGAGCGGATCAGGTTTTCGGCGCTGTATTCGGCGGTCAGGTTGACCTCCACGCCCGTCTCCGCCGTATACCGCGCGGCGATCTCGTCCAGCCATTCTCTGCCGTAGCCCGCGCTGAGCGCTACGATGTTCAGCCCCGTATGCGCGTTTCCGCCGCAAGCGGCGACGGATACGAGCATGCAAGCCGCCAGTATGACGGCAATGATGGTAGCGAAAAACTTTTTCATGGGCATACCTCCGTTGGATGCTTACCGCCCGCCGCGTTCTTCTCTGCGGCGGGTCAGGATTGTCTTTATTGTATCATACGGGCACCCGCTTGTCAATAAATTTTTAATAAAGTTAAAAAAATATTTTGTTTCATGGTCGCCTGCGCAGATGGAAGGGGGTAAAAAAGAAGTTACAGATAAAACAGTTCGATCGTTTTCATAAATTATTATAAATTAAGAGAGATATAAGCATAAATTATTTGAATATCCTTCAAAAAATGTAAGAACGGGAAGAGTATTCACCTTATTCTATGAGAAAATTATTTTTTAATTCTGTTAAAAAACTTGCAAATACGCAGCGCATATGCTATACTATAGCCGAAAGAAAAAATTTCCGGGAGGAACCTATGAAAAAAAGCTCTGCCAAAGGGAAGATGAAGCGCGCGTTCAGCGTTGCGTTTGCCGCGCTCATCGCGGCGTGCGGATTTTCCTTTGCCGCATGCGCCGAAGAGGAGTCTGCGCGGGTAGAGGCGATCGCCCGCGGTGACGAAGCCGCACTGCTCACAGCTGCCGAACTCGACCTTGAAAATACGGTCTTTGACGATTTTTCGCAGGGTGTGGACAGTAGCCGCTGGTATATCGCCAACCAAAGCTGGGGCGCCTATTCCAACGGCGGCGTGGTACCCGAAAACGTCGGGTACACCGACGACGGCGTACTCGTATTCACGGCGAACGGTTCCCATTATAAGAAAGGGGAGGTCGCGGGCGTGGGCAACGTGCGCGACGGGTCGCTGACGGGCGGCGCGCTCATTTCCAAATTCCTCGCCGGTCCCGGGAGGTATCAGGTGCGCATGAAGGTGCTGCCCCGAATCGGCGCCTGTACGGCGATGTGGGTGTATGCCTATCAGCAGACGGAGAGCGGCGCGCTCAATCACGAGATCGACATTGAGCTCCCCGGCGGCAACCGCAGCGGAACCATCGGGTTCGATTCCGTGCTCAATACCAACTACATCACCGAAGAGTACAACATTTCCGAAGATGTGCGCGTCGGCGACGTGCTGGGAGGCGACGTTTATCTGAATGACGGGCAGTGGCATACGTTCGGATTCGACTGGTATACAGACCCCGCCATGATCGTCTATTCCGTTGACGGCGTGGTCACCGCCGTAACGACCTCTTTTGTGCCGACCCTGCTCACCCGCCTGTGGCTGGGCGTATGGATCCCCAACAACGCGGGGTTCGTCGGCAGCCCGAATTTTGAAACGGACTACATGCAGGTGGATTGGTTCCGTTACACGCCCTTCACGGGGCAGCCGTATGAGGAATACGAGCCGAATGTCGGTTCGGTGGCGGCTGAGGCGGAGTATCCTTCCGCGCCCACCGAATACGCATCGGCAGATAAAATATCCAACGGAACCTTTGAATATGTAACGGCACAGGACCCGGGCGGCTGGGTGCTTGCGAACGATTGTGCGTTTACGGCAGACGGCGGAGCGGATTCCTCCGCAGGCGTGCATCTTACGGGCAACGGTATCCTGCGGCAGGATGTCGACGCCGTATACGGCGGATTCCGGTATACTTTGGGGCTTATGGCAAAGACGAAGGGTACGGTCTGTGCCGACATTTTTTGGCAGACGGACATCAGCACCGTTAAAACGGAGACGATCGAACTCTCCGCTGCGGACTGGACGTCGTTCACACGCGAGCTGATCGCCCCTGCCGGTTGCACGCGGCTGCGCATCGAGTTTTACACCGAGAACGGTGAAAGCGAACTGTGGCTGGACGACGTGTCGTTGCTGTTCAACGGCACGGAGGGCTGAGTTTTCGCGGAGGGACGCTATGGAACAGAGAATGAACAATCGCAGCGACTGCGTTGAAGAGGACGTGCAGCCCGCCGACCCGCATGCCGAAAAGTACACGCTCACGCCCGAAGAATTCGGGGAGATCGCGGAAAACGAGGCGAAGGCGGGGCGGCTGCCGCCGCAGGAGGGCTACACAAAAGTGCGCCTGCCCAAGAGCGTTTGGCGCAGGTATCTGTTTGTGGCGGTGTGCCTCATTTTCCCCGTCTTTCAGTTTGTGCTGACATGGGCGTATGTCAACATCGATTCCATCCTGCTCGCTTTTCAGCGGCAGATGCCCTGGGGCGACTGGAGCTGGACGCTTGATCAGTTCGCCGTCGTTTTCAACAACATTTTTCATTCGACGGCAAATTCGACGGGGGTAACCTGGCTGAACGATTACAGCGTGCAGCTGTTGAATTCGTTGGGGTACGGTGCCGTTTCCATTTTTATCAGCCTGCCGCTTTCCCTGCTTTTTTCCTATTTTCTAGCAAAAAAAATGCCGCTCTCCAATGTGTTCCGCGTCATCTTTTTTCTGCCGAACATCATTCCCGTAGTGGCGCTTGCGCTCGCTTTCAAACTGCCGTTTGACAGTTCGTACGGCTATCTGTACGCATTGCTGCGTTCGTTCGGCATCGAAACGGCATATTTCAGCAGTTATCCGCAGGCATCGCTGATGGTGTATCTCTACTGTATCTGGGCAGGGTTGGGGTACAATATCCTGCTTCTGTCCGGGGCGATCCGTCGCGTGCCGAAAGAGCTGTTTGAAAGCGCGCAGTTGGACGGTGCGGGCTACTTCAAAGAGTTTACGAAGGTGTGCGTCCCGCTCGTTTGGCCGACCGTCGTTACGCTCATACTGCTCGGAATGACCAGCGTGCTCACCCTGTATCTGCAGCCGTATCTGCTGCTCGGGGAAAGCGTGGCGAGCGGGTATACCATAGCGATGTCCATCTTTACGAGCACCGCGACCTTTACTCCGTCCAATTACAGTGCGGCGGCCGCTTACGGGCTGCTGTGCTCGCTGATCTGGGCGCCCATCGTGCTTGTCACGCGCAAATTTGTCAGTCGCAAGTACAGCGAAGTGGATTATTGAGGTGAATGCCATGCAGGAAAAGATCATGCAGGATCAGGCTCCTTTGCGGGGGAGCGGTTCCGCACCCGCGGCAAGAGGTGGGCGCAGGCGGTCGATAGGATATGTCATCGTAAAATACATCGTCTTTGTTATTTTCATTTTCTATGCCGTGTCGCTTGCATTCCCGTTTTTGTGGATGCTTCTCAACTCCTTCAAGACCACGGGTGACTTCGTAGGCGGAAACATCTTCGGGTTCCCCGCGGCGTGGACGTTTGAAAATTTTTCGTATGTGCTCGGCTATACGATCAACGGCACGGCGGTATGGCAGATGTTCGTCAACAGCGTGCTTCTTACGGTTGCGGGCACGGCGGTGAACGTGTTCTTCTCCACGCTTGCCGCGTACTGTGTGGCAAAGTACCGCTTCCCCGGGCGGAGCATCCTGTACGGGGTCGCCGTCATCACGATGGTAGTGCCGATCGTCGGCACCATGCCCGCGCAGGTGCGCATGCTCGAAACGTTCGGCATGATGGATTCCTTCTTCGGCGTTCTGTTCCTGTATTCGGGTGCATTCGGCTTCAACTTCATCCTGCTGCACGGTTCCTTTTCAAACATCAGCTGGAGCTATGCCGAAGCGGCGCAGATCGACGGCGCAAACCAGGCACAGATCATGTTCCGCGTCATGCTCCCCATCGGCATCGGACCGATCGTCGCCGTCGCCATTTTGCAGGCGATCGCCATTTGGAACGACTATTCCACGCCGTATCTGTTCATGCATTCAACGCCGACTCTTTCCGTCGGGCTGCAGGATCTGCAGTCTGCGTTCACATCGGGAACGGGCGGCGGTAACTTCCCCGGGATCTTCGCGACGGTCATCATCACGGTGCTCCCGATGCTCATTCTCTTCGCCTGCTTCCAAAAAAAGATCATGGAAAATACCGTGGCGGGCGGGCTGAAAGGCTGAGCGGACGCAGTTTTTACGGAGGTTTGTTTCAATGAAAAAGAAGATCTGTCTGCTCCTTACCGCGCTTGCCGTCCTTTTCGCGGCGTGTGCGCTGCTCTGTGCCTGTTCCGAAGAGCGCGGTTCGTTTGAAGCGTCGTATGCCGTTCGGTCGGGCGAAAGCGTGACCATAACGGGGTCGGGCATCACGTACCGCATTGCCGACTGCCCCGACGGCGTCTCCGTCGACGAAAATGAAGGGGTGTTCACCTTTTTCGTAACGGTCGATACGCAGGTGCTGTACCTGGCGTTGCAAGACGGAGAAGTCGTTGACGAAACGGTCGTTACCTGCCTTGCGGAGCGCGGCACGGCGGAGGTTGCGTTTACCAACCCGTCGCAGTGGATCGCCGACGGCGACTATATCACGGCGCAGAGCACTGCGGGGACTGCCGTTTCCTATACGCTCGTTTCGGATGCGCCCGGCGTGAGCGTCAACTCCGCGACGGGCAGGGTCACCTTCACGGCGGCAGTCACGGAAGGGACGCAGTTTACCGTCCGCGCGGCGGAGAGCGGCGGGGCGCATGCTGAAGAGACGTTTTCCGCCTCCGTCACGAGCGTCGCGACGGTGGAGAGCGCGCGGCAGGCGACCGAAGCGGCAGAGCCTTCCGCCGTACAGTACACCGTCGTGTTTGCAGTGGGAGAGGAAGAGAGCATTGTCGAGGCGGGCGTCTATGCCGTGCAGTTCGGCAACACTATGCTCGCCGCGGACACCTGGAGCTATGACGCGCAGTCGCGCACGCTTATGCTGCAGCCTGCCGCTTTTGCAGATTGGGGCACGGGCGAGTATACGCTGCGGCTGGTTACTTACCGCAATACGATCTCCGTCGGGCTGACGCTTGCAACAAAGGTCATCCGCACCGTGGACGACCTGCTCGCCGTACAGAACGATCTTGCGGGCATCTATGTGCTTGCGAACGACATTGACCTGGCCGACTACACGCGGCAGCAGCTTACGGCGGACGCGAATGCGGAAGTATGGACGCCGTTCGGACTGTACGTGGACGGCGGTACGAGCGCTCCGTTCACGGGCGTGTTTGAGGGGAACGGCTACGAGATCAAAAACTTTTATATGAACCGTTCGGTGAACGCGGCAGAAAATTTCAACGCGGGATTCTTCGGATATATCGGGGCGAACGGCGAGGTGCGTAACCTCGGCATCCGCGCGACGTCCGTGCAGACGCGCTCTTATTCGGGCGGGTTTGTCGGGCAGAACGAAGGCACTATTGAAAACTGTTACATCGTTTTTGAGCGCAACATTTACGTCGTCGGGTATTACGGCGGCATGTTCGCGGGGCATAACGAAGCGTCGGGACATATTTCCAACTGCTATGCGGCGGGCAACATCGCCTCAGAAGCGGAGGAAACGACGGGGCAGTACTATCAGGGCGCATTCATAGGGTTCAATACGGGCACGGTTGAAAACAGCTACGCCGCGCTCGGCGACGATACGCTGAACAGTCCCTATTTTGCGGGTACGCGGTTTGCGGGCACACGCCCCGGCACGGCACTCGTCGACTGCGTGAACTGCACGCAGTTTGAGAGCATCGCCGCCCTGCAGGAGTATGACTTTACGCAGGCTGGCGACATGTGGGTGGTGAACGAGGGAGCGTATCCCACTCTGTCACATCCCATCGCGTTCTATAACGACTGAAACACAGCGACCGTCCGCGCGCAGGAGCGCGGGACGTTGGCATTGCCCGCGCGCCGCAGGAAGCAGCGCGCAGAAAAACGAGAGAGAAGAGAGGGATCTATCATGCTGCAATTCGGTACGGGCGGGTTCCGCGGCGTCATCGGAGAAGATTTTACAAAACAGAACGTACAACTCATAGCGGAGGCGCTTGCGCGTATCGCGGAGCGGGAGGGGAAGACGGATCTGCCCGTCGCCGTCGGATACGACAACCGTTTCACCTCCGACAGGGCGGCGATGTGGCTCGCGGAGGTGTTCGCGGCGCACGGCATCCGGGTGTGGCTCATTCCGTACGCTGCGCCCACGCCGTCGGTGATGTTCACCGTCAAAAGCGAACGCCTGCACTACGGCGCGATGGTCACAGCGAGCCATAACCCATACATATTCAACGGTGTAAAACTGTTCACGGAAGGCGGCATGGATGCAGACGCCGCCTTTACGGGCAGGATGGAGCGCGAGATCGCGAACGTGACCTCCATCCGATCGCTGCCTGCGGAAAAGATCCCGCAGGGCGGTCTCGTCCGCTTTGACGTGCGCGAAAAATACCTTGATTTTATTCAAAGTTTCCTCTCGCCCGCGGCAAAGGGGAGCGGCATCCGCATTCTGTACGACAACCTGAACGGCGTTGGGGCGGGCATGATCGCGCCGCTCGCGGAACGGATGGGCTGGTGTGTGGACGTGCTGAACGCCGAGCACGACGCCTTCTTCAGCTTCAAAAACCCGAACCCGACGGAGAGCGCGATCGCGCCGCTCGCGGAACGGCTCAGGGCGGGCGGCTATGCCTTTGCGATGGCAACGGACAGCGACGCGGACAGGCTAGGTATTTTAGACGAGCGCGGTCAGTACGTTGGCAGCAACGACATCCTTGCGGCGCTGTACTATTATTTGGTACGCTGCCGCGGTATGCGCGGTGACGTCGTGAAAAACTGCGCAACCTCGCTGCTGCTGGATAAACTTGCGCAAAAGCTCGGGTTCGTTTGTCACGAAGTGGACGTCGGATTTAAAAACGTATCGCAGAAAATGGACGAAACGGATGCGCTCATCGGCGGCGAAAGTTCGGGAGGGCTGACCGTGCGCGGGTATGTGAAAGGGAAGGACAGCGTCTTTTCTTCCGCACTGTTCACCGAAATGGCGGTCTGTATGCGCAAGCCCGTATCGGAGATCGTCCGTGAGGTGCGTGACTTCGCGGGGTACGATCTGTACTGCGTGGAGCGGGAAATCAAGCTGCCCTCGCTCGAAGAGGCGCGGGCGTGCCTGGATAGTTGCACGCCACCCGCGGGCGAAAAACTTCTTCACACGCTGCGCTTCGGACGGAACGTGAAATTCCTGTTGGAGGACGGATGGGCGCTTTTGCGGCTTTCGGGCACGGAACCCGCCGTGCGCATTTTTGCGGAGCTGCCCACGAAGGTGCGCGCGGAGCGCGCGGCGGAAGCGCTGAAAAGCTGTCTCGCCGCGGCGGGCAGAGGGTGCGCGGTATAAAGGAAAAACAGCGAGGAGATCTTTGTGAAGATGAATTGGGCAGAACGTCTGTTCGATAAAATGGAAGAGTTGCTTGCAGGGGGCGGAGAGGAAAGCTCTCCGCTCGCGTCGCGCTGTGCCTTCGTTGCGGACGACGCCGTCGTATGCCTGCCCCGCGGGGACGGAGACGCGCGTCACCCGTACAGCGCGGACGGGCTGACGCTGTGGGCGCATTCCTCCGGATATATGAGCGTGAACGAAAGCGCGTTCTATGCCGTGCTCCCTGCCGATGAGGGAAGGGAGCCGTACCTGAATTTCTACGCCGCGGAAAGGGGCGGCGTTCCCGTGACGCTGACGGGCGCCGCGCCCTTTGCGGGCGACGCGGCGCGGCGCTGCTGCCTGTTCACGCCGGAGGCGGTATACTATCTTACGCGCACGGATGGAGCGGACTACTGTGTGCGTGCCTTCGTGACGGAGAACAAAGAGGTATGCTTCACCGTCCTTGCTCGCGCACACAAAGCGGGAGAGCTGTACCTTGCGCCGTACGTGAACTGCCTGCTCATGCACAGCGCAGGCGAATGCTGCGAAACAAAGTGGTTCAAATCTTGTAAAAGAGAGGAGGACGGCTTCCTTTTTCACAGCGTCGAAAACGTCAGTCCGACGGTGCGTCTGAACAACTACGGCGCGCTCGCCCTGGCTGCGGAAGGGCAGGTGACGGGGCTGTCGGCGACGACCTCCCGTTCCGATTTTGCGGGTGGTAAAAACAGTCCGATGAACGCCTCTTCCGCACTGCTCGCAGGCAGGTTTGCCGCGGAAAAGATGGCGACCAAATTTACGGACAGTGCCTGCGCCGCCGCGATCGTGCACTTTGCGGCGAAGACGGGCGGATGCGCGCGGTTGGATCTGCGTCTTTCCATCGCTACGGAGGAAGGGGTCGCGCGCAAAAAGCTGACGGCGCCTTTTTCCGCTTCCGTATGCGACGGGTACGCCGAAGCGCTTGCTGCGCGCGAGGCGGCAAAGGCGACTTCGCCGCATGCGCTGAAGATGCGCTTTTCGGGCAGCCGCGTTCCCGGACTTGACGCGCGCACGTTCACGCGGTTCGCGGCGTATGTACAGCGCGAGGCGGAGTTCGGCGCGCTCTCCAAAAATTCGGGGGTATCCCTGCTTGGCGTGCGCGATGTGTTCCAGCAGCTTGAGGCGGCGCTCTTATGGACGCCGCAGGCGTGCCGCGCCAAAATACTGGAGGCGTTCGGCTTTTTGGGGGAGGACGGCAGGTTCCCCCGCCAGTACAGCATGCCCGCCGCCGGAGGTGAGGTGCCCGCGCTCGATCTGCGCGAGTTTGTCGATCAGGCGCTGTGGGCGGTCGATACGCTGTACCGCTATGTCGCGTACACGGGCGACGTATCCATCCTGCGCGAGGAATGCGGCTTTTACCGCTACGAGGGCAGGCGTGCTTTTCTGAGCGCGCAGCGCTCGGACGTGTTGGATCATCTTTCGCGTATCGTCCGCTTTTTCCGCGACAACACCGACGCGGATACGGGTTGTCTTCGCGCGCTGTACGGCGACTGGAACGACGCGTTGGACGGACTGGGCGTGAACCGTTTCGGAGGCGAAGGGTTCGGCTCGGGTGTCTCCGTCATGGCAAGCGAGCAGCTTGTGCTCGCATGGAGGGAGCTCGGCGCGCTCTACCACGCGGCGGATGCGGATCCGCCCTGCGACTTTTCAAGTCTTGCGTGCGAGATGGAACAGGCGCTGCGCCGCCACGCGCTGCAGGCGGATGGAGACGGTGTGCGCATCCTTCACGGCTGGGGGGATCGGTGCTCTTACCTCGTGGGGAGCCGCTGCGACGGCGACGGGGAGGACCGCGTCGGGCTGACGGCAAATGCCTTCTGGGTGATCGCGGGACTGTATGCGGGGGATACGGGCATAAAGAAGGACATCCTCCGCGCTTATGACAGGCTGGATTCAAAATACGGCCTGCGCACCTTCGATAAACCCTTCGCTCCGGGCGCTTACGGTATGGGGCGCATCGGCGATCTGCCGCCCGGCACGGCTGAAAACTGCGCGACGTACGTCCACGCAACGCTGTTCGGCGTGTGGTCGCTCTTCCTCATGGGCGAAGGCGAACGCGCATGGGAGCAGCTTGCCAAAGTGCTGCCGCCCACGCATGCGTTCATCTCCACGACACCTTTCGTGATGAGCAATTCCTATTCGCACAACGCGGAATACGGTATGGACGGCGAGTCCATGTCCGACTGGTATACGGGTTCGGCGAACGTGCTGATAAAAGTGCTGGTGCGGCAGGTGTTCGGGCTGGACATGGCGCCCGGGCGGCTGTGCGTGCGCCCTGCCTTTCTTCCTTTTGACGAGGCGGAGATCGTAATGAACATCTGCGGTTCGCGCGTGTGCCTGCGTTATAAAAACGAGGGGCGCGGCGTTCGTACGTTTACGCTTAACGGAGAGCCGAAAAAGGCGGATACGGACGAGACAAGCGGCTATCCGTTCCTTTCGCTGTGCGCGGAAGAGATCGCGGGCGGCGCGGAGATCTGTGTGACGGATTGAACCTGCATGTTTTTGTGTCCGCTGCTTTGCGGAGACGGTTGACATTTCTCCGAAAAAAGAGTATTCTATTGCTGATCGAACATATTTCGGCAGCAGGGCGGTTGTTTCTGCGCAGAATGCGGGGAGAACGGGATGAAGGCAGGCAAGGACCAAGGGTATACGCGTTACAAAAATAACGAGCTGATCCTCGATCTTTTACATAAACGGAATTACAGCGCGACAGAGCTTGCGCAGCTCACAGGACTTTCCAACGCATCGATGACGAAGATCCTTGTCGACTTGTCGGGGAAAGGGCTGATCAAGGTCGTACAGGGCGAAGACGAGGGCGGCAAGGGGCGCAAGCGCAAATATTATGCCATCAACGATCAGGCCGGGCTGATCGTCGCCATTGATTTTTCGGATAACGCGCTCAAAGTTGCCTTTGCGGATATGCAGGGCAATATTCTCGATCGCCGCGTGCTCGGGCAGGTGCTGCATTACACCGTTGCCGTGCTGTACGAGGCGATCCTCTTCATCAAAGACGCGATCCACACCGATTTTTCGGATAGGCGTCTTACTTCCGTCAACCTTTCTCTCCCGGGGCAGATCGACGAATCGACCATGGCGATCGGCAGGTCGGCGCAGTTCCGCGAGATCGTTTCCGAGGACAGACTCGGGGTGCTTCGTTTGTTTGAACGCCATTTCGATGTGCCAGTACGTCTGTATAACGATATTAACCTTTCCGCCGTGGCAGAAAAGGAGCTCGGCGGCGTCGCGGAGGAAAATTTTTTGCTCATGCACATCGACGCGGGCGTGGGCGGTGCCTTTTATTTCGGCGGCAAGGTGTTCGGTGGCAGCCACGGATTTGCGGGCGAGATCGGTTTTTTGCCCGTCGTACGGGACGGAAAAGAGGAGATCCTTGATTCCGTCGTATCGTTCACGGCGATTGCCGAGCGGCTGAATGCGCGCTGTGGCGAAACGTTCACGATCGACGGACTGGTACGGGCGTACGGCAGTGATCCGCGCGTTCGCGCCGAATTGTTGGAGAGCGCGAAGGTGGCGGGCAAGGCGGCGCGCGAGCTTGCGCTCATTCTGGATATAGACAGGGTGATCGTCAGCGGTAAGGTCGCTGCTCTTGATGAGGAATATAAAAGCACGTTTGTTGCCGCGTCGAGCGGCGACGGGGCAGAGGTGCGCGTCAGTTTTTCGGAGCTGGAGGACAGCGCCCTGCACGGCGCGATCCTGACGGCGATCCGGCTGGATCTGCGGCAGACGATCTCCCGCTGAGCGGCGCGGGCTGCGTCGCCGGCTTTTTTCATACGGACTTTCATTGCGCGGATCGGCGCAGGAGGATACAAGGATCATGCAGTTGAACAAAAAGGCAGTCGTATACGTGCCCGACGGCACGGAGGAGAACGTTGCGATCGCGCGGACGACGCATCTCGCCATCGCGGCGCATCAGGACGATATCGAATTCATGGCGTATGCGCCCATCGCCGAATGCTTCGGCAAAAAGGACAAGTGGTTCGGCGGCGTCGTCGTCACCGACGGCGCGGGCAGCCCGCGCAGCGGGATCTACGCCGACTGCTCGGACGAGGACATGAAGGCGATCCGCATCGAGGAACAGAAGAAGGCGGCGCACGTCGGCGGGTATTCGGTGCAGTTTCTGCTCGCGCATCCGTCCAAGGCGGTCAAGGACAGGGAGGACGGCGAACACATCGCGGAGGAGCTTGCGGGCATCCTGCGCGCCGCGCGTCCGCGGTTCGTGTACATGCACAACTTAGCGGACAAGCATGAAACGCATGTGGCGACGGCGCTCAAAGCGCTCGCCGCGCTGCGCTCGCTGCCCGAAGAGGAGCGGCCCGAAAAGCTGTTCGGGTGCGAAGTGTGGCGCGACCTCGACTGGATGTCCGACGAGGAAAAGGTGTTCCTCGATACGGGCGCCTATCCGCACCTGGCGCGCGCGCTTTCGGGCGTGTTCGACAGCCAGATCTCGGGCGGCAAGCGCTACGAGCTGGCGGCAGAGGGGCGCAGGCTCGCGAACGCGACCTTCTCCGCAAGTCATGCGTGCGATACATACGAGGGGCTGAACTACGCGATGGACCTTACGCCGCTTCTGCGCGACACCTCGCTCGACCCCGCCGAATTCGTGGCGGAGCGCATCCGCCGTTTCGAAACGGAAGTGCGGTCGATGCTGCATAAATTTTACTGATAGGAGAGGAACCGAAGATGAACTACCGTGATACGCTCATGTGGAAGGAACTGAACGAAGCGCCCGCAATTTTGCAGACGCTTGCCCAAAAGAATGCCAAAGCGCTTGCGGGCATTGCCGCCGCCGCCAAAGAGGCGGCGATCGCGGGCGTGTACACCGCCGCGCGCGGCACGTCCGACCACGCGATGATCTACTTCAAGTATCTGTGCGAAGCGCAGTGCGGGCTGCCCGTCGCGTCGGGCGCGCCGTCCGTCGTCACCATGTACGGCGGCGGGCTTGCGCTCGGCAAATTTCTGACCGTCGGCTGCTCGCAGAGCGGGAAGGCGGCGGACGTGCTCGCCGTCATCGAACGCGCCAAAGCGTGCGGCGCGCCGACCGTTGCGATCACCAACGACGAAGAAAGCCCGCTCGCAAAGGCGGCGGACTTTCACCTCTATTGTAACGCGGGCGAAGAAAAGAGCGTCGCCGCGACAAAGACCTTTTCCGCACAGATCGCCCTTGCACGCCTGCTGGCGGGCGCGTTGAGCGGAACCCCCGCCGACGCGGCGGCAGATCTCGCCGTGCAGTGCGTGCCCGTCGCCGACGCCGTGACGGACGAGGCGGCGAAGGCGTTTGCTGGCGCGGAGGACTGCTTTACGCTGGGCAGGGGCGTGACCGCGGCGATCGCCTTTGAGTGCGGACTGAAATTGCAGGAAACGTGCTACATCAAGGCGCGCGCCTACCACAGCTCGGACTTCTACCACGGCCCCATGGCGATGATCGGCAAGGGGACGAAGGTCATCCTGTTCGCGTCGGGCAAGGCGCTGGGCGGGAACGCCGCGCCGCTGCGCGAGGACAGCGTGAAGTGCGCGAACAAGATGCTCGAGCTCGGCGCGGATCTGTATATCGTTACCGACGACGCGGCGCTGTTTGCGGGGCTTCCCGCGAAGGTGCTCGCCGTTCCCGGCGGAAAAACGGAGTCGGAAACGGCGCAGAGCCTGGCGCTTGCGGCGCAGATGCTCGCCTGCAAAACGAGCTGCCTGCGCGGGCTGAACCCCGATTCCCCCCGCGCCCTCAAAAAAGTCACCGTCACGGTGTAAATAGAGAAAAGATAAAAGCACCCCGTTTTGGGGTGCTTTTTCCGTTTCAAAAGTGCAGCTTTTTTGAGGGATGATGAGTTTCATTCAGTCACCGTTTTCCCGCCTTGCGCAGTTCCCGTATCGTGAGATATTTATGTGCGAGAAGCTGCTTTTTAAAATTTTGGAACAACGCTTCGTTTGCCTGCAAAATTTCTTTTGCCTGCTGTTTGGCACGTTCCAGCTCTTCGGCGATCTTTTCCGCAACGTGTTCGAGCATTGCGTCGGGCATATAATCGTATAGCTGCCCGAAGCGGTCCGTGCAGTCGAACCCGCAGCAACACAGTTCGGCGACGAGTTGGTAAGCGATGCGGTATGCCTGCTTGATATCTCCCTCGCAGTTGGCATCCTGTACGCCTGAATGCAGCCCGACGGCAGCAGATCCGGCAAGACGCATGCACATCTCTTCGCGCAGACTTTCAACGCTGTCTCCGTATTCGGGCGAAGTATTGTAATACAGTGCTCCGCCCCCGCAAACCGTGGCGAAGTAGGGGGATATGTGCTTTGCAGTTACCGCTGCGGTCAGCTTTCCCGCAATCGAAACGGCAGTTTCCGTAAGCTCTTCCGCGTTCGCAGGATAGTCGTACGGTAAAATTTCGTACAGCGATGTCATGATCGTTTCCACGATGTGCCGATTGTCGAGCACGGCTTTGCGCTCGTACACGGCAAGACTCATTGCCTCGTTGAGCACAGTCTCCAGATCGGCGCAGGAATACCCTGTCAGAAGAGCGGCAAGATCGGAAGCGCATACGCTCCGTTTGTTTATCGGCTTGTTTTGCAGGTAATGCGCAATAATTTGCTCTGCCTCTTTACGGGAAGGGAGACCGATGGTCAGAACGACGTCAAACCGTCCTTTGCGCAGGAGCGAGGAGGGGAGGCAATCCGTATCGTTGACCGTTGCGATGGTCACGACGTTACAGTGCTTGGTATCCTCCATACACGATTGGATAGCCGTAAATGCGTCCTGATTGTAATAATCATCCTCAGATTCGGCGAGCTTATCCATATCGTCCAAAAAGACGAGCGCGGGCGCGTTTTCCGCCGCTTTCCGATATGCTTTAAAGAGACTTTCGATCGTCGCTTTGTCCGAATGCTGTTTTTTGGCGCGATATACGGGAAGCGCGCAGGCTGCCAACAGGTCGTTTGCCATGACGGTTTTGCCTACGCCCGGTTTTCCCTGTAGCAGCACGCCTTTCGGAAGGCGTGCTCCTGCTTTTGCATATAGTTCGCGGTTGCATATACTGTCGCAGACTCTTGCCAAAATCTTTTTCTCACCTTCATAGCCTATAATGTTTTTAAAAAGTTCCATTGATTTTTCCTCCTGTCTGTATGTTTTTTTATCGGAAAAGAGCTGCAACTCTTGTCACGGACAAAAAATTGACCCGTGCCAAAGCGGAACGGGTCAAAATTTGGAAACAAAGACCCCGAATTTTCATTCAGGGTCTTTGTTTGGAGCTACTGGCCGGACTTGTAAGGAGCCGCTTAGCGGCGACGGAACAGCGATCGATGCCAAGGCAGGTAAACGGAAAAACGGAAAGCGATACGCCGATCGCGTCACGTTATTTCGGCGGTACGGGCAGTAGCCGAAGCGAAGCCCCCGAAATTCTGTTCGGGGGCTTGCATGGAGCTACTGGCCGGACTTGAACCGGCGACCTGCTGATTA
>ERZ1643247.1336-NODE-1336-length-23208-cov-7.226407_pt1 | contig 23208 bp, 22 predicted proteins | sample MGYA00579264_ERZ1643247 | MGnify/ENA primary metagenome ERZ1643247 (study PRJEB29033, sample SAMEA4952262) | chicken gut metagenome | biome: Broiler Chicken; feature: Gastrointestinal Tract; material: Caecum | place: Ireland | collected 2018 | study: Broiler... | reverse complement strand
GCAGTGCCAGCAGATTTACAGTCTGTCCCCTTTGGCCACTCGGGAATTCGCCCATGTCTGATAGACCTTGAATATAATAGCATGAATGCAGGAAAAAATCAAGGTTTTTTTTGACTTTCTGCAAATTGAAAATTGACCTTCTTGTCCACTGAAGGGATGGACAAGAAAGTCAGGGCAAAATCCTGTTGTACTATTACCTACAGCTTTTGCATAAGCCGTTCCATATCCGCCTCAGGAATTTCCAGCACCGCTCCTGCCTGTTCCGCTGTCAGGTGCAGATTGCGCATTACATTCTTAAGGCTGAACAGCTGATTGCTTTCTGTAACTTGTTTCGTAACCTGCTCAGTTACCTCTTCGCGAAGTTCCTCTTTTACCGCCCCGCGGAGTTCCTCTTTCACCTCTCCGCGGAGTTCCTCTTCCATCGCCCCGCGGAGTTCCTCTTTCACCTCTCCGCGGAGTTCCTCTTCCATCGCCCCGCGGAGTTCTTCCTTTATCTGTCCTCCCATATCCTTGCGCAGCTGCTCCATCAGAATCGGAGCCATCTCCCTCTGCCACTCTGCCTTCCAGTCTTGAATCGCCTTACACATCTTTACTCCCTCCTCTTCCGGCTGAATCCTTAAATCGGCGTTGACGCAGGCATTTAATACTTCTACCTCTTTCTGCCCCAACACCAAATCCTGTTTTTCTCCTTCTAACCATTCCACTAATTTATCTTTGTCCATGGAATACTTGATAAACTCCAGCACATCTCCCAGGGATGTATGAAACTTCCCAAAATCCGCCTTGGAAAGCTCCGCCGGGGAAACCAGGTGAATCCGGTAGTCCGGCAGCATGGAACGGATTGCGGCGTCCTCTGCGGCCATCATCTCCCGCAGGCTTCTGGGGCCGTCCCACTCCTTCGGCGAGAAGAACACCACCAGGGTAATCACGGGAAGAAGCTTATCCTCCCGATAGAAACCGGACAGGAACTCTCCCCGGTCCCGTCCTCTGTAATCCTTCTGCTCCCGATGGTTTCTGGCTGTCTCCTCCACCTGCCTTGCGTACTGCAGCGCATCGTAGAGCAGGTTTCGCACAGGTGCCGCATAGTGAACCTCATCCTGGCTTTCGATTCCCAGCAGGAGATAGGCTGCTCTCTGGTCCTCCATAGCCGACAGTGCCTTAAACAAATCCCGGTATCTCTGTACCGGCTCGCCTTTCCGGTCCGTTCCATATGGCATGGAAAGCTCCGCCGGGTCCAGCTCCCTTAACTGCCCCGGGTCAATGACCTGCTGTCCTTCATACAGGTAAAAGTTAAAAATATCCGCAAATACGCTGCTTTGCGTCAGATAGCTTTTTGTGGCCCTATCCACTTTTCCCACTACGTTTCTTCCTCCTTCATTTTACTAAAATTATCAGTTACTGTAAAGGGTGTGCTGGCTGCCGAAATGCAGCCGGGATACCTGGAGAACCAGGCAGTTTTGAATCTCCTAGCAGACTGAATGCTGCTGATGAGGTTATTCTATCAGATTGGGAGGGGGGATGCAAGGATTATTTTCCTAGGGCAGTAACATTTTAGGGTCATCACAAAATCAGCTTTACCGCAGTTGGTCCGTGAAAGGTTCGGGAGGATAAGGCGGAGACAAAAACGGAGCCGGCAGTACTTTTTGGCCGACTCCAATGGTTTTGCGCTAACTCTTTTAAGCTTGATTTTCTTAGGCCTCTATACCCAGCCGCTCCATCCACTCTTTCTCTTTAAAGCCAGGAATTACGAAATCGTCTCCCACCAAAAGGGGACGTTTGACCAGCATGCCGTCAGAGGCCAGAAGGGTGATTTGTTCCTCCTCGCTCATGGAAGGCAGACGGTCCTTTAAGTTTAATTCCTTGTACTTCATTCCGCTGGTGTTGAAAAAGCGTTTCAGAGGAAGACCGCTTTGTTTGACCCACTGGGTAAGTTCTTGGGAGGATGGATTCTTCTCCACAATATGGCGGTCTGTAAATTCAATCTGGTGTTCCATAAGCCATTTTTTTGCTTTCTGGCAAGTAGAACATTTGGGATATTCGATAAAAAGTATCATAGGTTTTCTCCTTCCTTAGCAACTATTGGTATACAACTGGGGAGGGCTTGCGGTCGTTCCTCCCCATAGGAGCCGGAACGGCCGCCTTGGAATGTTTACAGTGCAGTTCCCGTTTTAGGAACGGAAAATCGGGATAAATCCACTCCTTCCAGCTTCAGAAGTCGGATTTTTTTCTCGATTCCGCCGGCGTAGCCGGTTAAGCTTCCGTTGGAGCCTACTACACGGTGACAGGGGATGATGATAGAGATGGGATTGTGGCCTACCGCATTCCCTACTGCCTGGCCGGACATGGACGGTCTGCCCATCCGCGCAGCCGCCTCCTGGGCGATTTGACCGTAGGTGACAACCTGGCCATAGGGAATCTGGCATAAGATATCCCAAATCAGACGGCGGAATTCGCTGCCTTCGGGGGCTAAGGGAAGTTCCGAAGGAAGGGGATTCCTGCCGGAAAAATACTGGTCCAGCCAGCTGCGGGCCGCTTTCAGCGGTTCCGGTTCCTCCTGGCCCTGGAGAACCGGGGACATGGGCTGGGAAAGAGGCTGCCCGAAATATTTCTGACCGTCAATCCAGAGTCCGACCAGATGAGTTTCATTGCAGGCCAGGGTTAAAGGACCCAATATAGAAGAATAAGATGCGCAGCAGTACAAAATCAATCCCTCCTTTGTTCAGAACTCCACTTCATGGTTAGTTCCATTTCTCCTGTGTCCGCGTCCTGATTTCTGGCGGTTGTTTGAAGGCCTTCTTTTAGATAAAACCTTACCGCCGCTTCATTTTTTTCATATACGTTCAGGTGGAATGATGGATAACAGGATTTGAGCTGCCGGAAAAGTTCTCCTCCGATTCCTCTGGAACGAAAGGAGCGGTCTACGAAAATTCCGGCTAGGTATTCCCCCTGCATTCCGGCAAAGGCTAGGACGGTCTCCTCGGATTCCCACACCAAAATCTTTGCCAGTGGAAGCTGTTCCCGAACCAGGGGGCTTCGGGAAATCCAGTAGTCCGGCGAAATAAAGGGGTGGGCATCCAGATTGCCCTCCAGCCAGATTCTCATAATAGTATCCAGGTCTTTTGGGGAAAAGGAACGAATCATAGACGGCCTCCTTGATGCAGTATTCGTAAGCGATTTCAGTATAGCACAGGAGACCAGATTTGAACAGATGGGATCTCGCCGTTCCGGCTTGGCGCAGAATTTGACATATGTAGGGGTTATCCTTTGCTGGGTCGCAGTGCCTGGCGGCAAAGGCGGCGCCGAAGTGGTTTCCCCAAAGATTCGAAAAAATAAAAACGAACAGCCCCATATAAGCGGCCTCTTTTAAGGCATCGCCAAATACATGGTTGGTCATGTTGCTGAATCCGCCCGGGGCCAGGTCGATGCCCTGGGAGATGGCGATGTTATAGACCTCCATGCCGTAGGCCATGACATACGACATAATGATTCCGAAAATAAGTTCCTGTTTTTTGTTCCTAGGCATTGTTTTTCCTCCGTTAATTGAATTTTGTACAAAAAAACGCGGGGCTTTCAACTGGATTTACGCAGTTATGCCACACGTTTGCTTCCTTTAAATTATAGTCCTCACATAGCTTTTTTCAAAGGCAATGTTGCACAAAAATCGTAATTTCATTTATGTATAATACGCCTGATCCCGGCCATTTTTAGTTCTTGACATTTCCATATAGAGAAGGTACTATCTGTTTAGAACCATTGCGGGCCGCGTTAAACGTCCCGGACAACTGAATAGAGCGAGCAGCCGGTGCCGTCCGCCGTTTGAGGCAGGACGGTTAAAAGGGAAACAGGTGGAAAACCTGTGCGATCTCGTCACTGTAAGCAGGGAGCTCATGGCATTGATGTCACTGATGAATCATTGGGAAGGCAGCCATGGACGGTGATCTGCGAGCCAGGAAACCTGCCGTCTGTTGGTACGGGGAGAATGAACGCTTCCAAATCACGAGGAATTGATTGTACTGTTGACCGCTGAAAGTCTTTTCATCTGCAATCCTTTTACGCCTTCGTAAAGGGGTTTTTGTTTTTTCTGTACCAGTCCGCAGAAATGCGGAAAAGCGGGCACCTAAAACGTGGTCCTCAGAGGCCAAGGGTTAGAAAAACAGAAGGAGGATTAACAGATGAAGAGAAGAAACGGGAGGCGATTGCTGATGGCAGGCATTCTGTGCGCCGCCTTTTTAGCAGGCTGTAATGGAGGGGAGCGGTCTCAGACAGAGGCAGCCCAGGAACAGGAAACGTCCTATGGACAGAAAACGACAGAGCAGCCCGGCACCCAGGAGGCAGCCGTGGAGGAGGAGACGATGAATCAGGAAATGGTAAATGAGGAAGAGAATTACAATACCGGAGACGCCAGTCTGGACAATCCAAGAAACCAGGATGGAATTGGTGAAACAGAGCTGCTGGTGGTCAGTTTCGGCACCAGCTATAATGACAACCGCAGATTGACTATCGGCGCCATTGAGGATAGTCTGGAAAAGGCATTTCCGGAATACGGGGTACGCCGGGGCTTTACCAGTCAGATTATCATTGACCATATCAAAAACAGGGACGGAGAGGCGATCGACAATGTGGCCCAGGCTCTGGAGCGGGCGGCGGATAATGGGGTGAAAACCCTGATTGTCCAGCCCACCCATCTAATGAACGGACTGGAATACCAGGATTTGGAAAATGAGGTAGCTCAGTACAGTGACGCTTTCCAGCAGGTGGTGATTGGAGCGCCTCTTTTAACCAGCGAGGAGGACTATGAGAAAGTGATGGGGGCAGTGGTGGAAGCCACGGCGGAGTATGATGATGGGGAAACAGCTATTTGCCTCATGGGCCATGGAACGGAGGCGGAGTCCAACAGCGTTTATGAAAAGATGCAGGAGACCTTCCGGTCTGCTGGTTACGACAATTATTTTGTAGGAACCGTAGAGGCACACCCAGGTCTGGAGGATGTGCTGAAGGATGTTCAGGAAGGAGAGTACCGGAGAGTGGTGCTGCGCCCGCTGATGATTGTGGCCGGAGACCATGCCAACAACGATATGGCAGGGGATGAGGAGGGTTCTTGGAAGTTTGCCTTTGAGGCTGCCGGATACCAGGTGGAGACAGTGGTAGAGGGCTTGGGACAGCTTCCGGCTATCCAGGAGCTGTTTGCCGACCATGTCCGGGCGGCAGCAGCGTCCCTTGAAAATGAGCAGTAAGGAAAACAGAAAGGCGGCAGATAAGATTGTGGTTTTAGCTGCCGCCTTTCTGCTTCTGACGATATTGCTGTGCGGGTGCGGAGGAAAAGAAACGGAGAGGGACGGAAAGCTGCCTGGAGAGGAGACAGCAGAGGCGGCCGGATCGGAATGTCATCTTCGGGATGGGGTTTATTCTATTCAGGCAGATTCCAGTTCCTCCATGTTTCGGGTGACACAGTGCAGCCTCCAGGTAGATGGGGGACAGATGAGGGCGGTGATGACTCTCGGAGGAACCGGCTATTTAAAGCTGTTTATGGGTACAGCTGAAGAGGCGGCGGCCGCCCCGGACGAGGAGTGCATCCCCTATCAAACGAACGATAAGGGGGAATATACTTATACAGTACCGGTGGAGGCCCTGGACGAGCCGGTTGCCTGCGCAGCCTACAGCCGCAGAAAGGAAACCTGGTATGACCGAACCCTGATATTCCGGTCCGACTCTCTGCCGCTGGAAGCCTTTGCGGAGGGAGCCATTGTCACAGCGGAAAGTTTGGAACTGACAGATGGGATTTACGAAGTGCAGGTAGAGTTAAAAGGCGGGTCCGGGCGGGCGTCCATTGATTCGCCTGCCAGGATGCGGATTCAGGATCAAAAGGCAGAGGCTGTAATCGCATGGGGAAGCGACAGCTACGATTATATGAAGGTGGACAGCGTTCGCTATGAAGCTCAGGTTGTGGAGGGACAGTCAGTCTTTACCATTCCGGTGGCCTGCTTTGACCGGGATTTGCCGGTGACAGCCAATACAATTGCTATGAGCGAGCCACATGAAATACAGTATAGCCTTAGATTTGATTCTGGTTCGATTCGCCCTGTGAAAGAGGAGGGGGAGGAAAACACAGGCGGAAACGGCCAGAGGATTTCCTGGTCCCAAATGCGGCCCAGCGCCTCCATGTCCCTGTCCTACGCCAGCCAATTTACGGTGGACCTGTATGAAGGCGGCTTTCGTCTGATTTCCATTGGAGATGGCAGCCGCTATCTGGTTGTTCCACAAGGACAGGAAGTTCCGGAGGGACTGGATGAGGAGATTCAGGTGCTGCGTCAGCCCCTGGACCGAATCTATCTGGTAGCGACCTCCGCCATGGATCTGTTTCGTTCTCTGGACAGCCTGGATCAGATTCGGCTGTCCGGAACCCGTACAGAGGGGTGGCATATCGTGGAGGCCCGTCAGGCCATGGAGGAGGGCAGGATTCTCTACGCAGGTAAGTACAATGCACCGGATTATGAGCTGATCTACGGAGAAGGCTGCGATTTGGCAGTGGAATCCACCATGATTTACCATTCTCCAGAAGTAAAGGAACGGCTGGAGGAGCTGGAGATTCCGGTATTGGTGGAGCGCTCCAGCTATGAAAGCCATCCTCTTGGCAGAATGGAATGGCTGAAGCTTTACGGCGTTCTTCTGGGAAAAGAGGAGCTGGCCCAGGAGATTTTCGATAAAAATATGGAGCGGCTGGAAGATGTGCTGAGCCAGCCGGCAACAGGAAAGACAGTGGCGTTTTTCTACATAAATTCCAACGGGTCGGTTAATGTGCGTAAAAGCGGGGACTATGTGGCGGAAATGATTCGGATGGCAGGAGGAACTTATGTATTTCAGAACCTCGCGGAGGAAAACGCCCTGTCTACCATGAATATGCAGATGGAGGATTTCTATTTGGGCGCAAAGGATGCGGATGTTCTGATTTATAACAGTACCATTGACGGTCAGCTGGAGACAGTGGATGAGCTGTTGGCCAAGAGCGGTCTTCTGGCAGATTTTAAAGCAGTCCGGGAAGGAAATGTGTGGTGTACCAGGGAGAATTTGTTTCAGTCTGCCATGGGGTTAGGGGATATGATACTGGATATTCACGCAGTTCTCACAGACCATCAGCCGAGAAATCTGACCTATCTGTATCGGCTGAACTGAGCAATAATGCGATTTAATTTAGGAGGGAAAGGTTTTGAGATCACGGAAAATCCGGCGTATTGGCCTTTCGTTTTTGACACTTCTGATCCTGCTGATTTTGCTGGCAGCATGGAACCTGAATTCCGGAAGCCTGTCTCTCTCCTGGAGGGAGGTGGGATGGATTCTTCTGAATCCCGAATGGGAAAATGGAGCGATTATCTGGGAAATCCGTCTCCCCCGCCTGTTGGCCGCCGCCCTTTTGGGCGGCGCTCTTTCGGTTTCCGGTTTCCTTCTTCAGACTTTCTTTGATAATCCAATTGCCAGTCCCTTTGTATTGGGGATTTCCTCAGGGGCCAGACTGGCGGTATCCTTACTGCTGGTGGGAGTTTTGGGCAAAGGAGGAATGATTACCTCATGGATGATGGTGGGATCAGCCTTTTTGGGCGCAATGGCGTCTATGGGGCTGGTGCTGCTGGTTTCCCGGCGGATTCGGCAAATGGCGGTGCTGGTGATCTGCGGCGTTATGATCGGGGATCTCTGCTCAGCTGCCACCAATATTGTCATCTCTTTTGCAGACGATGCCAACATCGCCAATCTTCACAACTGGTCCCAGGGAAGCTTTTCCGGTATTTCCTGGGAGAATCTTCAGGTTATGGCACCTGTGGTGATGCTGGCGGCGGTCGGAGCCTTCTGCCTGGCAAAGCCTATGGGAGCCTACCAGCTGGGGGAGGTATATGCCCGGAACATGGGAGTTCATATTCGAAGTTTCCGATTTATGCTGATTCTGCTCTCCGGCATCCTTTCTGCCGCTGTGGCGGCCTTCGCCGGACCAGTTTCTTTCGTAGGCATTGCGGTCCCTCATTTGATGAAAGGCCTCCTGGGTACTGCAAGACCATCGGTGATGATTCCGGCCTCCTTTCTGGGAGGAGGAGCCTTCTGCCTTTTCTGCGACCGCATTGCGAGAACTATTTTTGCCCCTGAGGAGCTGACCATCAGCACAGTGACGGCAGTATTCGGCGCGCCGGTAGTAATCTGGATGCTGCTAAAACGGCGGCGGGGAGGAAAGGAGTGAGGAGAAACATGAGGGAGTGGGCTCTTGCTGCAAAGGGAATGGAAGTAGGATATGATAAAAAGCCTTTCATTAAGAATATTGAAATTCGGGTAAGGCCGGGGGAAATTCTTACCCTAATCGGTCCCAACGGTTCAGGAAAATCTACTATATTAAAAAGCCTTATTGGCCAGCTGGAGCTGCTGGGCGGTCGGGTTTATCTGGGGGAAAGGGATATGAAGGGAATGTCCCCAGGAGAGATCGCAAGAACCATGTCCATTCTTATGACTCAGCGGCCCAGCCCGGAGCTTATGACCTGCGGGGAAGTAGCGGAAACGGGACGGTATCCCTATACGGGCCGGCTGGGAATGCTGAGAGGTGAGGACCGGAGAAAGGTCTGTCAGGCCATGGAGATGGTTGGGGCAGAGAAGCTGTATGATTTTCCTTTTTTGCAGGCCAGCGATGGACAGAGGCAGAGGGTTTTGCTGGCCCGGGCAATCTGCCAGGATCCGGATGTAATTGTTATGGACGAGCCAACGTCCTTTCTGGATATTAGGGGTAAGCTGGAATTTCTGGAACTTATTGTCAGTCTGGCCAGAGAGAAAAAAACGGCGGTGATTCTGTCCCTCCACGAACTGGATTTGGCTCAGAAGATTTCTGACCGGGTGCTGTGCATCCGGGACCGCCGTGTGGACCGGTACGGCACTCCGGAGGAGATTTTCCAAAAAGGTTATATGGAGCAGCTTTTCCGTCTCAAAAAAGGAAGCTACAATCCGGATTTCGGCAGCCTGGAGCTGGCGGGGATCCAGGGCCAGCCCTCTCTTTTTGTCATTGGGGGAAACGGAAGCGGGATTGAAACTTACCGCAGGCTTCGAAGACAGGCCATACCCTTTGCCGTGGGCATTCTGCAGGAAAATGATGTGGACTATCCGGTGGCGTCGGCGCTGGCAGTTCGTGTGGTCAGTGAGAAGGCTTACGAGCCTATGGGAGAGAAGGCTTATAAGGAGGCAAAGCGCCTGATGGAAAGCTGCGGACGGGTGGTTTGTTGTTTGAACGAATTTGGAACAGTAAATGAGATGAACCGCCGATTGGCGCAGCTGGCCAGAGAAAAAGGGTGGCTTTAGCGGTTATGGCTCCCATGCAACAATTGTATAGTTTATTTCCGCATTTCCCATTGATTTTACAAAATAATGCGCTTATAATTGGGAGCAAAGTTATTCTTGGAGAATGGAGGAAGAAACTATGGAAAAGAAAAATTTGGACTGGGCCAACATAGGCTTTTCCTATATGGTAACGGACAAGCGGTATGTCGCGGACTATAAAAACGGCAAGTGGGGAGAGGGGCGCATGACAGAGGATGCCAATGTAGTGATCAACGAATGCGCCGGTATTCTTCAATATTGTCAGGAGGTTTTTGAAGGATTAAAGGCCTACACCACAGAGGACGGCAGCATTGTTACCTTCCGTCCGGATCTAAATGCGAAGCGGATGATGGATTCCGCCAGACGTCTGGAGATGCCGCCCTTCCCGGAGGAGCGTTTTCTGGAAGCGGTGGATGCAGTGGTTCGTGAGAACGCAGCATGGGTTCCGCCCTACGGCAGCGGCGCAACCTTTTACCTGAGACCCTATATGTTTGCATCTGGCCCTGTAATCGGCGTTAAACCCTCTCAGGAATATCAGTTCCGTCTCTTCGGGACGCCGGTGGGCCCCTACTTTAAGGGCGGCGCAAAGCCGATCGCTATCTGTGTCAGTGATTTTGACCGGGCAGCCCCTCATGGCACAGGCCATGTAAAAGCAGGATTAAACTATGCAATGAGTCTCCACGCTTCCGTAACGGCTCACAGCGAGGGCTTTGACGAGAATATGTTCCTGGACCCCGCTACCAGAACCTATGTGGAGGAGACCGGCGGAGCAAATTTCCTCTTTGTAACTAAGGACGGCACTGTAGTTACCCCCAAGTCCAACTCCATTCTGCCTTCCATTACAAGGCGTTCTCTGGTTTACGTTGCGGAACACTACCTGGGACTGAAGGTGGAGGAACGTCCGGTGAAGCTGTCTGAGCTTGGAGACTTTGCAGAATGCGGGCTTTGCGGTACGGCGGCGGTGATTTCTCCGGTAGGCAAGGTGGTGGACCACGGAAAAGAAATCTGCTTCCCCAGTGGCATGGAGGAGATGGGACCGGTGACCAAGAAGCTGTATGACACCCTGACAGGAATTCAGATGGGAACTGTTGAGGCTCCTGAGGGCTGGATCCGCAAAATCATGTAAGAGAAAAGGGCGCTGGGATGCCCAATGATAAAATTGAAAGGCTGTGTCCCTAAGACCGGAAAACCGGATTGAGGACACAGCCTTTTTGAAGATTCGCGGCAGTTCGGACCGCCACGAACTGCTGTGATAGTTTAAACGGAAGTTGCCTTTTTTCCCGCTTGCTGACCGATAAAGCTTCCCTGGTCGGAACCGTGGTAGATCGGTTTCCATTCCACCCGCCGTACCAGAGCGCAGGCTGAAATGGGAATATAGGTAAACATGAACAGCGGAAAAGTAAATGTATACAGCAGCTTCTTAGCAGTGCTCAGATGAATCTGCTTCCATTCGGAAACCATGGTAATGGCTCCATAAAGGAGAAGGCCAATATAAAAGGCGCCGATGGTTCGGAAAATGAATCCGGTGCTTTCCATCATTACCAGACGGGCAATGTAAGCCGGCTCTGTCATACAGGCAAACAGAACTACCAGGTTTACCAGAATCGCTGATAAGGTAAACAGCATCCCGGGCGCTACGGTCATAAACATGTCGTAGCAGGAGAATCCTTTTCGGCTGGGGGAAAAGCAGCCTTTTATCAGAGACAGGCCATACTTGCAGTCCACCTGATAGAAGCCTTTGGACCAGCGCAGCCGCTGATCCCAGGACTGCTTAAAAGCGATGGGCTGTTCATCGTAGATAACTGCTTTGTCACAGTAGCCAATGGTCTGGCCTTTTAAGGCGCAGTTGACAGAAAACTCAATGTCCTCGGTCAGCAGGTGATAGGGCCATCCGCCATTTTCACGGATGGTCTTGGCGGATACCAGAAATCCGGTACCGGAGATGGCACAGCTTATGCCCAGCTTCATGCGGGGATAATTTAAGAAACGAGCTTCCCGCAAAAACCACAGGCCGTAGCCGGCAGAAATCCAGTTGGCACCGAAATTTTTGGAATTCCGGTAGCTGGTGATAGCCGCGTATTTTCCGGTGTCAAATACCTTGTTCATTTCCCGGACAAAGTTGGGGTCAACGTAGTTGTCTGCGTCAAAGACGAAATATCCTTCGTAGTCGTCACGTCCTTCGCTGCTCAGTCTGGAAAAGAGATAATCCATTGCGTATCCTTTTCCTACCAGCGTCTTGTTGAAACGGCGGTAAACATAGGCGCCGGCCATTTCCGCTACCCGGGCGGTGTTATCGGTGCAGTTGTCCGCGATTACATAGATATCCAAAAGCTCACTTGGATAGTTCTGCTCTTTCAAGCTTTGGATCAGGCCGCCGATGACATTGGCCTCATTGCGGGCGGAAATAATCACGGCATAGCGATGGAGCCTGTGCTCCGCTGACTGCTGTTTCCGATGCTTTTCTACCAGACCGATCATCAGGTAACCGATCTGATAGAGGTAGAAAAGGGTCAGCAGTATGGCAATGGCAGTGTTAAAAGATTTTGTCAGTTCAATCATACTTCAGGTCCTCTCCCTAAAATCAGTGTTTCTTTTTTGAAAAATCAAAGTAAAATTATATGCAAATGACACACTACCATACAATAAAAATATTACAAGACCTTTTCCGAAAAATTAATAAAATATTAACAAATTCTACTGCTTTTTGAAGAGAATCCGGAGAGGGCACCTGATGTTCGAGGTGTTATGCCTCCAAAAAATGGGAGTTACTTAAAAGAAAAAAATTCTCTTGAAAAAATCACCTAAACTGTATAAACTATCTAATGTGTAAAACATTTATTTCGAAAATGGAATGCCGGCAGGATACAATGAGGATACAAGAATGAAGATATTGTACAGTACAGCGCTGGATGGAATTTGCATCCGGCGTTGTTTTGGCTTGGACGGCGATGTTCTGCTGCCGGAGGAAATTGACGGGCGGCCGGTAACGGAGCTGGGACCCTACGTATTTTCCGGGGGAATGGACCGAGCCGGGATATTGAAACAGGTGAAGGAGCCGCTGGAGCTTTGGACGGGGGAGGAGGATGACTCCGGAACCGGGGAAGCCATCTGTGACGAGAGAGTGACCCGGCTTTGCCTGCCCTCCGGTCTGAGAACGGTGGGGGCTTATGCCTTTTATGGCTGCCGATTCCTGGAAGAGCTGGAATTTCCCCGGTCTGTTTCGGACTGGGGAGCAGGCGTATTTACCGGCTGTACCGGCATGAAGCGTCTTCGTGTCAGGCCAGGACAGGGAGGGCGGTCTTGTTTAAAGGAAGTGCTTTTTGAACTGCGCCAGACTCTGGAGGTAGAGTTCGCGGATTTGGGAGCCCGGGTGGTCATACCGGAATTCTATGAAGAATCGGTGGAGAATACTCCGGCCAGAATCATCATGCGCCAGATGCATGGCTGCGGACATATGTACCGCTACTGTTTTGAGGAGGACAGATTCAGCTTCCGGGAATACGACCGGCTGTTTGCCTATCTGAAAGCGGAGGAAAATACTCTGCTGGCGGTGAAGGCAGCTTTTTTTCGTCTGTACTGTCCATGGAATCTGGAGGAAAAAGCCAAAGAGGAATATATTTCCTATTTAAAAGACAATCCGGAAGAAACGGCCCAGGCGGTACTGGACCAGGAGGAGCCGGGGATGCTGCGTTGGCTGCTTGCTCAGCCATTTTTTTGCCGCGAGCTGTGGGAAAAGCTTCTGTCCGGCGCAGAAAGACGAGGAAAAAGAGATACAACGGCCCTGCTGATGGAGGCCTTTCATTTGCGCTTCGCTTCAGAGCAGCCGAACCAATCCCTTTCCCGAAGCGGGCGGTTTCGGCTTTAGGAGGAGGAAAAATATACAGGCTTTTTCTTCAAAAAAGAGGAGGCCGGAGAATGCATAGGAGGAAGATATGTCAAAGAAATCAAAGGCACAGGAACTACAAGCTCAGCTTACATGGAAGTTTCCCCATATTGCGAAGGAAGCCCATGGACAGAGTGAAAAGGCGGAGAAATTTTGCCGTGGATACAAGGAATTTCTGGATGAGGGAAAGACGGAGCGGGAATGCGTGTCAGCCGCTCTGAAGCTGTTAAAGGCGGCCGGTTATCAGGAGTTTGATCCTCAGGCTGCGTATCAGCCAGGTGACAAAGTATACTATGTGAACAGGGGAAAATCCATTATTGCTTCAACCTTTGGCAAAAAGCCCCTTTCCGAGGGTCTGAGAATCAACGGAGCCCATATCGACTCCCCTAGGCTGGATTTAAAGCCCAATCCTATGTACGAGAAGGAAGATTTGGCTTACTTTAAGACCCACTATTACGGCGGACTGCGCAAGTACCAGTGGGGAACCCTTCCCCTGGCCCTTCACGGTGTTGTGGTGAAGAAGGATCAGACTGTGATGAATATTACCATTGGTGAGGATGAGGGCGATCCGGTATTCTGTATTACGGATCTTCTGCCTCACCTGGCAGCCAAACAGAATGAGCGTCCCTTAAAGGATGGCATCAAGGGGGAAGAGCTGAATATCGTAATTGGTTCCCTCCCTTATGATGACCCTGATGTAAAGGAACCGGTCAAGCTCCTGGCTCTGAGCCTTCTTTACGATAAGTATGGAATTACGGAAAAGGATTTTTACCGGGCTGAGATTGAGATGGTACCGGCTCAGAAGGCGAAGGATGTTGGACTGGACCGCAGCCTCATCGGCGCTTATGGACAAGATGACCGCGTCTGCGCCTACACGGCCCTGATGGCGGAAATCGGAGCAAAGAAACCGGCCAGAACTACCCTTACCATTCTTGCGGACAAGGAGGAAATTGGTTCTACGGGAAATACGGGCCTGGATTCTGATTTTGTTCTGCACTTTATTCAGGATCTGTGTCAGCTGGAGGGGCTGCGGGCCAGGGATGTGCTGAGAGCTTCTCTGTGCCTGTCTTCTGATGTAAACGCAGCCTATGACCCTACCTTCAGCAGCGTCTTTGAACCGGCTAATTCCTGCTACCTGAACAAGGGCTGTGTTTTGACCAAATATACGGGAGCCAGGGGCAAGTCTGGTTCTAATGATGCCAGCGCGGAAATCATGGCAAAGGTAATCTCTATTTTGGAAGACGAGGGAGTTTACTGGCAGGCCGGTGAGCTGGGAGCGGTAGACGCAGGCGGCGGCGGAACCATCGCCAAGTTTGTGGCCGGAATGGATGTGGACACTGTGGATTTGGGAGTCCCGGTTCTTTCCATGCATTCGCCTTTTGAGATTACCGCAAAGCTGGATGTTTACAATACATACCTGGCATTTAAGGCATTTTACAAATAATTGAGCAGCCGTTTAGAACGGCTGGCGGGAAATTAGGAAATATCTGTGAAATTGCGGGAAAGGCTTTTTTTTAGAGTCCAGGTGTGATATAACTATGTACAACGTATGTAAAAATGAATAGAAAAGGGATTGTATTATGAAGAAATGGATTGCATTATGTTTATGTGGATTAATGGCGGCTTCCCTGGCAGGCTGCGGAGACAGCAGCAACTTGGGAACAGCGCAGCTTGGGGAATATAAAGGCGTTTCCGTATTGGTTCAGTCTACCGAGGTGACGGATGAGGAAGTAGAGGAAGAAATCCAGAAGAATTTGGATGATAATCCCGACTTTGTGGAGGTAGACCGGCCGGCTGAGGAAGGCGATACGGTCAATATTGATTACAAGGGTACTCAGGATGGAGTAGAGTTTGCCGGAGGTACCGGCGAGGACACAGACCTGGTTTTGGGTTCCGGAGATTTTATTGATGGCTTTGAGGATGGTCTGATTGGAGCGGTGAAGGGTGAGACCAGAGAACTGGATTTGACCTTCCCTGAGGACTACCATGAGGAGGCCCTGGCTGGCCAGGCGGTGGTTTTTGAGGTAACAGTAAACGCCGTGAAGGAGGAGCAGGCCGCGGTCCTGGACGACGCGTTTGTTCAGAGAGTATCTGATTTTGATACGGTAGAGGAATACCGGGAGGATATCCGGTCTGAACTCCAGTCGGATAAGGAGAAGACCGCGGAGAGCCAGAAGGAGCAGTCCGTATTCAACACGGTTCTTTCTGAAGCTCAGGTAAGTCTGAACAGTGCGGCTGTTTCTGCCCGCTACAATGAGGAGATTGCCAATTATGAATCCCAGGCAAAGATGCTGGGAGGAAGCCTTTCCAGTTTGGCTCAGCAGTATGGTACCGATGAAGGCGGCTTTAAGGAAATGGTGATGGCCTCCGTTCGGGCTCAGCTGGAGGAAGAAGTTGTTATTGATACCATTGCCCAGCAGGAGGGATTGACACTGACCGATGAAGACCGTCAGGGGTATGCGGAGAACAATGGATCGGATGTAGATACGTTGGTAGGCATCTATGGCCAGGAAACTTTTGATCAGATGGTGGAGCGCAGCAAGGTGCTCAAGTTCCTGGCGGACAATGCGGTAGAAGAGCAATTGCCGGAGGAGACCGAGGCTGCCGAAACTGAGACAGAGGAAACCGCAGCGGAAACAACTGAGGCGGCTCAGTAAAAAGAAGTTCACATGTAACAAATCATATGCTCCCGGGGTATGACAAAAGTTTGCCGCCCCGGGAACATGCGATTAAGGAACCGCGCAAAGCGCATCTGCCCCAGAGGCATTTTACACCCAGAGAAAAGGAGGATTCGTTCATGCAGCTGCTGAAGGACAGAATCAGAAAAGATGGAAAAATCAAGGCCGGAAACGTATTGAAGGTGGACAGTTTTTTAAATCATCAGATGGACATTAAGCTGTTTGCGGAGATCGGAAAAGAGTTTAAGAGGAGATTTGCGGACAGCGAGGTCAATAAAATTCTTACCATTGAGGCTTCCGGAATCGGTATTGCCTGTATAGTGGCTCAGTATTTTGACGTGCCGGTGGTATTTGCAAAGAAAACCCAGACCAAGAATATTGCCGGCGAGGTGTATACGACCAAGGTTGAGTCCTATACCCACGGCCGGGTGTATGACATTATTGTAGCTAAGGAATTTCTGGGGCCTGGAGATAAGGTGCTTCTGATTGATGATTTCCTGGCGAATGGCAAGGCGCTGGAGGGATTGGTCTCCATTGTCCGGGAGGCAGGAGCTGAGCTGGTGGGAGCCGGTATTGTGATTGAAAAGGGCTTCCAGGTAGGCGGCGACCTGCTGCGTTCCCAGGGAATCCGGGTGGAGTCTCTGGCCATTGTGGAGAGCATGGACGAGGAAAAAGGAACCATTGTGTTCCGGGATGATGAATAGGGAATACATATTATGAGAAAAGCGCTGTTTTTTGACATTGATGGAACTCTTCTGACGGAGGATACCCATGAGCTGCCGGAAAGCGCCTGGAGAGCGCTGGAACGGGCCAGAGACCTGGGACATCTGGTATTTATCAATACGGGGCGTACCTATGGAAATCTGGGGAATTTAAAGGAACTTCTTCCGGCAGACGGCTGGCTTTGCGGCTGCGGAACCTACATTCTTTCCGAGGGAAGGGAACTGTATCATTATTCTATTCCTCATGAGCAGGGGATCCGCTTGAAACGGGATATTGAAGAATGTGGGCTGGATGGGATTCTGGAAGGCCTGGAGGGCTGCTACGGGAGAAAGAGTTCCTGGATGCCGGAGATCATTCTCCTGAAGAAGGGGCTGGATGCCGCCGGGACTCTGAGAAAGGAGACCTGGGATGATGACAGCTACGACTTTGACAAATGTTATCTGAAGGCAGACGCCGCGAGCCGCCGGCAGGAGCTGTTCGCGCGGATGGATTTCATGGATATCATTGACCGCGGAGGTGATTTTTACGAATGTGTCCCCAAAGGCCATTCCAAGGCCGCGGTGATTGAACGGGTCCTGCGAATCTACTCCATCTCCCTGTCGGACGCCTATGTGTTCGGGGACAGCAGCAATGATTTGTCCATGTTCCAATACGCGAAAAACTGCGTGGCCATGGGAAAGCACAGTCCGGTGCTGGATCCGTACGCCACCTTTGTGACGAAGACGGTAGAGGAAGACGGAATCGCCTACGCCCTGGAACAGCTGGGGATTATTGACAGCAGGGAGCGCTTGTAATGAAATGGAAGACACAGATCATTTCTGCCCTGATTCACGCCGCGGTTTTGCTGGCGTGTTTCGGGGTTTTGTTCGTTCTGGTCCGGCTGACGGAACCGGAAAATAACCGCCAGGGAGGCGGGGCGGGGCAGGAAACCTCGCGGGAAGGGGAAGACAGGGAAACGGAAGCTGAGACAGAGCCGGAACGAGGGACGGCGAGCGTTGCGGAAGAGGAGGACGGGGAGGAGCCACAGGAGGAGCATTTCTCAAAAGGCTACGGGTATGCCGGCTGGGAAGCGGTTCTGGAGGACCTCTGGTCGCCTCCCCAGGAAGAACCCTATGTGCCTCCCACGGTAATCCTGGCCACGGACCTTCATTATCAGAGCCACCAGGCTGATGACGGGGGCCAGGCCTTCCGGACCTTTGTGAATACCTGCGACGGAAAGGTGGTCGAGTACCTGCCGGAGCTTCTGGAGGCGTTTCTGGACGAGGTCATAGAGAAAGAACCCACCGCCCTGGTCTTAAGCGGGGATATTACCATGAACGGCGAGGCCCTCAACCATCAGGAGCTGGCGCAGCGTCTGAAACGGGTCCGGGAGGCGGGAATCCAGGTTCTGGTGATTCCGGGCAATCACGACATCAACAATACCAATGCCGCGGTTTATTTGGGGGCGGAAAAGTCTCAGACGCCGTCGGTGACAGGCTCTGAGTTTGCGGAAATCTATCACGATTACGGCTATGACCAGGCCTTCAGCAGGGACGAAACTTCTTTAAGCTACGCTTACGCCCTGGATGAAAAGAACTGGCTTCTGATGCTGGACTCTGCCCAGTACGACCCGGTCAACCTGGTGGAGGGGAGGATCCGGGATACCACCCTGGAGTGGATGGAGGGCATTCTGCAGGAGGCAGAGGCGAACGGAATCTTCGTGCTCCCTATCGCCCATCACAACCTGCTGAGCCAGAGCAGGATGTATACCACCCAGTGTACCATGGAAAATCACTTGCAGGTGATTGCCCTGCTGGAGAAATACGGCTGTCCTCTTTTCCTGAGCGGCCATCTCCACGTTCAGCGCATCCATCAGTATCGGAGCGAACCTGGGGTTCCCCAGGAGGAGGCGGGAATCCGGGAGATTGTCACCGACGCCTTAAGCATCCCGCCCTGTCAGTACGGTTTTCTGGAATGGAAGGAGGACGGCAGCCTGGAGTACTCCACAGCCGCCGTCAACGTGTCGGCCTGGGCCGCTGAAACGGGAAATGAGAATCCCGACCTCCTGGATTTTGAGGACTGGTCCTACCGCTACATACGGGAGCTCATCAGCAGCCAGATTGCCGCATCCATCCGCAATCTGGGGGAGGAGATTACCTGGTCCATGGCTGGGACCTACGCATCTGTCTACATGGATTACTATGCAGGGCGGGCCATCAATCAGGAGGACGTCCGTTCCACCATAGGCTACCGCTGGTGGCAGCGTAACCTGCCGGATAGTCCGATGTTGCGGGAAATAGAGGCCATGATGGCTGATTCGGAGCGGGACAATAATTATCTGCTGCTTCCGGGGGTGCTGTAACATCCTGCGGAAATATGGCGCACACATTGCCATTGACTAACCGGGAAAATGTTCTGTACAATTAAGGTGAAAACCAGATATTAACAGAAACTAACCGTTTAAAAACGCTGAAACTGTGAAATCCTATCGAACATAAAGCAGTAAAAACAGCAAGGACTACGATACAGGGAGGTATGGTCAATGGAATCTTTAGCAAATGCGAAGGTGGGCGATGTGTGTACCATTAAATGGATGCTTGGAAATCTCCAGGCTCTGGAACTGATTCGGGGATATGAGATCAAGGAGGGAAGCCAGGTCCAGGTAATCCAGAAAACCCTCCACGATGTCATCATCGGCACGGATCGGGTGCGGCTGGCCATCGGCAATGATGTGGCGGAGCGGATCAAGATATGAGTTACGCATAACCGTTCAGGACATCCGATGTGAAAACGAAAGCAAAAACATACTTATAAGCAAGCTTAACGTCTGTTTTTGCTTCCGTTTTCCCGCCATCCTGAACTGTTGCGTTTTATTGAAAAAAATTTCCTGAAATATCTTGACATTTCAGTTAGCTGGTGCTAATCTTACCTTGCAGCGGAAGAAAACCTTTCGCTGCATATAAAAACAATGGCAGTTAGATTGAACTTACTGTCGAAGGAGGAGATTTATGATGCCTCTGACTATGGCAAAAGAGGGCGAGGCTGCCGAAATCCAGCGGGTTGGCGGAAAAGAAGAAGTCCGCCGCCATCTGGAAAATATGGGCTTTGTCCCAGGTGCAAAGGTAACCGTGATCAGTACCAACCACGGCAACGTGATTGTCAATATCAAGGAATCGCGGGTTGCCATCAGCAGGGAAATGGCGAATAAGATTCATGTATTATGAACGCCATTGGTATGGATATGGAAAGGAGAGACAGGCAAATGCAGACACTGAAGGAAGTCAAATGCGGCCGGACCGTCCGTGTGGTGAAGCTCCACGGCGAGGGAGCGGTCAAGCGCAGGATCATGGATATGGGAATCACCAAGGGGACAGATATATATGTCCGCAAGGTTGCTCCTTTAGGAGACCCGGTTGAGGTGACGGTAAGAGGATACGAACTTTCACTGAGAAAAGCGGATGCGGAGATGATTGAGGTGCAGTAGACGCCTTTTTTTAATCATCACAAGTTAGTCAAAACTAATTAATGAAAAAATTTCTCAATAAGGAGATAAGAAAAATGGCAATTAAAATCGCATTAGCCGGAAATCCCAACTCAGGCAAGACCACGTTGTTTAACAGCCTGACGGGTTCCAATCAGTTTGTAGGAAACTGGCCCGGCGTAACTGTTGAGAAGAAAGAAGGAAAGCTGAAAGGCCATAAAGATGTTGTGATTATGGATCTTCCGGGTATTTATTCCCTGTCCCCCTATACACTGGAGGAAGTGGTAGCACGTAATTACCTGATTGGTGAGCGTCCCGACGCAATTTTAAATATTGTGGACGGAACCAATCTGGAGCGCAACCTGTATCTTTCCACACAGCTTCTGGAACTGGGAATCCCTGTGGTGATGGCCATCAATATGATGGACATTGTGAATAAGAACGGGGATAAGATTGATATCATAGCCCTGAGCAAGGACCTGGGCTGCCCGGTTGTGGAAATTTCCGCCCTGAAGGGCACCGGCGTTATGGACGCCGCGAAGAAGGCGGTGGAGCTGGCAGGCAAAAAGAACCAGATTCCGGTACATAAGTTTGGAAAAGATGTTGAGGCTGCCCTGGATGAGATTGAAAGTTTCTTGGGAGGAGAGATCCCGGAGGAGCAGAAGCGCTTCTACGCCATTAAGCTTTTCGAGCGGGACGACAAGATTTCCGCCCGCATGACCAGCGTTCCCAATGTGGAGTCCATCATCAAGCGCACGGAGGCTGCCCTGGATGACGATGCGGAGAGCATCATCACCAATGAACGCTATGAATATATTGCTTCCATCATTAAGGACAGTTATGTGAAGAAAGCAAAGGGACAGATGACGGTTTCCGATAAAATTGACCGTATCGTTACCAACCGTTTCGCGGCCCTGCCTATTTTCGCGGTGATCATGTACATTGTCTACTACGTATCGGTAACCACCGTAGGCACCTGGGTGACGGACTGGACCAACGACGGGCTGTTCGGCGAATCCTGGAGCTTTTTCGGAACAGAGGTTCCCGGCATCCCCACCCTGGTTGGAAACTTCCTGGCTTCCGTAAACTGCGCGGACTGGCTGTCCGGCCTGATTCTGGACGGCATCGTAGCCGGCGTGGGCGCGGTTTTGGGCTTTGTGCCTCAGATGCTGGTGCTGTTTATTTTCCTGGCCTTTTTGGAGTCCTGCGGATACATGGCCAGAGTAGCCTTTATTATGGACCGTATTTTCCGCAAGTTCGGGCTGTCCGGAAAGTCCTTTATTCCCATGCTGATCGGAACAGGCTGCGGCGTTCCCGGCGTTATGGCTTCCCGTACCATTGAGAACGACCGGGACCGGAAGATGACGGTTATGACCACGACCTTTATTCCCTGCGGAGCAAAGCTTCCCATCATTGCCCTGATTGCAGGCGCGCTTTTTGGCGGAGCTTCCTGGGTTGCCCCCAGCGCTTATTTCGTAGGGATCGCAGCAATCATCTGCTCCGGTATTATCTTGAAGAAAACAAAAATGTTTGCCGGAGACCCGGCTCCCTTCGTAATGGAGCTGCCCGCCTACCATATGCCGACAGTTGGGAATGTGCTGAGAAGCATGTGGGAGAGAGGATGGTCCTTTATTAAGAAGGCGGGAACGGTTATCCTGCTGTCCACCATTGTGGTTTGGTTCACTTATACATACGGATTTACGGCGGAGGGCTTCGGGGCGGTAGATGATATGTCCCAGAGTATTCTGGCCGCCATCGGAAGAGCGTTCCAGTGGCTGTTTATCCCCCTTGGCTGGGGACACTGGCAGGCAGCGGTTGCCGCTATTACCGGCCTGGTAGCAAAGGAGAATGTGGTTGGAACTTTTGGTATCCTTTACGGATTTGCGGAGGTTGCCGAGGACGGCGTGGAGATCTGGGATCAGCTGGCAGCCGACTTTACCACGGTAAGCGCTTACTCCTTCCTGGTGTTCAACCTGTTGTGCGCTCCCTGCTTTGCCGCAATGGGCGCCATCAAGCGGGAGATGAACAATGCCAAGTGGTTCTGGTTCGCCATCGGCTATCAGTGCGGCCTGGCTTATGTGGTGGCCCTGTGCATCAACCAGATTGGAAACCTGATTGTATACGGCCAATTTGGGATCTGGACCGTTGTGGCATTTATCCTGATAATCGGATTTATTTATCTGCTGGTACGGCCCTACAAGGAAAGCACCTCTTTGAAGGTGAGCGTTAAAGCAAACGCATAGCGGCAATTAAGCGATACAGGCGGCGGGGGCATGAGCTGCGCTGAGGCAGGCCTGCCCCCTGGAGCGGCGCGAAGAGGCAGGCAAAAGGAGGATTCTGGTATGTGGCAGAAGGAACAGATCATTGCGGAGCTTCAGAAGAGAGGAAAACGGATTACGGAGCAGCGAAAGATTCTGCTGGATGTAATCTTGGAGGGGAACTGGACCTGCTGCAAGGAGATTTATTATGAGGCGGTAAAGCGTGATCCATCCATCGGGATGGCTACGGTGTACCGGATGCTCAGCACTCTGGAGGAAATCGGGGTTCTGACCAGAACCTACCGATATTCCTTTCCGCCGGAAGAGAAAGGTTGTGAGTCAGGATGGCAACAGCGGTTATATGTATAATTCTGGTAATCGCAGTAATTGCGGGCGTGAAGAGCTACATGAAAAAGCTCCGGTCCGGCTGCTGCGGCGCATCGTCTGAGCCCTCTGTGAAAAAGGTAAAGGTGAAGGATAAGGACCCTTCCCATTATCCTTATGAAAAAATACTGAAAATCGACGGCATGACCTGCGGAAACTGCGCCAACCGAGTGGAAAACGCCCTCAATCATCTGGACGGGGTTTATGCTTCCGTCGATCTGATGAAGGAGGAGGCGGTGGTCCGCATGAAGGAGAAACTGGAGGACCAGACCTTAAAGAAGGCGGTGGCCGCCGCCGGGTATACGGTTTATAAGGTTGTTGAGACTACATAAAACATTTTAAGAAAATAAACGGGGCTGTGAAAAAAGCATAGCCTAAAAACAAAGAAGGACCATGGGTCAAAATAAGCCCAGGGTCCCTCTTTTGTGTTACGGCTTTAGCCAGTTGAGTATGTTGGAGTTTTTCGTGTTCCGAAAAACGGAG
>ERZ1643247.1333-NODE-1333-length-23287-cov-5.612302_pt1 | contig 23287 bp, 17 predicted proteins | sample MGYA00579264_ERZ1643247 | MGnify/ENA primary metagenome ERZ1643247 (study PRJEB29033, sample SAMEA4952262) | chicken gut metagenome | biome: Broiler Chicken; feature: Gastrointestinal Tract; material: Caecum | place: Ireland | collected 2018 | study: Broiler... | reverse complement strand
AGGTCGTACCGCTTCCCGCCCGCGATTTGGCTGTCGAATACGGCTGATAAGCACCGCATCAGGTTCGGGTGCGGTCCGCAATCCATGTATACCTTTTCCTCGTCGCATATCCAATCCAAATCTCTCCACACTTCGCACCCGTACACCTTTTCGGGCCGCTCCTCTGCTTTGAGCGTGCGCAATGCCGCGATCACTTTCATTCCCGTCACCACGTGCGTTTCGTGCTTGTCCGCAAGGTTGTGCGTATACAGGTATTTCGGCTTTGCCTCTCGTATGATTTCCGCAAGCTCTTTTATTATTTCCGCATTCCCTGCGTCCTTTACTTCCTTAGACGGGTGCCCCAACAGCATCTGAAAGGAATACTCCCCCACCGCCGCGGCTTTCTTCTGCTCTGCGATACGGATTTCCTTCATCTCTTCGTCCGTGTAGTCCGCGTACAATCCGCTCCGCGGGCTGCCCGCTCCGTCCGTTACCACCACACCCGAAAACCACTTATCCGTTTTTCCGAAGCACTCTACAATCGGCGTGTATGCCATGAACTCGATATCGTCCTGATGCGCCGCTACCGCCAAGTGCGTCGTGCGGGTTATTGCTTTCTTTTCTTCCGTTCCGTCCGGGATATACAGTTTCATTCTATACTTTCTCCTTTGCCAGCATCGCCGCCCCCACAAGCCCCGCGTCGTTGCCCAGACTTGCCGCCAATATCTTTACGGGCGCGTATCTGCCATGTCCAAGCATAAGTTTGTTTACTCGCTCCTGCAGCGGCTCGGTCAAGTTTGCGCCTTCTGCGCTGATACCCCCTCCGATTAGAATTGCCTCGGGGCGGAACGTGTTGGCGATATTCGCCAGTCCCTCTGCCAGGTATCGGATATAATTCCTGACTACTTTTATCGCCGCTTTGTCACCCGCTCGCTTGCCGTCGAACGCCGTCTTTCCGTTTGCTTTGTTTATATCTCCGCCGCACAGTAACCACATGGAGCTTTCCTTGTCCTTTTCCATCGCATGCTTCGTTTGACGTATCAATGCCGTCGCCGAAACGTACTGCTCCAAACAGCCGCGCCTGCCGCAGGCGCATTTTTCTCCGCCCGCGCGAATCACCTCGTGCCCCAGCTCCGCGCCCGCGCCTTCGTTGCCCTCGAACAGCTTCCCGTTCAAAACGATACCGCTCCCCACACCCGTGCCCAACGTGAGCAGTACGACGGAACGGTACTCTTTCCCCGCGCCGCAGGCGTATTCGCCGAATGCCGCCGCGTTCGCGTCGTTCATGAGAGTTACGGGTATCCCCAGCTTTTCCGAAAGGTCGCGCGCCAACGGCTTATTCTCCCAACCAAGGTTCCCGCTCGTAAGTACGAGCCCTTTTTCGCCGTCTGCAACGCCCGGCGCGCCGATACCCATACCACATACCAATACGCCATGTTCCGACGATAGTTCTTGTACGGCGGATGCTATCGCACTCACCGTATCCGTATATTTACTGCCTGCCGGTGTTACAACTTTGTATTTTTTGAGAATTTCCCCGCTCTCGGATACAAGCCCGTATTTAATTGCCGTTCCCCCGAGATCGATGCCTATATAACCTTTCATTTTGAACCTTTCATGATTTTGCCCGCACTCCGTCAGCCGCAAGTTCTAACATGCTCGTATCAAAGCCGAGGCTCAACACCGTTCGATTTTTCTATTTCCGCTTGAGTCAAATTGGTACCGCGAATACGGAGCATCCCCCGCTCGGAAAATTTCGGCTTGCGGTCGTATGTATATAGACCGTTCTGCTCCTGCTCTATATCGTACAGCTGCGTGTAGCAGAATCCCGACAGTTTTCCGTAACCAAGTGCGAGCCGCGCCGTTTTTTCGTAATTTTTTATAAATTCCTCTTTGTCTGCAACCGTTTCGTAGCCCCACGCAGAAGTCTCCCTAACACATTGCGTCTGCTCGATGCGTTTTCCTCCGTACGATACCCCGCCGAATTCGCTCAGATGTTGCGGTTCACCGCAGTATCCGTTTCCCTCGCCTTTCAGATACATGTTCAGGAATTCCATTCCGCCCCGATCGGCTTTATCCAACAATTCCTTCAATTTTTCATACCCGTCGTAACAATGGTAATCGGCAATATCCGTCCTCGCCCCGTGCATTCCGCCGCTCACGTCTACGCACGGACGCGTCGGATCAAGAATTTTGGTAACGGCATACACGCCGTCGACAAACCGCGCGTCCCGCGTTTTTGCCGCGTCCTCCAAATCGCCCCACGTTTCGTTGAGCGGACACCATACGACGATGCACGGGTGATTGATATCCCTTTCCACCGTCTCCCGCCATTCGCCGATAAACTGACCGAATTTCGTTAAATCGGAATAGTCCACGCCCCAGCTCGCGTATTCGCCCCATACCATAAACCCGCGCTTATCGCACTCGTACAAATACCGCGGATCGAATACCTTTTGATGTAGCCGCGCACCGTTAAACCCCAGGCGTTGCGCCCGTTCGATATCCGCCCCGAAATCTTCCTCACGCTCGGGCGTATATACTCCTTTCGGATAATACCCTTGGTCGAGTACCAAGCGCTGAAACACCGGTTTTCCGTTCAGAAGAAACCGATACCCATCGTATTTTATGTCGCGCAGCCCGAAATACGTATATACTTCATCCTGCCCGAACCGCATTTTCACTTCGTACAGTACGCCGTTCCCGAGCTCCCAAAGCCGTTTCTCCGATAAGGGAACCGTGTAATTCCCCTTTCTGTTCAGATAGCCGCAACAGCTGCCTGCCACGTTCCCTTCAACGCTTATTTCCGCTTGAAATTCCGCCGCGCCCGACGCGCAGAGTTCTAAGCGCACGCTGTTCTCCTCCGCGTTCGGTACGATCCGTACCTTTTCCATGTACGCCGACGGCACATTTTCCAGCCATACGCTCTGCCATATCCCCGTACACCGCGTGTAAAAACAGCCGAACGAGCCTTCCTTAGGCGTCTGTTTTCCCGACGGATTTTTCTCTGTCAAATCATTGCGGACGCATATATCGATCAGGTTTTCGCCCCTTTTTAAAAGTCCCGTAACATCGAAACAGAACGGCGTATATCCGCCCGCGTGGCTGCCCGCACATTTCCCATTCACATACACCCGCGCAAAGTAATTGACCGCTCCGAACCGCAGCAGTACTTTTCCGTTTTGCATCGTTTCGGGCAACGTGAATACCCTGCGATATTCGCATTCCCGAATAAAACCCGTATGCCCTATCCCCGACAATTCCGATTCCGGGCAGTACGGCACCCGTATCTTTTGCATGTTCCCGCCGTCAAGCGATATTTCCCATTCCCCGTCCAGTATAAAGATGTTTTTCCGCGCAAACTGCGGGTTCGGGTGACTTTCAATTATTTCGTTCATAGGTTCCCGCCGTTTTTTTCTATTATTTTTTTATACTCGTAAAAACTGTCCTTCGGCACCCGCTGCTGCGTTTGGTAATCCACATAAATCAAGCCGAACCGCTGCTTGTATCCTTCCGCCCATTCGAAATTATCCAAAAGCGACCAATGGAAATACCCCGCCACCTGCGTTTCCCCGTCGTTCGCCGCCCGACGCAGTTCCCGAAGGTAATTTTTGAGATACTCCGTCCGATAGGTATCGTGTACCTTTCCGTCCCCGAACACGAAGTCGGGCAAAGATATTCCGTTTTCCGTGATATATATCTTCCTTCCGTACTTTCTGTACAGCAATTTCGGCGCCCAATACATGTTTACCGGCGTTATTTCCCACCCCATCTGCGTTTTTGGGCTCCCGACCAAGGGTTCGATCTCTCCAATCCCTCCGTCCTCTTTTCTGTATACCGTTTTTCCCTCGTATATGTTCTGCGCGAAAAAGTCCGGCTTTACGGAAGATATCAGTTTCATGTCCTCCGCCGTTATCTTCGGCAATATATCCTCCCCGTATTCATAATACCTCTTCGGGTATTTTCCCGTAAATATCGGCTCCGAAAACGTTGAAATTATGCCGAGCGGATTGTCTGCCTCAAACTGGAAAGTCCGTTCGTACGCCGCATCGATATCCTCGCTCTTTTCGCTCGCGGGCGCGTACGTGTACCCGCACGAGGCGTACCCCACTTCCGCGTTCGGTATGCTTTTCAATATCTGCGCGCCCGTGCCGTGCGCCCTTAACAAGTTATGCAGGGCGGAAAGCTGTTCTTTCAACGATACCTGCAAACCCGGCGCGTGCGTGCCCATGCGGTACCCGCAGCCGAGTATGCACTGCGGTTCATTGAATGTCATATAATGTTTGACGCGGTCGCCGTACAACTTTTTCACCGCCTCTGCATATTCCCCGAACCATGACGCCATTTCGGGGTTCAGAAACCCGCCCCGCGCCTGCAATGCCTGCGGCAAATCCCAGTGATACAGCGTTGTGAACGGCGTGATCCCGTTTTCCAGCAATGCATCTATCAATCGGTCGTAAAACGCCACGCCTTTCCCGTTGATTTTTCCCGTGCCGTCGGGCAAGATCCGCGACCACGCCATCGAAAAACGGTATGCGTTCAGCCCCAGCTCTTTCATCAGTCCCACATCTTCTTTATACCGATGGTAATGATCGCACGCCACGTCGCCCGTTTCGCCGCGCGCGACCGCGTTTTCTTTCTTCGTAAATACGTCCCAAATCGATTCGCTCTTTCCGTCCTCCGCTTTCGCGCCCTCAATCTGATACGCTGCCGTCGCCGCGCCCCAGTAAAATCCTTTTTGAAACTCCATGTTTTTTACTTCCTGTCCTGTTTTCGTTTACTCCGCACTTTTTCGACATACGGCAACAGCATCGCCACAAAATTCTGTCCCATGCGGATATGCCCGTACCCCAAAGGGTACATATATCTGCCGACAAATAACTGTCCTTATCTAATATCTTGTGCCCGTCCAGCAATACCGCGTTTTCGTATTTTTTCGCGTACCCGACGATCGTTTCCCGCGTATTTTCGTAATTATTGCTTGTCGGGAAATCGTTCGCAAAACGCGTCTATCAGCCCGCCGGCCTGTGCCCCCGGTATTCCCGCACGTACCTGTTTTGCCCGTCGTATTCGGGTACTTGCAGCGCGTCACACACCACCAAAGGATAGCGATACAAAACGCCCTCCCGCACTTCCGCTATATTGAAAAACTCCATCGTTTCCGTGAACATACTACTCTCCCATCGTCCGTAAGACGGCGCATTTTTCCAAATTTCCAATCGCGCCTATGGCGGCCGCCGTAAGCGCGCCGCAAACATTTCCCCGCAACAATATGCGCTCCCAATTCTTTTCCCCCTCACCCAATGCGCTCAGCACGCCGGCAAAAAACGCGTCGCCCGCGCCCGTCGTATCCACCGCCTTCACTTTTATACTCGGACGGTAATATACCTTTCCCTCCGCGCACGCCATGCTCCCGCGTCCGCCAAGCGTTACCAACACCGTTTTACCCCCTCGCGCAATACTCTCCAACTGTTCCCGCTGTGTTGCGCCCCGCGCAAACATCGGCAGTTCGTCCTCCGAAAATTTGACGATATCTGCCTCAGCTACGTATTTTTTGTATATCTCGATTGCCGCTTGTGCATTTTCGAATATATCGCTCCTGTAATTGACGTCGAACGATATTTTTTTGCCGTACCTGTGCACCTGTTCTATCAGCTTGTCCGCAAAGGCCCGCCCCTCCGCTTCCGACAGAGGCAGAGAACCGATATGTATTACATCCGCCAAGCGCGCGATTTCATCGACCGCTTCGACGGGTAGCGCATGATCTGCCGTCCTTTTGCGGTAAAAACAAAAACTACGTTCCCCGCCCGCCGTATGCTCCACGAACGCCAACGTCGTATTGCGGGTTTTATCTTTCTTAATGTTTAAGTAATCGAACGCCTGCGAGCGGGCGGTATCCTCAAGAAAGTGCCCTATTAAGTCATCACCCACGCTGCCGCAAAATCCGCACCTCGTTCCCAGTTTTTTTAACCCGCACGCGACGTTGAACGGTGCCCCGCCCGCATAACGTTCGTACACTGTTTTCCCGTTTTCCTCCCTGCCCATCATGTCCGCAAGTATTTCTCCCACGCATATTATCATTGTTTTTCGGCTCCTCCGATTAATCGTCGTCGCACCGTTCGATGGACTGTATATATTCGTTTTCCGATAATATTTGGCTGATTTTCGATGCAGGAATATCTCTGTCCGTCGTCAGCGTACCCGTACAGATGACCTGACCGTTCTTCCGCTCTGCGTTCAGCTTGGAAAACCGTTTCGCCCCAAACAATTCCGTCACTTTGATACTGTTTTCCCCATTGCCCGACTCGAAACAGATGCGCAGCCGTATATATTTTTTTGTCGTGAACAACTTACACTTCAAATGCAGGACGCATTGCACGACAATTAAAAGCACCGTTGCTCCCGCGGACACGATATACAATCCTCCGCCCGCTGCCATCCCGACGCCCGCTGTCGCCCATACACCCGCTGCCGTCGTCAGCCCGTGCACAGCCTGTCTGCGGTATATTATCATCCCCGCACCCAAAAATCCGATCCCGGACACGATTTGCGCCGCCACACGCGACGCGTCGTAATCCAGACTGTCCGCAAACGCGTATTTGGATACCACCATAATCAGCGCCGAACCCGCACACACAATCGTATGCGTGCGGATACCCGCCTCTTTAAACCGCAGTTTCCGCTCAAATCCGATCGCAAAGCCCAAAATTACGGCGTAGAGTATCCGCACCAAATAAATCCATTCCTCCGCCAATTCTTCTTCGCCGCCTTTTATTTCAATAATTCGACGAGCGCCGCGCCGTCGCACTCTCCGAACGGTATTCCCATCGCCTTTGCGAGCGTAGGCGCCAGATCGTATATTCTGCCGCGCTTACCGACGTAATTTTCCTTAAACGCAGGGCCTTTCGCGCAGAACACCGGCTGCGGCCCTTTCTCCGGCATATACCCGTGCGTCGCCCAGCCCTGGCGGTAATCGCTCAAATCCCGAACACGGGCCGTAATAGGATGCCTGTAATCATCTCCAAACCCCGTAAAGCCGTCCGTTTCGATAATAAATGAAAAATCGCCCCACAAACCATACCGTTCTTTCGCTTCTTCGGCGTTCAATATTTCGCCAAACCCGTAAAGCCCGTCTTGCGCCGCCTCCCGCAACGTTTGCTCGACCTCCCTTACAAACGCATGGTCGTTCGGATTTTTCAATATCACGTACGAACTCATTCCCTGGGACAACGCCCACGCTTTCCACTCCTGAACTTCACCCCGTTCATTCACCGTTATCCAGCCAAGGTCGGCAAACAGCGTGTTTACGTTAACAACACGCTTCATGTCCATCTGCCCGTGGTCACTTACAAGGATAAAATTAAATCTCCCCGCATACCCCGCAGCTTCCATTGCGCGGCACACAATACCGATCATGTCGTCCGTTTCTTTTACCGCCTGGTTTACTTCCTCACAGAAAACGCCGAAACCATGCCGCGCCCCGTCCACGTTCGCGGGGTGTATCATCGTCAAGTCGGGCGCGTGGCGGCGGATAATTTCCGCCGCGCAGTCCGCAACGAAATAATCGCAGCCGGGATGCACGCCCGTGCGCTCCATTTCCTTTTCATATATGCGCGCAATCTCCAAAACCTCTTTGGAAGAGCCCTGCCCTTGCAGCGCTTTACATATCGGTACGTTCGGCGCGCAGCCCGGCCATTCGTTTATCAGCCAGTCCACGCTTTTATGATTCCCCGTTACAGGCCAAAACACACTCGCCGTCGTCAACCCCGCCAATTTCGCCGCATCAAATATGTCAGGAACCTGCACGGATCTATGCTCCAGTGCCCAATCGTAATAATTTTTTCCCAATTTTTCGACATTGGCAAGCACGCCTGTTTTGCCCGGCGTGCAGCCCGTCGCCATCGCCGTGTGCGCCGCATACGTTACCGAAGGATAGACGGAGAGCATGCTCTCCGTCCTTGCTCCCTCATCTACATATTTTTTATAATTGGGCAACGTTTTCAACAGCTCCAAATCTTCCGTTACCAATGCATCCGCCGACATTACGATAAATTTCTGTTCCATCCGCCTATCCTCTCGTAAGAATCATTTTTTTACTGCCACGCAGCTGTACCGTACCTTCGCATTTCCAGCCGTCGTGCAGTTTCAGTTCGCCGTGCGCGCCTTCGGGCAGGCGCACGTACAACAAAATCTTATTTTCCGAAAGCCTCTGCCAGCTCGACAGGATCGTTCCGTACGACATTTCATGCCGTGCTTCGGCATTCTTAAGCTGTTTTACGAAATACGGCGATATGTCCACACGATACACGTCGTCCAGTTTTTCGTTGATGCGTATCCCCGCGATATACGTGATGTACCACGCCGCGATATCACCCCAAAAATGATGGTTCATAGACCGTATCGCTCCGACCGAAACATCATATTCCGTTCCTGGAACAAAAGTGTAGATACATTCCCATAGCGACGTGGCGCCATGGTCGATCATATTCCCGTAGGACGGGCGGTCGGGACTCATTGCTGTTTCATACGCCAAGTCCGCCATGCCATGCTCGCACAGCACCCGCAGCAAAGCCTGCACGCCGAACACCCCTACCTGCATGTGGTTCTCCGTGCCGCCGATCATTTCCTTTAGCCGCACCACAGCGTGCGAAATTTCTTCCCCTTCGTATACACCGTGTTGTATCATGATTGCCTGCGCCGTCTGCGTGCGGCAATACGGGCGACAGAAAGGCACTGTTCCGTATTTCCATTCCACGAAATTATTTCGCGCAGCTTGGCGGAATTCCTCCCGCAGCTCCTCCGCCTCTTTCGCTCGCGCGGCTTGCCCCAATACCCCGAATATCTTCGCCGCCTTTTCGCAGATGTCAAGCGCGCTCATCGTATCGGTTATCGCGTTCGGCGTCCACGAGTCGCTATCGCGGATCGCACCGATCTGACACCAATCTCCCAATCCGTATTCGATCGTTCCGTTTTTCTTGCGGATGCTTTTTAAAAAAACGAGATATTGATAGATTGAGTCCGCGTTTTCCTCCAATATTTCACGCTTGCCAGTATAGCGGTACAACATATACGGCAGCACGGTGAGAACTCCGTCCCACGACGGTCCACTGCCCCAGCCGTAGCCCCATCCGCCCGTCGGTACGATGCAGGGTACAGCGCCGCTTTCCTTTTGGCAATCCCGTATGCACGAAAGCCACATCCGCAGCGACTTTTCGCAGTCCATCAGCAATACGAACTGCTCCGCAGAAAGATACGCGTCACCCGTCCAACCATTCTTTTCTCGGTGCGGACAGTCAGTGGGGAAATAATAAAAATTAGAAAAATCACTGCGGAGCGTGTTTTCAAACGTTTTGTTCGCGTATTCATCCGAACAATTGAACCATCCGCGCCGCGCCATTACTGAGCTCTGTTCGGACATTACGACCAAATCTTCCGCCGCCTGCCCGTCCTCAACGCCCGTTACCTTAACATAGCGGAAACCATAATAACTGAAACAAGGAACAAATCCTTCTCCCTTTGTACCCTTGCATATATATTCGAGCATCTGTATTTCTCTGTCGGTGAAATCAAAACGTTTTCTGCATTTGATATTTTTCGTATTCATATTGCCGTCTACGAACCACTCGCCGCACACGAGAGTTACCTTTTGGCCCACTTTCCCGTCTATCTTTAAAATCGGAACGCCCGCTGTGTTTACACCGAAATCGTACAAATACCCATCCGCCAACGGTATGATGCGCTCCGCTTTCCGTTTTTTATATTCTTTGACGGGCTCGAATTCCGCCAAAACGCAGCGCCCTTTCGGCACTTCCGCGGGTATCGTTTCCGCCCATGCCGTATCGTCCGTTTCGGGCAAGTTCCAACCCAAAATCTCCTTGCGGGCATCATAAATTTCTCCGTCACGGTAGTCGTCGCGCAGGATTGGCGACGGCGCCCATTTTAATGCCTGTTTCGACGAAAGCACCGTTTTCCCGTCCGTTTCGACGCAAAACGCCGTTTTCGGAGCTGCACGAAAAGATGCTTTATGAAAATCCCAAGTACTTCCCCCAAAGTTATTTGTAAATCCGTTACCCAAAATTAATCCCACTACATTTTTATCCTGCCGCAAATATGGTAGGATATCGTAATTATCATATACGACAACCTGATCGGGATTGGAGATATACGGCGCGAGGATACCTTTCGTTATGCGTACGCCGTTGATATACAAATCGTAAAATCCAAGCGCCGTTATCGTTATTTCCGCCTTTTCGGGCATCTCTTTTAGTTTAAAACAGCCGCGGATATACGGAGCAGGTATTATTCTATCGTAATCGGCATATGCCTCAGTTGCCGCCAGAAACGATTTTTCAAACCGCATATCAATACTCCTCTATTTGTCTGCAATCTGCAGCAAGTCTTTCATTTTATTGATTTTTTTGAAACATAAATCCAGTTTTTGACGGAATTTTTCGTCGCTTACCGCATCGTACCCTACGCAACGGATACCCGCTGCTACAGCGGCCTTTGCACCCGTATCTGAATCCTCAACGGCAATCGTTTCCTCTGCCGCTAAACCTAATTTATCCAATGTTTTTAAATAAACGAACGGCTCAGGCTTTGCTTTTTCGACTTCGTTTCCGCAGGTAATAAAATCGAATTGCTCCTCCAAACCCGTTATTTTCAAAATCTTTTCGACATATACGCGATCGGACGATGATGCGACTGCTGTCTTTATGTTTTTCGAGCGCAAAGCGTTCAAAACATCGACTAACCCCGCTGTAGGCTGTAAACCGCTGCGCTCGGCTATTTCCATTAAGATATCGAATTCCTTGATTGTCAATTCTTCCGCCGTATAAGGCAAATTAAATTCTTCCGCCGTTTCCTTCCAAAAAACACGCTTGCTCTTTGCGTAGGCTCGGGGAGATACGGTCGCTACGTCCAATCCAAATTCTTCCAACATAGCGTCTCTCGATTTTTCGTGCAACGGTTCCGTGTCGGCGATGACACCGTCCATATCAAAAATTACTGCTTTCATTTAACTTTTTTCCTATGTTAATTACTATGAAAGCAGCTTTTGCCGCTTTCATAGTAATAATTTAGCTATCTGCTTTTACGCAGCCGTTTCGATTTCCGATACCTTTACATTATTGAAATAAATTCCGTCATCTTTAATGCTGATAACACTGCCGAACTCTGTTTGTTTTTCGCCATTGATACACGCTGATACGGTTTTATATACCCTAAATTCTTCATTATTGAAGTTGTTCGCCGGCTTTGTTTCGCCTTTGGAAAGGTTTGTAATGACCTTTTCCGTATCAGTAATAATAACAACATTATCGAGCGGAGCATCCTCATATCCGACTCCTATTACGCCTGTATACGTAACCTTCTGTGCGTCTTCGCGCATTTCAACATCAAAAATACAGTTTTTAATATATCCTTTCTTGTTATTGGTGGCGATTCTTCCGATTACGCCGCCCGCATTAACATCCCACCTTCCCGTACCGAAAGAACCGCTTACAAATACGTTTTCCATATTTCCGGCGAACCATGTACCGAGAATGTGCGAGCCGTGCGTAACATTTTGTTCTGCAGACATTCCGTCTGCTTTATAACTGAGAGAATAAACGTCTGTTAATACTATGTTTTTAACGACCATGCTCTCCGTTGTATAATCGAATAACCCTTTATTGCCCGCTTTTAACCCGTGAATCGTATGACCGCGCCCATCGAAAACACCTCCGAAATAACTTGTACCAGCCTCGCCAGAGAAACTGTTACCAGATACATCGCCAACTACGAAACTGCTTGCAGACATGTCTATATCTTTATCAATGCAGTAATATCCGGAAAGAGGATTCGATTTATCAGTTGCCTTAGCGCGGAGCGAATCGAATTCCTTCAGATCCGCCTCGTTCGAGATCATCATATCCCAAACGTTCAGTTTTAAGTTATAAGTATATTCGGTAGAAGTTTTAATCTGTATCGCCTGCGGTCCGGATACCATAGAGTTAATCGTATCTTTTTGGAAAGAAACAGCAACTTTTCCCTTGGGTACCTCTTGCACGGGAGTAAAAGCAATCTCATGCATATCTTTGTCAAGAACTTTTACGATATCGCCATTGATTACGCTCTTTTCGAATGTGAGAATGGTTGCCGCATCGCTCTCATATTTGCTTAAATCGTATTCGCCCTCCAAATCGACCGGTACAGCAACGGCAGACACAACTTTTTTGCCGTGGAAATAAATGCCGTCCGACTTCTTTTCCCAAAATTCATAATAAACGGACATATCGATACCGTCATAGCATGATTTCTCATCTTTGAAATGCCCTATTGAATCAATGTCATCTTTAAACCACAGCATTTCTTGCTCAGAAGATGTAATGAGATTAATACCACTCGTTTGACCGATATTATAACGACTGTCAGAGGTTACCCACATACCAAAAGCAGAATCATTATTCGGATTAACATCAGCTCTCGTTTCAATATTAAAGATACAACCCTGAATGTTTACGGCCCTCATCTGATTCACTACGCCGGAATAAGACCAACGGCCATTTCCGACGGAACCACTAACGTAAATATTCATCAACGTGCCAGTTATAATTTCTCCGAGAATATTTGACCCGTGCGAAACATTCTTTTCTGCTTCAGTGCCGTCTGCCTTGTAACCGAGCGCGTATGCATCAATAATAGCAAGATTTTTTATGGCAGCATCAGTTGTTACGGCGTAAAACATCCCTTGATTGCCTGTAGTCAAGCCGGTAATCGAATGCCCGTTTCCATCAAATATGCCAGCAAAATAGCAGGATGTTTCTGAGTTTGGATCATCAAGCCTGAGATCACCGTACACATCGCCAACGACATAATCACTGTCCGTCATATCGATATCCTGATCAAGACAATAATAACCTGTAACAGCTTCCGCTTCGGTATCTACAGCCTTGATGAGTCCGTCAAATTCTATCAGCTCCGTCTCATTCGAAATCATCATATCCCAAATGAACAACTCAATTTCCGTATTTCCAGCATCAGTAACAAATTCTATTTCCTTTTTACCAGAATCAAAAGAAGAAACTGTTTCTTGACTAAATGCAATACCCGTCATACCTTCGGATACATCAGTAAGCAATGTAAACGACAGTTCTGCTCCACTGTTCTTATCTATGACCTTTGTAATCTCTCCTTTTACTTCTTCAGAGGGAACTGTCACATTTACCGCCTTATCCGCAGCATATTTACTGAGTGAAACTGAACCTTCAGGTGCGGTCTGTGCGGAGTTAACTGTCATTCTAAATGCTGAGGTCTGACCATTACCATAAGCATCCTCGACATAGATTTTAACTTCATAAAAGCCGTCTTTCTTCGTTACCTGAAATTCGCTCGCAGTCGCATCGTCTGTAATGAGTTCAGGTTCTGCGCCCTCTTCACTATACCAGTTCACATTGAGTGTTGTTTTCTCCTCTATCGAGCCTTCCGCAGTGATTGAAGGTATCTTTACCCACTGTCCGTTATAGACAATGGCAGGGAAATTATCCTGCGTAATATTCAATACGGGAGGTTTTGTCTTTTTAAAATCCACTTTTTGCACGGCATCATCTACTCCGTCAGCAAAATACAGAATTTCAACGAGGGTGGGAGATTCAATCAAAATCTCACCGTTAGAAAAATACACATCCTCTCCTGCGGAATTTTTGATCGAAGCAATCTTTACATCATAACCTTCCAAAATCACCCCGTCTTCATCTACAACATCGGGAATAGGGACCGCATATGGTTCTCCGATTTCCGCAACAATAGGCTCTGCACTCACATCAATATGCGCACTACCATTCTTTGAACAGGCACTCAGCAAAAACGAACTTCCAAGCAAAACAACAAGTACCAAAGCAAAGAACTTGTTGAGTACTTTTACTTTATATTTCATAAATTTCTCCTTTTCCCCAAAATATCGATACAGTTTTTTCTTATTCCATTAACCTACAGGTTTAGCGGCTATAATAGATTTCCAATTTTCAGACCAGTGCGTATTTATTTGATCTTCAATGTCTTGAGCGCTTTTGCCGTTCATAAGCTGTACATATCTGTCGCCGATACCACAGTAACGCAGACCGCCGTTATAAACGTAAGGCGAAGAATAATCGGTAACAATAGGCGTATAATTGCCGATGTTCGCAATCGATTTTTCGAAATAGGAAGCATTCGTCATATCAGGTTCGTATCCGTAAACCATTGCGCGGCCGCCAAGGGTATCGGAATATATTTTTTGAGCTTCCTCGGTAAGCATATATTTCAAAAAGTTGAATGCATTGTCTTTATTTTTGGTCGTAATAGGAACGCAAAGAGAATGATTCAGCGTTGCAACAGTGCTGTAAGTACGCGCATCCGCAATTCTTTCGTAATCATCCGAGGTTAAATCTGAAAAGCCTTCCTTCGTTTTTACCTCTTCATAGGTGAGCCCGTCATCCACAAAACCTACGATTTGGGCAAGTTCTTCATCCGTCATGCTTTTATCATTCAACGTTTCGATAATGTAAGAATTGACGGGCAGTTTCATAATACCGATATCCTGCGGGTTTTTCGCAAGATCGAGAGCAAGCTCATTCGCCATCCAGTCACCGTCGGCAATGAACGCACATTTCGTCATATTTCCCCTGTAACCGTTGCCAGCAAACGCTTTCTGCATCTGAATATAATCCATGGAATTTGCGTTTTCATGAACAAGTCCGTTAGAGGGTTTCAAAATTTCTTCCATAATTTTCATAGCTGAAAGACGCCCTGGCGAAACAGAAGGCTGAAGTTCTCCGTACGTTTCTGCAAATTGCAAATTCCCTTCCGCATCGGTATATGATGCCTGATAATAGTTGTAATATTCTTCCGAGCCTGTATATTGCGCCCCCCAAGCATCCACACAGTAATCCCAATAAGTAACACCCGTAGACGCAGAAAAAGCTACATAACCGTCCTTCGAACTGATATCTTTCGCCATATCGATCAATTCTCCGGTCGTTTTAGGCAACTGACTTTCGCTAAAATCTTCGCCGTAGACCTCTCGCAAAGTCGTCATATTGTAAAACAAACCTTGCAGAGAATTTGCCCAGTTCATAAAATATATACTACCGTCCTCTTGCAGTAACATATCATAAATCTTCTGATTCATCTTCTGCGCAACAGTTTTATCTCCGCCGTCGGGTTTGTAGTTGTAAATCTCGCGCAAGTCGTGTACGGCTTTTGCATCAGCCAAACGGAATTGAGCACCCGTTGTCATAACAATGTCGTACTCAGACTGTCTATTTTCCACGTTTGAGTTCATTTCGCCGTTGTTGGAACCGTTCGTTACCCCAACATTTACGTTATACTTTTTAGAGAATTCTGTTGCAATTTTTTTGAGCCAATCGGTACCGAAGCCCGCTTTCATACAAATAATTTCAAGGCTTCCTCCCGAACCGTCTCCGCCAGAGATTTCTTCTCTGCCAATCTTTTGGTTGCATCCTGCAAAAGCAATAGAGGATACAACCAATACTAAAGCCAACATCACCGTAACAAGTTTTTTCATAACCTTCCTCCTTTTTATTTATTCAGCAATACAGGTATAACAAATACCCCTTCGCCTTCATCAAGTTCAATATCGAGACGATTGTCTTTTACCTGATAGGTTTTGACTTCTCCTCTCCTGCAAATAATTGCACGGTTCGCTTTTTCAAAATTTAAAGTAACCGTATTCTTACTCTCTTCTCCAAAATACGGGTCAGCAAAATTTGTAACAACAAACCCGTTATTTCCGTCTTTATCGGAAAACTGACCTATAAGCGCATCAAGAGACGAACTAACTGACTTGATCCCATTCAGCGCTGCCAGCGGAGTTTTCAGCCCCTTCATATGATTACTCACGCCCGAACTATTTACATCCGTATTCTCCGTACCGGTTACCGCATACACGCCCTCCCAATCGAAAGAAAGGTAAACATCATCAATCGCATGTATTTCCTGCGTCACTTTCTGGGCGCCATAGTAAAGCGGATTCGGATTGCCATTTTCATCTACAAGCGCTGTTCCAAAATCTTCCAGAGGCGATTCTGCATATGTAAAGTAGGTCGCGGAAGTTGCACCATATGCCATAGATACCCACATCTGATAACGAAGATCATCTTCCGTAACTTCGCGATAGTTATAATGCCGCGTTGTTTGAATATATACATGGAATTGATCGATACCGTATTCTTTTGCTGCATTCGCAACCGTTTCAAGATTTGTCAGCCAATCAACGGAAACACTCGAACCGGTTAGAGGGTCAAGTTTCAAAGGATAAATATCCACACTCGCCCAGGTTTCCCCTTGCGCCGAGCTCATGATCTCCATATATTTTTCTACATAATCCTCGTAAGACTCCTCAATCGCACTCGCATCGGCATAAGAGGGATACAGATTGGCAAAAAAGTCAACATTGTATTCCGGGGTTAGGTTTTCTCTGTGGTATAAAGCAAACTCTTTGAGCGTATCCAGTTCACTGAATGAAGGCTCATCCCAATAATTGATCGCAAGAACGTTCGGATCGCTTAAAAATGCGTTCTTATTATTAAAGTTTTCAATCCAATCCATCCTCTCACGGGCATGGAGCATTACCTGCAAGTCATACTTTTCCAAATAATTTTTTATATTATTGTATTGTTCGTATCCATAGTACATAAAATTTAACCCCATTTCGGATGCTACCCGAAAAGAATTATCGTTCAGCGGAGGAGTATCCCAGCCTCCCACAAGAAAAGTATGTTCTTCATCGTATTCGGGAAGGGAATCCAATCCTCCCGAAGTACTTCCGCAGCCGACCAGCAAAAAACCGAAAACGCCTGCTAATAAAATAGCACCTAATTTTTTCATCTTGCACCTCTTTTATTTGTTTAACCTTTCAATCCGCCACCAATAGTCATATCCATCAACGTATTCTGAAACGCGATATAGAAAACAACCACAGGAATTGTACTCATAAGAAGCGCCGCAAAATATACGGGCATCGTCTGATACATAACGGCATCCAATTGATACAGATATAATCCTGCCGCCAATGTGGGATAGCTTTTTAGGAAGAGCAACGGTCCCATATAGTCGTTCCAGAACCCCACGCCAGCGACAACACACAACGCCACGATCATGGAAAGAGACTGAGGCAACATTATTTGCAGAAAAACACGAAAATCGCTCGCCCCATCTATAAATGCTGCTTCTGCATATTCCCAAGATAATGACTGAAAAAAGGAAAACATAACAACAAAATTAAAACCAAATCCCGCCGCAAAAGACAGAACCAAAAAAGGAGTATCTATAATACCGAGCGCCGTATACATTCTATACTGCGAAGGCATAGCGCCGACAATTGGTATCATCATTATAAAAACAGAAATACCGTATGCGATTTTCTTGCCCGGAAAATCATATTTTGCAACAACGTAAGCAGTCATAGATGAAACAAATACGCCAAGCAACGTTCCACCCACCGTATACCATAAACTATTCCAGAACATCGTTACAACCCCGAATCCATTTGAAGATAATTCCGTAAATGCGTCTACATAATTGGAAAACAACCAATATTGGGGCAGCGAACTCGGATTGCTTCCATATTCCAAAGGGTCCTTCAACGAACTTAAAAATGCAAAAATTATCGGATAGATCAAGCTGACTGCATAGATCAAAAATATAATAAACATGATAATTTTTACAGCCAAAAAAGATTTGCTCAAAACCTTTTTTTTGCGTAAGGGAGTTTCTGAACGAACAATGCTTTCCAATTTCATTTTTTCCTCCGTTAATAGGATACTTCCGGATCGATTTTCCCCATCAGCCAGCGCAGGAACATAACGATAGGGAAACTGATTACTGTAAAGAACACACTGATCGCAGCGGGATATTCCAGTGTTGACGTCATACTTGTCTGCTGATAAATTAAATAAGATATTGTCGTCATTTTATAAGTAGTTACTGAACCTGCCTGATCAAAAAGCACGAGAGGACCCGTTGCCATAAATATCTTTGAAAGCGATAGTACGATCGTTGTAGATAGAGTCGGCCAAATCATAGGGGTTATGATTTGAAACATTTCGCGCACCCAGCCTACACCGTCCAACTTTCCCGCTTCGATCACTTCTTCAGGAATACGCCCCATAGCCCCTTGATACAGAAGCAGGTTAATACCTAAACCTGTCCAGATAGTAAAAAAGATAACCGCACCTGTAGCAGTATCCGCATGCGTCAAAAATTGCGGTAAATGACTATTGAACAAAGAATAATAAAGCTGATCAAGAGGACCTTTGTAACTAATCATCTCACGAAAAGTGGAAACATACACTAATCCTGGAATAATAGACGGTAAGAAAAAAACTATTTTAAAGAATTTGTGTCCCCACATTTTCTTATATAGAAAATAAGCTGTAAAATAACTAATAGGCAGCGTAATCAATAAACCGCACAAAAAGTATTTTAATGTATTTATTAAACTTATATGTACATCATAAGTACTGATAGATAATTCACGAAAGAACCTTATAAAATTTTCAAATGTAAAGGTATAAATGAACCCGCTTTCCCCTACGCCAACTTGTTTTTGAAAAGCCATAATGAACGAATTTATATTTATTCCCACATAAAAAATGGCAAAATTTATTACAGCTGGCAATAGCATAAGATAAACGAATAAATATTTTTTCCGTTTAATTCTTACACTTGCAGGCGAACCTTTTTTCTTATTAACTTTAAGAACTTCTGTTTTTTCATTTACTTGTATGTAATCCATTCAATTCCTCCAAATACATATAAATAACTTTCATTTGGCTTTGCCAAATGAAAAATGCGCGCATTTTTGCAGTTTTTTATTTGATTTTAATGACCGCTTTTACAATTTCTGCTTTATTAGCAATGCTCAAATCCATCGCCCTTTGTATATCGTCCAACTCGAATATATCGGATACGACGCCGCGCAGGTTGACTTTCCCTTCTGACACCGCCTGTATCGCCAAGGGATAAATGTGCCTGTAACGGAATACCGTTTCAAACTTCAGTTCTTTATCCAGTACTAAGCTCATAGGCAAATCCATATGCCCGCTTTTATTATATCCCACGAACACGATAGTCGAACCTTTCTTGACCGCCTGTATCGCCTCCAACGCACATGCCTCGCATCCCGAAGTTTCCACCGCAAGGTCAGCGCCCTTTCCGAAAGTAAACGCAGCAAGCCGAGATAAAACATCCTCTTTACTCGCGTCTATCACCTCGTCCGCACCCAATTCTTTTGCCCTGCGCAGCCGTTCAACCATGACGTCTACCACGATAACTCGAGACACACCGCGTACTTTCAACGCCATCATCGTTACCAACCCAATACAGCCCGCGCCCGTTACGATTGCCGTTTGCCCGAAACACGCATTCCCCTGAATCGCCGCATGAAATCCTACCGCAAGCGGTTCTATCAATGCCCCCTCCAATGTCGATACATTATCGGGAAGCTTGAAACAGAGATCGGCGCGATGCGCTACATATTCCTGGAACACCCCGTCGATCGGCGGCGTCGCAAAAAACTCTACATCAGGGCAAAGATTATATAAACCCTGTCTGCAATACTCGCAATGCCCACAGGTTTTACCAGGTTCCAACGCGACCCTGTCCCCGACCTTTAAATTTTTTACATTTTTTCCGACCTCCACAACGATGCCGCCCGGTTCATGCCCCAATACAAAGGGAGCTTTTACCACATAGTTTCCGATAGCTCCGTTTTCATAGTAATGAAGGTCTGAACCGCATATACCGACGTACTCCAATTGTATCAGCGCCTCGTCGTCCTTCGGTTTCGGTATCGGCCTCATTTCAAAGCTCATTTTGCCAATACCCTCCATTACTGCTACTTTCATCGTACCTTCCATAGTCTACCTCAAATACAAAATTTAATACTTTTAACAAAATAAATGCTTTTATAAAATCTTTTATTTAATTATTGTATTAATTATATCATATAATTTTTATTTGTCAATACCCAAAAATAAAAAAACGTAATTTTAGCAATTTTATTACAAAAATTTTATACTTTTAATTTCTTCAATAAAAACGAATTAAAACTTTTATAAAAGCATAATTAAGAATAAAAAAAGGAACCGCATAGCGGTTCCTTTACCGAAATAAATTTACGAAATCATCGTTTTAAAAAATTCACTCACAAACTGCAAGCTCGCGCCATAAGACGAGGCTTCGTATTTATAACGGCCTATCCTTAGGTAATCGATGTCGTCTTCAAAGCTGTTATATTTCACAGTTAAATCCACTAAACGTGTATAATACTGTTCAAGATATCCACCTACTTCGCCGCCTAAAACGATATCACAGTCGAAAGCCATACGTAAATTCGCAACTATCAGTGCCAGCGAATCGCTATAATCTTTCCATACCGCGACCGCAACAGGATCTTCCTTCGTCAACTTATCAAAAAACAGGGAAAGGTCATTTTCGGCGGTAGCTTTTAATACCTTTGCGGAGCAATATGTATCGATACAACCCTTTTTGCCGCAATAGCATGTGCGACCGTTCCGCTCGATAACCATATGGCCGAACTCGCCGCTCTTAAAACCTTCGCCACGATACAATTCACCTTTCAAAAATATTGCGCCGCCGACCGTATCGTTCAAGCTCAAATAAACCGCGTTTTTACAATATGAACGCAATTCGGCGTATGCCGCGCAATTTGCGTCGTTTTCGATTTTGATAGGATAACCGATCACCCGTTCCAACCCCTGCAGGCTCACATTTTTGACATTTAAAGCATGCGAACGCAGTAATAATTTCCTTTTGGCGTCAACGATACCTGGCAAAGATATCCCGACGCCAATCATCTTTTTTGAAAGAATTTGCGTTTGTTCGATAAACTTTTGCAGGTAAGCGCCGATTATTTCAAAATATCGCAGAGAATTTTCAAAAGGCACATCAAATTTTTGAGTCATTAAAATCTCGCGGCACATATTCACTAACGTAAAAATGATCGTATCTCGCTTTATATCCAACCCTATGGCATAGGCGATATCCTCCGCTATAGATAAAACAGATGCCTTCCTTCCGCCGTTTGATTCAAATTTACCTTTTTCTATGATGATACCTTGTTCTTGCAGGTATTTAACGTGCTGCAAGACCGTAGGCATGCTCATGCGCAATCCAGCAGCGATATCACTGTTGGAAACGTTCACTCCGTCCGATACGAATTTTGCAATCGCAAGCAAATTGTTTTTCTTCATGCTTCGAGAAACAGCCATTATTTTGTTCCTCCCAATATTTTAGAGTATATTAATTAGTACTCCCTTATTATCTCTTTCGGCAATTTTATCTCAAATTTTTGTTCTGAATATTTTACTTGAATAAGACCATATGGAGTGGGATATTGCACAGTATACCACAAAAACCCTGCTGATTTTGGCTGAATTTTAACAGATTTACACCCCGGCTCCAAAATTTGTATTCCTGCAATTTCTTTCATAAGAAACTGAATCGGTCCGCAAGACCATCCATGGCAAAGACTATGTCGGAATCCTTTATAACAATACTGCCCGAAATCGCCGTGGATATCCTTTTCCCCCTCAGTCGGAAATCTCGTAATAGGACTACTACCCGGTAGCCATTTTAAATCAAAATCCTCCCAAAATGAAGTAGCTCCCATATCCAACATTCCGCCATAATATTGCTTCATCAGTTTCACGGCGTACTCTGTCTGCCCCGCATCACTGATTGCTTTTAAAATATAATAACTCAAAAAAGTACTAAATCCTTCCGCACCATTTCTTGTCAAAAATTCTACACTTTTTTCAGCTGTTTTTATACCCGCATATACAAGAAATGCCTCACATTGTTTTTTTTCAAATACAGTAAAGTCTCGCCGATGATTTAATTTACGCAAAATTTCTTCACATATTGAAACATCAGCGTTAACAGCAGATAAAAGGCGAATCCCACATTTCGCACAGAGTGTCCAAAGAGCATATACCCCCATCTTTTCATCCACAGTTCCGCAACTTGGCCAATCAAAAAAATATTTCGGGAGATTTACATTCCCTTGTTCGTCAACAACCTCATTTATCTGGCGATAAACACTTTCAATATAAGAACGAATCCCCAATAAAAATCGAATATTCTTATTTTGCATATAGTAATCATGCAAAATAATCAGCCACCACGCAGTATAGGACGGGATACCATTCATCCATTTTGGCAACGGAGTACTGTTTTTTATATATCGTAAAGATTTTTCAACAGCAGGATGCTTACCATATAAACAACTTATCCCCAAAATTTCGGGATGCATGTCACCAACCCAAACAAGACGATCTCTCTTAATTCCATCCCATATATAACTTTGAATGTTTAAAGACAGGGTATAAGCAGCTGTTTCAAATATTTTGTTAACCCGTTCGTCATTGCATTGAAAAGAACCGATTTGTTTCTGCGCATGAACTGCGCTCATTGCAACAATGGCATAAATACTGATTTCTTTGTCTTCCAGAAAATCTAATCGAACGTAACGGAATCCTGTTTGAAAAAATTCCATATCAGACAAAGAACGCAGAGTAACGACAGCATCTCGAGTAGAGTGATCGTTTCCCGCATTCTTTTCCCCCAAGTCGGCACAACTTTCGGAAACAGATTCACCTGTTCTAATCCGAACAAGACCACTGCCGCTTTCGACTGATTTTGTCAATATTCGCACGCGAGCATGTAATTCCCGTCCGAAATCCAATACAACATACCCTATTCCCCGAATAGTCATGCAATGTTCTTCTTTAACGCCAATTTGCAATTCTGTTTCTTGCAACAATACATTTTCTTCGGATATATTTCCGCACTTTATAACAACTTCCTTTGGATATATTTCCTGAAATACTCGATATTTCATATAGTACCTCATCTATTTTTGGTTTTCATTGTAACATATTATTGTCACGGTGTCAAAATATTTTTTAATTTTTATAAAATATTTTATAAAATAAAAAAGACATCTTTCGTTTTATCTACAGGCAAAAATATCGGATAAATGAGTAGAACATATCTTTTCTGCCGTAGTAAAATCTTCCAATGAGCCGTTCACATTCACCTTTCACCATGACAGGTGCCACCTTCCAGCGATTGGGCAGACTGCGCCCTTGTAAGAAAAATTTTTCTTAAAAAAACATGCAAGCGGGAGAGCAATGCTCTCCCGCTTTTAACATACCGGTGAATTATACTATTAAGTGCAACAGTTGGGGAAAAAAAGGAGTTCATACAGATCTGTGGTAAAATAGAGTTGCAAAACAAAATTTAC